>Ga0315298_1004360_pt1 | contig 21215 bp, 22 predicted proteins | sample WHS_1_MG_FD_203077 | JGI IMG/M metagenome (GOLD analysis project Ga0315298, IMG submission 203077) | Extremophilic microbial mat communities from Washburn Hot Springs, YNP, Wyoming, USA - WHS_1_MG | ecosystem: Environmental > Aquatic > Thermal springs > Hot (42-90C) | place: USA: Wyoming...
GTGGCGGTCCTGCATTACTGTAGGCACCTGTTGGAGAGGTACCGAAGTGGCCATAACGGCGCCGACTCGAAATCGGATGGGGGTTAATAGCCCCACGTGGGTTCGAATCCCACCCTCTCCGCCAATGATAGGTAAGTTCCTGATAGTTAAAAAAGGAATTTTCATTTCAATGGGTTGCGACTAAACACTGTGGCTAGACGTGTAGCTAAAAGTGAGGTCGATACCCCCATGTACATTATCCGTCGCGGGTCGCTGTACCACTTTTCTCGCAAGCTCCCGGACTCCCTCCGCGGTAAGGAAATCCCATTGGCCTCCGGCCCAAGAAAGGTCGGCACCAATGGCTATCTGCGCTTTTCCCTCGGCACCGGCAACCGCCAGGAAGCCGAGCGCCTAGCCCGGCGGGTGGCGGTGGAGGTCGACGAATTCCTCGCGGCTAAAAAGGCAGCCTGGGAAAGGATCGTCGCTCCAGCGCTGGAGAAACAGGGTCAGCCGCAGGGAGTGATTCTCAAAGACATCTTTGATGAGTTGCCGCCGGATCAGCAGGCGAAAATCCTCGAGGTTGCCCGCCCAATACCCCGTCCAACATTTTCTGCGGAAGAAATCGAAAAAGCTGCGCAACTCATGTATGCGACGATCCTGCAGCAGGACGAGCAGGAATATCGGGAGCTGGTCGCCTCGCTCCTGGCCCCGGACTCGGACGGAAAAGACACGGATGAGCGCTGGCTAATGCCGCGGGAGAATCCCTTTTTCGTGGGTAAGCTCCCGCCGGCGGGGTTGGTCGGGGACGTTGCCCTGCTAAAAGCCTTGAGACCCTATATTGCCCAACACCTACACTTGGCTACCGGCCGGGATACCTCTTTCTGGCGCTTAGGAGAGGGCTATGAACCATTTGCCGCCGCCTTCCGGGCCGTGTCCCGAGATCTAAAGCGGCGCCAGAAGGGAGAAGAGGTGCCGACGCCCCCCGTGCCGGAGATTGCGGTAAAGGGCAAGCCGACTTTCGGCTGGCAGGAGCTGTTGGAGTATTGGATCCGGGATTGTCCCCGCCATCCCCGCACGGTCCGGGAGATGCAGACCCTAGTACAGTCTCTGTCCCAGTTTTTGCGGGGCAAGCTGCCTGCTGACATGTCCAAGCAAGATGTCACGGCTTGGCTCCGGCACGAGCGAGATAGTCGCGGCAATAGCGGCAAGACCCTCAAAAAGAAAGGCACCTTGATGGGAGCGCTGTTTTCGGTGGCGGTTAAAGACGAGCTTCTGCCGAGCAATCCGTTCACCGGTTTCGATTACAAGCGCCTTGCTCTGAAGATTGGCGTACAGTCGGAATCGGGCCGAGAGCCCTTTTCCTTGGCCCAGTTGCAGACACTGTTCTCGGCGGAGGGTCTGTTTGCGCAGAGCAAAGGCAACGGAGGGGGAGGGTATTACGCCAGGGTCTGGATTCCCCTACTGGGGCTTTTCACAGGTGCGCGGCTCGACGAGCTGGGACGCCTCACGGTAGACGACGTACAGCGGGAGCCGGTACCCCATTTTCGTATTCGCCGTGCGAAAAACAGCGAGAGCTTACGCTCGGTGCCCCTGCATCCGCAGCTGATCGAACATGGATTCCTGGACTATGTCGAGGCCATCCAGGCGGCTGGGCATTCCCGGCTCTGGCCCCTGCTGCGCAGTCGCGGAGCCTTGCATACAGATAGTGAAATGATCGGCCGATGGTTCAACCGGTACGTCCACGAGCGTCTGGGCTTTCCGCGAACCGTGGTGTTTCATTCCCTGCGGCATACTTTCAAAGACTTATGCCGGAATGCCGGAATCGTCAGCGACGTGCACCACCAGCTCACCGGTCACGCATCAGGATCGGTGGGGGATCGATACGGCGAGGGCTATTCCCTGGAAGTGCTGCAGACGGAGATTTCCAAAATCCGGCTTCCTTTTACCGTCCCGCGTCCGGAGCCTTATATCCCAGATCAAAGCGCCGCTCCCCAGCGAAGAGCTACGTGACATCGGAACGATCGCGTCGGGCAGGAGGATCCAACCGAAGGGGCTCCCCCGAATCGTCAGGACGCCGTCGTAGATTGAGCAGTCTGATAAGTCACGCTCATCTGTCGGTTAAGTCGATGGCTGGTGAGCAGCGGAAGCGGTCATTGAGACTACGCGATTCATGAAGCATCACCGGGCTACTGCATGAGTGGGTAGCAGAATTTCTATTTAAGTATATACCGTATTATAAAATGATGCCCTGTGTAGTTAGGTGATGAAACCGAAAAACAATATAGATGCGCTTTCATTATAGATGACCAAACGCCCGAATTACATGCCAATCGATTGGTCAGTCAAATGATGATTTTATAGTGCTAACATCTTCAAAGATTTTCCAGGCGAATTTTGACACCATATTCCAATGTGCCATAATGCCACTTACGTAAGGAGTCCCCCATTCAGCAGGCGTGTCGAAAACCCATCCCCGGATTGAACCATAACCATGCAATTCCGGTGTGCGATATTTCTCGTCCAATATCTTAATATCATTATTGGCCTCATGAAGTTCATCTGGCAGCAAATTGGCTACGCCGAACTTATACCTTTTAAAAAAGAAGCGTCTTTTGCTTTTTGCATTATCGAGATCATGCAGAATATCATGGGACTCATTAGTCATCACTACGTATATGAATAATTTATCCCATAATGAGCGAATCCTGGTGACGAGAGCAAACGCGGTGCGTGATCTTCGAAGCGCTAGTGCAAATGATACGTGATCCTTCAGCGGCATATAAGCCACTTTTTTTAATTCTGGTACAATGTTTTCATTTTCAATGCCAGCAAGAGTTGTAAGGTCATAATGTGTGTGCAAAAGTGACAACTTAATTTCCATCGCCAAGGCAATCACGCGTGACACCTCTTGCTCAGAAAAAGACTTGGCTGTGAGGGCATCATATAATAGTCTTAGCGCTGGACAATCAACTGTAAGGATGCGAACAGATTTTCCATACTGAATACAGGATGCGTCAAATTGTTCTAACATGGCCCTATTTGTGTAAGAAAAATTCATGTTTGTTCCCATGGTTGCCACACTCTCTGGTTTTACCTATACAAGACTCCCAGGAAATGCCGAAAAGGAGAGGAAGTACTAAGACGGATTTTCCACAAATAAGGCATCATACCCAATTAGTTAAATAGGTTATTGGTTTGTCAGGGGCGATTCTAAACATCTAGCGCAATCCTCAGATCCTAAAGGTATTCCACAAAACAGGTTTCCCATGAGTGTTTCTTAACTTTTTTGTCTTTTGCCGGCTATTCCGCGAACCGCCGATGATCCTAGGGCATCCGTTGCTACGGCAATATTTACCTGAACATCGCTTGGGTCTCTACTCTGGCTCCACGCATCACTCCAACCTCCGCTGCGCCCAATTTAACTGCGCCCATTTAGTGCCACACTAAAACAGACGGACAAGAAAGCAACACAATTATACCAAGTACGTACACAAGCACCATACCCCAGTAAAGCCAGTTGTGAAAATACGAGGCGTGTAGCGTCAGTTTTTTTCATATTTAGTTCTGATATTTGTGACAACACTATTTTGCCCGTTATCAATTTTTCTTAGAATTCTCAGAATATTTGGGAATGCTTCATTTTTATTATAGAGAATGAACGACATCCAGGCAACGAACGAGAGGATAAGTAAGGGTACAGATTCAACGCTTAACGCCGCAATGGCGGAAAGAAAGCCAATTGTTATAGAGGATTTGTTCAGGAGCTGAAACCACTCTTGAAATTGTTCGTCAATTCTTTTCTCAAGTTCAGTCTCGCCCATTGACTTTGCCTCCATTGAAATATAGATACTTGAAGGTAACCATAACAGTTAAAAATAGCAACATTTCGGTCGAGAGGAGATCACATAGATTGCCTCGCTCAAGATCCGCTTCCAGTCTGGATACCGCCCTTTCGGGCGGTGATGAGAGAATGACCCTCTACCTCGCCTCACACGGGAGATTGTGTCATGCAAGCCAGAAACCGTTCAACCTCATCATCCTCCATACCCTGGAACAAGGGCAAGATCGTCGGCCAAAAACGCCCTTTCAAGTTGCAGGAGGTCTGAGCCATCCGCATCCGCCTGCAACTGGCGTCCCGAATCCGCGACCTCGCCCTGTTTGATCTCGCCATCGACAGCAAACTGCGTGGCTGCGATCTGGTGGCCCTACGCGTCAGTGATGTTGCTCACGGACAAAGCATTTTACACCGTGCGATAGTCCTCCAGCGCAAGACGCAGCGCTCCGTCCAGTTCGAAATCACCGAACCCACCCGACTGGCGGTAGCCGCCTGGATCGAAAAGGCAGTCCTGCGACAAAACGATTACCTCTTCCCCAGCAGAAAGCACAACTCACCACACCTGTCGACGCGACAGTATGCCCGGATCGTGGAGCGATGGGCACGGTCCGTCGGACTGGATCCTGCCGAGTATGGTACCCACACTCTGCGGCGCACCAAGGCCACACTGATCTACAAACGCACCAAGAATCTTCGGGCCGTTCAGCTCTTGTTGGGACACACCAAACTCGAGAGTACGGTTCGGTACTTAGGCATTGAGGTGGACGACACCCTGGAGATCGCGGAACAAATGGAGGTGTAGACAGAACCATTCCTTGAGATAGTGCAATATATGCTCTACTCTAACCCCATGACAACCTATCCCCCGGTGGACGACTGGCGCGTGCGCATCAACGGACGAGAGCCTCATCCATTGCCGCACGTCCACGTCCAATTCCGGGATGGGTCGCGGGTGTCCTTGGCCATCGAAACCGGGCAGTTACTCTCGGGCTTTGTGACACCCCAGAAACGATTGGTAGCTGTGCGCGCCTGGATAGAGGCGCGTCGGGAGACGTTGCTGGCGGAATATCGGAGGCTGAACCCATGAACCATGCACCACAGATTCGCAAGGCCGAGATCACCGGGCCATTCCAGACTACCATCGAATGGTCCACCGGAGAGACCTTTGTGACGGATTTGCGCAGTACCATCGGTCCAAAACGGGAGGGAGACCCCTTTATCGCCCTCCACGATCCCGCGATTTTCGCGCAGGCGCAGATTGATGATTGGGGAGATGGACTGAGTTGGCCCGGCGGCCTGGACCTGGGAGCAGATCTCCTCTACAGCCTGGGACGTCAGCAGGCAGGCTTGCCCACGCGCGAGGACTTCACCGCATGGATGGAGCGTAACCGACTCAGCCTGAGTCAGGCCGCTCAGGCGATTGGCATGACCCGGCGCATGATTGCCTACTACAAAAGTGGCGCCCGACCCATAACGAAGACGGTTTGGCTTGCCTGCATCGGCTACGAATCCTTGCAGCACGAGGCCGCATGATTCAATGTGGAACGGGCAGTGATGCAGCGGGAGCAGATGTCCAGGCAGGGTCCTCCGTGCCCGACAAATATTGGCTCTTTGATATAGCGAGCCTGTATAATCTGACACCCAATCATCGTTTGGATACAAGTAGACTCATCGATTTCAATGCTTTTTTTTATGTAGGATAATCGATGACCTAAATTCCATATCTCCAGATACCTTCCGCGACTGATTGGAACGCTCCCTCGTCTGATTAATGCAACAACAGCAACTTGTGCTCATTCACCTTGGAAACTGAACGTCTCGCATTCAACAAAAGGAAACTGCAGAGCGAGAAACGAGCTCCACCTTTTGCTTCCGGGTGCATATTTTCGTTAGACGACCATTAATTAATGTTGTACTGCATATCGAGCCACTTTCTGTAATATGGGTCTTTCACGTGTTCAAGAGTCAGCCTTTTTATAGCATCATTTGTTCGAATTTTCTCTGAGTTTAATACTGAGCACAGAACGATAAATTTTGGCAATGGATATGGACGTTGTGTATTTTTTGGAAACAAATAAAACCTTAGCTTTCCATCTAAACTATCAATACTTGAAAACCTTTGTATCTGATTAGCTATAGATACAGTATTGGCAATTCCTGAAGATATTTGAGTATAAAGCAACGACCCAACTTCCATGCTGTTCGTTATCAGGAGTCTTCCCATAACGGCAGTAACCTGCCTCCTCAAAAATGAATCTGATTGCCAGAGATTTTGATATTTTGTGATAAATTTTAGCAACTCTTCGGCATGGTCGTATTTAGCTTTAAACCATAGCACAGAATAAAAATCTGCCGTATTTTTGCTCTTAAATGCCGCTTTCACAAGAATAGCATTAATGGCCTGCAAAAATTCCTTGCTTGAGTCATTTATTGGAACTTCCCAAGAGGTAACGAGTGAGGAGATTTGATAAAGCGAAATGTCATCAAATACATCAATGTTGGACAATATGTTTTCTACTTTTCGTGCAGTTTTTTTATTGTAACCAATCTTCGCCAAGTAATACAAGAGATTTTGCCGAAGACCTGGATAGGTTAAATATATTTTAGATATTTCGCTAAGAAGCTTATCTGATTCCAGTTTTCCAAATGCTGTTATGTATCTCTTTGCTATTTTTTCCCAATATTTTGGGCCACGATCTTTAAAGTGTTTCTTAAAGTTTTTCAATAGATTACTGGTTACATGATTATAATTCTTATCCCCTTTTTTCACACCTTCTAAAGAGTCGAGATACTTATTTTCATCTATTTGAAAGTGGTAACGACCCTCTTCGCTATCATAAATTGCGGTTTTAGCGAGATTAAGAGCCAATCCTCTGCTCTTGAGCATGTCTGAAATTGAGCTTATTATTTCAATTGCTTCCTTTTTGTTATCTGCGCCAATTACTATGTCATCCATCCATCTTGTAAATGAGTTTTGTGTCCGTTTCTTCAGTACTTCATCGACTTCAAAAAGAAACGAGTGCGCAAGCAATCGTATTGCTTCAAGATTCGATGTTGGCAACCCTCTTCCACTATAGGGAAGGTAATCAGGCTTCCAAGATATTTCCTCTATTATGCGGAATAGTATATCTACAAGAACTTCATTATTATCAACATATCCAAGAAAAACTTTTTTTAGCTCATCAATACTTATGCTGTCATAGTAATTCGATAAATCAGTAACAATTAATAGTTCTTTTTCATCATTAAATCGATAAATTTCCTTCTGTAGCTTTTTCCACTGTTTTCTGAATGATAGCCCGTATTCGACTGCGTCGTGCGGTTTGCTTACATTATGTTTATCTCGGGAGTAAAAGGAGTTATCAGAAGGCTGACGTTTGATAATTTGTTCGGCAACGGACTCGACTAAAACTTGCAATACAAGGGCGTCAATCGGCTGTGGAATAACAATGTGCCGGCATACGCCAAATTTTTTCTCTAACCTATAAATCAATGGCAATGAAACGCGATATGTTCCGTTCAGGATTTCATTTCTAATTGCAGTTGCGCGGTCTTCTATATTGTAATTGAAATCATAATGATCGTATAAGTCTTTAAAATCTAAAGAACGTAGCTGACCACGTACAATATTTCTCCATACAGAACTAACCTCTTTTTTATCAAAAAGTTTTGATAGAGACTCTCTTCTAAGTTTTTTGAATCTATCCGTGTGCATTTTTTCCTCGTCTGATATAGAGCTTAGGAGCGCGGAGCCTGTATCTCAGGCGCGAGCGTCCCTCTAGAGCGGGATGCTAAATCTATGATCCACGGAATACCGCACATGCGTTGTTTGTAACATTTTGATATACCGCTAATGGGCATCATATTGACCTAACGTAAGGAGAAGGGGTCGCAGGGGCGGCGAATCCATGCAGGGACCGAGAAGCTTAGCTTCTCGGTTGTCTCTCTCGGTCGGCTGCTTAAAGCGCTGCGTCATGCAGGGCCACGCTTCTCAACGAAACGACCGACTCTAGCAGACTGATCGAGGGGACAAGTAACTCTGCTTGCCGTGATGCGAACTCTTTTTCACCATGAAACTAATGTTCAGGGTAATCGAGCTTGCGCGGTTTTTTATGCGCAAGGCCCGGTTGGTCGCAGGGTTAGACGTTTTAGCCAATAACGATAGTCCTCCGATGTATGGAGCTAAACAGCCCATATGACGACGAACATTTCGCCCATGGTTCTTTCCACACAGCATTGCTTGAGGAGGTTCGTGGATCTCGCCTCAAGAACCCAGCGTTCGTTTATTACCTGCCCACAGCATCTGCCAATTGATCTTAGTGTGATGACCGTTGCCAGTCTTCACTAACCCTGTTGGACGATCCCAACGATCCCAGATTCCTACTTTCAGAAGATGCAACAAGCCACCGTCCGCTACCAGTCTGAATTTGCCGTTCCCCGCCTTCGATAATATCTCCGCAGGCCCTGTATGCTCAATGCTCCCGCAAAACTGCCATGGTTGCCCCGTCATCCGGCTTTGAGAAAAAAATCAACGTGTACGGCATCGTACGGAAAAATAAAACCCGCCGCCTGGCGCTCGATGACCCCCGCATCCAACAGTGCATGAACATCAAGATGGACAGATTTCACGTCGCGCCCGGTCCGCTGCGCGATCTCACGTAACGCCAGCGGACCGGCACCGACCATGACCTTCAAGAGTTCCCACCGCTTTGCGGTCAAAACCTTCCAGAGCAGCTCGGGAGAATCAAAGCTGATAGAGGTCTCGGTCGGCACCAAGTCCTCCATAGCCTGCGCGGCGTTCGCTAGGCTGTCGCGTAGGGACCGGACCTCAATCGTCAGGGTGTTCATCATTCCACCGCGCAATATCTTCGAAGAAATCGGCCATCAACTGCCGCGGGCTGGAGAATCGGTAAACTTCTTCCTTGCTGCCCAGGTGCCGATAGTCTCCTTTCCCAGCCTCGTTGTCGTAGCGCAGTACGCACTCGCCGAGAACCACATAAGCGAGCCGATATTTGAATGAGTGCGCGCTGCCTGGTACCGGGTTAGCAACATGCCAGACCACGATCTCGGCGAAGCGCGTCTCCGAAAGAACGACTCGGCGTTGAGCCAGTTTTGTGGCCTTCATGGGCTAAGAGTAGCCATGGGCAGCATTGTTGGCAAGGGAACCAACACCAAATGGTTCGTCGACAGTGGATCCGTTTCTGGTTCCCTCTCGGTAGCGACGAAACTTACGCGCTTAGCGACAACTCGCCAAAACCGGGTTGACGCTACCAGCGGAGTCCGTGATCTTGCGCGGGGCTCTCTTCAGTGGCCCATCCGGGGATATGCCGGACGCCGGCAACCTGCGCATCCCGATACGACGATAATCCCCAGTCCGTCGTTTGCTCCCGGAGGACTCTTCGGGCACCATCCTACCCTTCACCGTCATCCTCTGTGGAGGACTCATCCGTCCCGATACCGCCTATACCCAGGAACTCCTGCAGCTCGACCCCCTGGCCGATCACTGCCGCATGACCTTCCTGATCGCCACCTGCGCGTTTCCCTTCGATGTAGCCCGCTCATTGGAGTTGGCATTGTTCCGGACCTACGCCGTTCCACGGATATCCGCACTGCTGCGCAGCACGGGTGAGCTTACCGAACGAACCCGAAAACGCTACGACGACACCGATCTCTTGCTCAGCGAGATCATTGAGCACGGCTACGATAGCCCAAGGGGGAAGGCCGCCATCGCCAACATCAATGGCCAACACGCACGCTATCCCATTCGGAATGAAGACTATCTCTATGTGCTGTCCACCTTCGTCTACGAACCGATCCGCTGGATAGACCGCTATGGGTACCGCCCCCTGCGGGGGCGCGAACGACTGGCCTGGTTCTACTTTTGGCGTGCCGTCGGTGAGCGCATGCATATTCAAGACATCCCCATGGACTACGGGGAGTTCGAGCGGTTCAACATCGCCTATGAAAGTGCGCGATTCCGCTTTGCTCAGTCCAACCGCGACGTTGCCCGGCGGACCTCCGATCTGCTGCTCGGATTCTATCTGCCTCGCGCCTTCTTTGCGTTGGGCCGCCCCGCCATCCATGCCTTGCTCGATGCGCCCCTGCTATCCGCCTTGGGCATTCCCTCTCAACCCACCTGGCGGACCTGGACACTGACTCAAGCACTGCGCCTGCGAGGGAGAGTTGCTGCCGCCTTGCCTCTGCACCAACGACCTGTTCTACGCACGCGATTACGTCGACCAAGCTACCCTACGGGCTACGCTGTTGACGAGCTGGGCCCAAGATAAGTCGACGACACTGAAGATGAGGGGCTTTTCCACTGTCATGCCGTTGTTTACACGAACTTTTCTGCAGCTCAAAGAAAGGCAACTGCAATTGCAGCGCCGAGAACCCTATTTGCGCAGTGCCATCATCACCGTCTTGGTTCTCATCGCGTATTTCATGGGCTATGGCCTAGATGAACTGGTACCCACTCATGTCACGGCGGCAGTCATTGGCGCATTATGGTCAGCGGTCACGGTCTTGGCCGTCTTCAAGGATCACTGGCAGGAAACACGATCCAGTTTTTGGGCCACCTTGATCTCAGGCATCCTGGGGGCCCTTGCCGCGGTGATTTATCTAATTTACATGCCGCCAAACATGGGGGCTTTGGCTGTGGTGATAGGCTTATCCTTACTACTCAGTCAAATATTAGGGTTCGCTGACCGCGGGCGACAAGTCGTATCGACGCTACTGCTTATCGTAATTTTCTCCCATTTGAATACCAGCCCTCCATGGCTAAATGCTACCATGCGGATGGGCGAGGTCCTGCTTGGAGCCATGGTAGGACTCTTCGGAGGATACATGTTGCATGTACTACCGGTAACCAAGGTAAAATAGCAGCGAGGGCGGTCGTTCACGAGATCCACACTATCGACTCAGGAGTACTCTATTTCTCAGGATTGTTCCGCACAGAATACCATTTCCGAGAAGCCACTAGAGGCTGACCACTTTACGACCACCCAGCGATTTGCCGTTCCCAGAAATCTCGACGCTGCTGATGCCGACTCATCGGCCCCTCCCATGAATCCAAAACTCAGGGGGAAATTCTGGGGGCAGCACCGAAACCTGGGAAGAACGGCGGAAACCGGTGACTTACCCTTACTCCCTGTGCTAGACTCCGGACTAGGCAAGGCGGTGAGGATGAGGATGAGCGAGTGCGGTATCTGGGACACCTGCAGCGCTCCGATCCCCTCTACGACCATCTGTACCAAAACATCTTTATCGAGCGCTTGGGCATCACTCCTGACAAGGGTTTCCGCGTATTTGCCCTCGCTGGCTCCAATGCTGTCTACCTCTATGAGGATCGCCGCCATAGTCGTCGCGTTCTGGGCAAGTTTTTCGATCGCCATTCGGAAGCCGACAATGCCGCCGCCGCGCTGCACGAATTTCAGGTGCTTTCCCTTCTGCACAGTAATGGCCTCGGGCAGGGACAACATCGGGTGGTGCAGCCTCTTGGGGTAAATCCCGAATTTGCCGATGTACTCTTCGAGTGTTTCGTGCTTGGGGAACCGCTGCATCGCATCTGGGCGCGCTGCCAACCGGGCACTGCGGACCAAGAGATGTACCATAGCCTCTCTGACCTCGCTTACTTTCTCGCCCGCCTACACAATCACAATGTGCGTGGCGATCCGGCGCATGTGCGCGCGGTCTTTCCATATTTAGACAAGATCATCGCCCGCCTTTGGCGGCGGGGTAGGATCCAGCAAAGGAACATCGATGAACTCTATGCCTGGCGTGGCTACTGGGATACCGATCCTGACCTGCACGCCGACCATTGCGTGCGCCTGCATGGCGATGCCACCCCCGCTAACTTTCTGGTGAGCGGCTATCACCAACTCACGGCCATAGATTTTGAGCGTTCTCACTTTGGCGACCGAGCGTACGACCTTGGTATGATGGCCGGGGAACTGCAGCATTGGGCCTTGCATCGTTTTGCTCGTTGGGAGATGGCGGAACCCTACATCGGCCACTTTTTATGGGAGTACTGCCGCCACTTTCCCGACCAGCCGGCGGCCTTCCACGCCATCACCCAACGTCTACCCTTTTACCTGGCCCTTACCCTGCTGCGCATCGCTCGCAACAGCTATCTCGGGGACCACTATGCCCGCGGTCTGGTGCATCGCGCCCTCGCCTGCCTACGGAGGTAACCTATGAGCATCCGCGCCGTTCTTTTCGATCTCTATGGCACCCTGATCCATATCGAAACCGACGAATTCCAAGGTGAAATCTATTGGGCGTTATCCCGCTATCTCAGCTATCACCGCATCCACATCGGCCCCGACGCCCTGCGCGAACGCTACTTCGACCTTGCCAAGCAACAAAAGAAATTTTCCTCCGAAGCCTATCCAGAGATGGATGCCCGCGGGGTGTGGCGGGAAATTTTACGTAGCGGCGCCAAGCATTTTCGACCCGAGGCCATTGCCAGTGAGGGCGAGCAACGCGTACACGAGGTAGAAAAACGTCGTGAGCGCCTCGCCAAGGAGTTAGTGCGACTGCACCGCGCCCTGTCACGGCGGATAATCGAACGTTACCCCGGCGCCAAAGAGCTCCTGCAAAGCATCAGCGGTGAGTTCCAACTCGCCATTGTCTCCGACGCCCAGAGCGACTTTGCTAAACCGGAGATGCGTATGACTAAAATCCGCAAATACTTTGCCGTCAAAACCATCTCCGGCGATAATGCATACCGCAAGCCCGATCCACGCCTTTTCACCCAAACCTGTGCGCAGCTTGGGGTACGGCCAGAAGAGAGTATCTACGTTGGCAATGATATGTACCGCGATATCTACGGCGCCCAGCAGGCGGGCCTACGAACCATCCTCGTCTGGACCGATCAAGGACGCAAAGATTACCGCGACCAGCGCGCCGACTACGATGCTCGTGACCTCTACCAAGCCCTGGAGGGCATTCGCTTCCTCGCGGAGCGCGCTTGACGGCGGCCATTGCCCAACAACTGAAAAGCGGGTAATTATGGGCACCTCGATCAACCCCCAAAAATGTGACCACGCAGCACGACGAATCCGCCCAAGAGTTTGAAAAATCCTACGAAATCTCGCGTGATTCGTGGATTCATGGAAAAATTTCCTGAAATATGGCTCTGGTCGAGCCTTTTTTGATGTTTTCATGGCCTGTTACGGCCATTTCACGGATTCCGGGCGTACGCCAGAGCGTCAACGGGGCTCCCGAACGGTGCAGCAGACGAGCATGATCGCCGACCGAGTCTTTTATTCCGTACCAGGCAATAGTCCCAGCTGCCGCCGGCGCTGAGCATCGAGCCCCCGGCTTTTGCGGATGGCGTATACCACCGCAGGCACCAACACCAGAAGCCAGAGGATCGGGGACCACTCCAGGGGAGACGCAATGGGAAAGATGGACTCGTACAAGACCCACCAGAACAGGAGTGTGGCAATGATGGGCAGTACGAAATGGAAAATTGCCCGCGTCAGGGCCTTTTCCTCGGCGGTTCGGGGTAATCGCATCAGCGCGATATTCATCAGCGTGTGGGCCGTGACGAGACCGAACAGCACCGCGGTCGTCATCACATTAAACGCGTTCGATGGCCCCCAGACGAAGCCACAGATCAGTGCGAGCACCACCGCAGCGCCACCGATGAACGCGACCGCCCCGGCAGGTGCCCGTTGCCCGTTGACGTGGGCAAAATGCTGGTGGATGAGCCGGTCACGGCCAATGGCAAAGAGCACCCGCGCAGAACTGTTGAGCAACGCGAGGCCGTCGGCCATGGCGCTGTTCACCGCCAAAATGACCAACGCGGCCGCTCCCCAAACCCCCAGGTACTTGTGAAAAACGACCACCCCAGGGGCACCGTTCTTCGCAAAATCGGCCATATCGTTCATTCCCCAGCCGACCGTCAACGCGTACGCCGACAAGGTTAATGCCAAGCCCACCAGGGTGAGCGATACCAACGCCGCTTTACCGATGACCCGGCCGTTCTGGGTGCGTACCCCTCTGGCCTCCTCGCCAAGGGGCGTGTGCGAACCGATCCCGATAAAACTCGTGATGGCGAAAATCATCCCCATAGCCACACCTTTGAGACCCACCGCCTGCCAGGAGAACGGCAGCAAGGGATGTGTGGGAAGGGCTTGGCGAATGATCCACAGAGAACTGAGTATCAAAAACCCAATTTCGAGCAGACTCGTCAGGGCGACCACCCGGATACTGGGCCGAATACCGAGAATGCCGAGAATCCAAGGCACCCCGATGAAGAACAAGACGGTGGCTACCCAAAAATACGCGGGGGCGTGCCAGCCCAACTGGGCCAGGAGCCCGGGGAGAAACACTCCGCCGACGTAAATGGGGATGCCGGCGATACTGAGGATTTGGTAAAAAGCCACCATAAAGCCCGTCACGACGGCCGCAGGTGCACCGAGGCCGCCGGCGACGAAGCTATAGTATCCGCCCGCGGATGCCCGGTGCTTCGTCAAGTGGTAGATCGTGTTCACCTCGACGAACATGAGCAAGAAAGCCGCCAAGTACGATAAGGGCATGGCGACCAAAGCAAACGCCGCGCCGGCGGTCATGAAAGCGACTACGTCGCAAGTGGGTGCCATGCCGGCAATGCTCTGACTGACCAGGCCCCAGAAGCTGACGACGTTGGGCTGGAGTTGGCGACTCTCGGAGATGCTTGGATTCTGCGGCACGATTGTACTTCCTCTTTATGTGCAACTTGGTTGCATTATTCCCACGGTCGTATCCGTCGTCAAGGGAGTGCTTCTGCGCAGGGCTATTATGCGGGGATATCACCGGAACGGTCAGGCGAGCGGTGTTGACAATGACACCATAAACAGGAATCATTCGCATCCATTCAAATGCAAATGAGGATCGTTTATGAGTAGCTCGGTTGTCTCGTCTGGGCACCACCGCCCCCTGCGCTGGACCACGTTTCTGGCCGTGCTCGGTCCAGGCCTCGTCGTCATGCTCGCCGACACCGACGTCGGTAGCGTCGTCACCGCTGCCCAGAGCGGCGCCCAATGGGGATACAAGTTACTCCTGCTGCAATTCATTTTGATGCCCATCCTGTATCTCGTGCAGGAAATGACAGTGCGCCTGGGGATCTTCACGGGGAAGGGGCACGGGGAACTAATCCGGGAGACCTTCGGTAAAGGCTGGGCCTATCTGTCGGTCTCCGGGCTCTCCATCGCGACGACAGGAGCGCTACTCACCGAATTTTCCGGAGTCGCTGGGGTCAGCCAGCTGTTTGGAGAGCCAAGACTCCTTGGGGTGGGTTTGGCCGCAGCCACCCTCCTCGTGATCGTATGGACTGGATCCTATCGCCGCGTGGAAAGGATCGCCTTGGCCATGGGGGCCTTTGAATTGGTTTTCTTCGGCATCGCCTGGGTTAGTCATCCCAACCTGCATGCGGTGTTGACTGGGCTCGCTCAAGCACCCCTCGGCAATTCCGACTACATGATGTTGGTAGCCGCCAATATCGGGGCCGTGATCATGCCGTGGATGATCTTTTATCAGCAGTCCGCCGTCGCCGATAAAGGTTTGCATCCAGAGGACTATCCCGCCGCCCGCTGGGATACGGCTATCGGCGCGGTAGTGACCCAGTCCATCATGGCCGCCGTTTTAGTCGCGACGGCTGCAACCATCGGGGTCCACAATCCCAATGCCCCGCTCAATACCGTTCAACAGATTGCCCATGCGTTCATCCCCTACCTCGGGTCTGCGTGGGGGGAAATCATTTTTGCCGTAGGTATCGTCGGCGCGGGAATGATTGCGGCCATCGTCGCTTCCCTCGCTGGCGCTTGGGGGTGGGGTGAAGTGACCGGATTCAAGCATTCCCTGGAGCACCATCCGCTCGAAGCCCCCTGGTTTTATGGAATTTACACCGTCATCATCCTCGCGGGCGCCCTGGCGGTGGCGCTGATCCCGAACTTGGTCACGCTGGATATCGCCGTGGAGGTCATGAACGCCTTCCTATTACCCCTCGTGTTGGGTTTTCTGGTTGCCCTGTCGGTCAAGGCACTGCCCAAAGCGCACCGAATCCGTGGCGGGTATTTTTGGCTGGTGGCCTCCGTGTCGGTACTCTCAGCAGGACTTGGTGTGTACGGTGGCGTGATCAGTATTCCCGGCGTGTCCTAGCATGGACTGGAGCCTGCTCTGGTATGGTAATTTATGGAGATCCTTTTGCTATGGCATTCTAATTGCGTTCCTTGCACACAGTTCGACCTGGGGCAACACCACAACCGGTTTTGGCCGCGGATTTTAACCCATGGCGGATCTTCAAGCCGAGATTGACACCAATCTGAGTGGTGGTGCCGCGCTGGGGAAGTACAGGCACAGCATATTTCCAGGGTGGCCTTTCTTGGAGTAGCCATCAGGCTGGATTTTGGAATGGGGGTCGCGTTGTGGCGACCTATCTCGCCGTGGTCACTGGCCAACCCGATCAGTATGTGGGTGATATTCAAGGAGTGAGTGGTCTGACTGCGCCGTATGATGTATCGCGAATCTACAAGTTGTATTACCGCCAAACCACTGGCCCAGTTACAGTACGAGGGGGTCTCATGAATGCAAATGATTACTTTGATGATGTGGGCTTGGCCTGTGATTTATTCAACGCTTCTTATGGGACTTTCCCCAACTGGAGCCAGAATCTGGAAGGTTCTTCAACCTATCCGTTTTCCAGTCTAGGCGCGATGGTAGCCCTTGGAAGTAAGGGCACTACGCTGCAGACTGGGATATTTGGTGCAGACGCACAGCACCCTTGGCCGTAGCCTTGTGATCGAGGCAGTCTATCGCTGGTGGAGCTGGATCACAGCGGTAGCCTAGGTATTGGGAGCTACACGCTTAAAGTGGGTGGATTCCATAACCAGCAGAAATCAGATCTGGCGGCCACACTGGGTCCCACTACCAGTGGCTTTTATGGCATTGGCGAGTATCGCTGGAAAATTAATGGCTACCATTATGGTGCATTTCTGGTAGGTGGTGGTGCACCAGAGCCTATCAATCTTGTACCATGGTATGTTGGGGGTGGAATCAAATTGGCAGGATATTTTGCAGATGAGCCAAAGGACGCACTCTCCATCGGCTTTTCGCGGGCAAGCCTCCGTGGACTCCCTAACGCTGAAACCAGCTATGAGATAACCAATACTTTCCGAATCACATCTGGAGTCACCATGCAGCCAGATTTACAAGTCGTCATGCATCCCGGGGGGAATTTACCCATGGCCCTTGTCGGAATTATCCGAATAACCATGAATCTTGTGAAGATTGCTAAAAGCTAGCACTTCGTGTGGATGCAGTAGCCACAGTTGCGTTTTTATTGACAGACGTACTTCATAATGCGACTTATTCCGTAGAATTGCGAACGTCCGTTTTCAGTCTCAAGCTGTCATACCTCATGTGTAAGGTATCTCCCAGGCGTCGATCTGACAATCCTCGGAGGCGCATGGCGCCGAACTTGTCTGGCAGACTGTTCCACTTGGCAAACCGCGAACCTTTGCTCTGGTCGCTCGTCGTCATGGCCACCTGCAACGCGATCTATGCGCCGATCGCCATTATTGTACCTACGGTGCCAGTGTGCGCAATATAATGATCCAGCGGAAGCTGTGGGCCGCTCAGGATAAGCTCTGAGTCAGTGTCCCGCTGCGTCGCACCTTGAGTTGCACCAGCATACCGAGGTGCAAGGGCTCGGGGCGGTGGTAGACGGGCTGCCGCTTGTCCACACACGGAATCTCCTGGGGCCACCCCGGCCAGGGGATTTTATGGCTACGATTCCAACAGCTCAAACTTTGACGCTGATTGACACATGGGCCATACGTCGGGATCGGTGGGGGATCGATACGGCGATGGCTACTCCCTGGAAGTGCTGCCGACCAAGATATCCAAGATTCAGCTTCCCCTTACCAAGTCGTGCCCGGAGCCCTATACCCCAGGATCAAAGCACGCCTCGGCGAAAGGCTAAGCGACATCGGGACGATTGAAGCATCAGGAAGGAGGATCCACCCGATCGGAACCCCCCGGATCCTCAGGATGCCTTCGCAGATAGAGCAGTCCTGCTGCCAAGACTATTCCCAGCAAGCCGCCAACCCCGATCAGCCAGGGTGCCAGGCGGGTGATCCATACGTCGATAAACATTGCGCTACCTCCACCGAGCAGTCTAGCGCAGCATGGCGGTGTGGCGGAAGCGCAGGGTCTCTCAGGGTCTTGCCTCTGACCTCATCCGTCAACAACGAGGAAGAGGCAATGGCTCGACCGCGACCGCAGGTTTGAAGCCGGTGTCCTCGATGATGACCTGTTCATTTGCCTTGAGCTGTAGGCCAATGACCGCATTGCCAGTCGGCGCGCCTATCGTGTTGGTGCCCACCTCAGCGATTCCCTTGTCGTAACTGTTGACGTTGGGGAAATGCTCGTGGTGGACGAGAACCTCTGGTTTTTGTCCACGGGGATACCTCCGGAGCCATTCGCTGCTTCTGTACCTTGCCAAATGGATCGCTACCACTGGAGGGGTGGGGTGGCGAGGTGGCGTCTTGGTCCTTCGATTGGATCGCGTTGGCCACCTTTACTGGACTCGCCAAAGCGGTAACATTCTAAGGATGTGCTTTGCAATCGTTTCACTATGACGCGCGAAATGTCAAAATACTATTTGACAATCAATATATTAATAGTAATAATACCAATTAACTATCTTTTCAGATGTGATGCGTAATATGGGCGCGTCGGTAGACAGTCTTGCTCGTTTGTTGCGAACTGGATCCAAAAAGGGGCAGGACCTTCGCAATCAGTTGGGGTTATCGCCCCCTACCTTATCTCGATTAATGGAGCGCTGCCAACGTGAGCGACCAGGGTTCCTGTGCAAAATCGGTGCTGCGCGGGCCACCCGTTATGCCTGGGCGAAAGCTGTTGACGGAGATCCGAGTCGCCCTTGGCGGATTCCGGTCTATCGCGTAGACGGTCAAGGCACATTGTTGCCTTTCGGTGCCCTAACCGTTCTTGAGGCCGACGAGTACATCTTTACGCCAGGTCCCGGCGCGCAGTCTATGGCAGGGCGGCTCCCGAAGGGCTGGGTGCGAACCCATTATGAAGGCATTCCGTGGTTTCTGCAGGACCTTCGTCCTCAAGGATATCTGGGTCGCGCCCTCGCGCAGCCATTATTCGCGCTAAGGGGTTCCGCACTGGACGCCGAAGAGCTTTCAGAGCACGTACATGAATGGAGCGATCACCAAGTTCTTCGGTTGCTTTCCCGCGTGGGAGAGGATCTTCCAGGGAATTTTCTGATAGGCGTACCATCCGCTGTGCTATTTGAACGGCAAAAAGCAGAGACACAGGTGGTTGCCATCCCGGAACGTCCCGCGGTTTATGCGCAACGTGTTCACGATCTCGTGACTGGACAGTGGATACCCCATTCCAGTGTGGGCGGAGAGCAGCCCAAGTTTACGGCGTGTGTCGCTGATGCGAGCGGATCCGTCTGGCAGGTCATCGTCAAGTTCTCTCCTTCAGCCCAGGAAAAGAGCCCGGTGGCCCGACGGTGGTGCGATTTACTTCGAGCCGAGTTCCATGCGCTCTCCGTTTTGTCCAGGTTCGGGGTGCCCACAGCGGCAACGGATATTGTGCAGGGAACCGATGGTCGCTGGTTTTTGGAGAGCACCCGATTTGACCGGGTTGGACTGTACGGACGTACTCCTGTTTTTTCTATGCGATTCATCCTGATGGAAGTCCTTGGCGACTTGCCGGGTTGGGCTACTGCCGCAAAAAAGTTGCATGAGCTCGGACTTATTGATCCGGATACCGAGGAGCGGATAAGACTTCTGGATGCGTATGGGCATTTCATTGGTAATACCGACCGTCACTCTGGGAACCTCTCTTTTATGCCAGGGCCAAGTGCTGGTTCCCGGACTTTCGTCGTGGCGCCCGTATACGACATGCTTCCCATGCAATATGCGCCCGCGGCGCAGGGGTCGGTGGTGCCAAGCTTCAAGGATATATCGGCCTACGTGGAAGAGGATGCCCTAATATCGCTCGCCAAAGATCTGGCCCGATTGTTCTGGGGGGATGTCGCCCGGGATCCGCATATATCGCAGGACTTTCGAGAGATGGCTACGGCGCATATGGAAGCCCTCGCTCCGGACGCTTCAGAGTAAACTACGCCAGGCGGATGGCGCCAGTCAGCCGGCCGGTAGCATCTTGCCTACCGATTGCTAAATTATCTCTTCAGGGGAACCAGTTGAGACAATACTGGTATGGCTAATTTAGTCCATAAAAACAATATGATGAAGAGTATTTGCCGGCTCGGCATAGGGCTGAGTACGGCGGTATCATTGCTGTAGGGTAGGCGCAGGACGGCGAGAGGCCCTCCCGGCGAGCATCCCATGCCACGGTGGACGCCCCGTAGGCCACAGGGGACGGCTGGGTTTTACCGATCGCGCGCGTGTGACCGAGATCGTGCCCAGTGCCTCTGCCTCTGGAGCGATGGCCAGATTTGACCCCGATGTCGACGTGCACGTCCAACAAAAATCCCCGGACAGCAACTCTCCGGGGAAGAAATAACGTGTTGAACGTTTACTCTTGATGTTCGCTTTCTTTTGCGGGCTGACGCACCGGCTCCTCAATTTCTTCGACCAACCAACCGCGAGCACCGGAGGTGCGTGCCGTCAACCGGATCGATAACGTCACCACGCCTGAATCCTGGATTTCCGTGCCCGTTGCAGCGGCAGCCAAAGCGCCAGGACAAAGGCTAATCCGAAAGAGAGTCGTGTACCGGTTCGTCTTCCCGATGGCAATGATCTGGGGAAAGACTCCAAGCAACACCGCCCGTAACCGTTCGGGAGGCAGCCCGGCATCGAACACCGAAGCCACCGCTTTTGCGGGATCGAATCGCAGTTGCTTGGCAAGGGTTTTCTTGTCGACTTGCCCAATCGCCGATTTCAGCCGGTGATATCGTGTTTCCAGGGTTTTCCAGGCCGCATGGAGCGTAACAACTGTTTTGCTGAGATGATCTTCCTCTCCTATCTTGCTGAGCAATTCCACCGCGCGCGTGTACTTTTTTTCTGCCTGCTTGCATTCTTCCTGTAATGCAAGTAATTCCGATTGTCTATCGCCGGTAAGCTTGGCACGCAGTCGCGCGGTAAACTCCTCGCGAATAGCGGGATTATCCACGATTCTCTGCAGGCAAAAACGGAGCATGGCTTCTACCCCAGCTTTTGCGGTATTGACCGGAACCCGGACTGCCGATGCTGCGCCCACGCTTTTTCTTTGTCGGCAACTCGCACAGTAGAAAGATTGAACAAGTTTCTGCTCTTTGCCGGCACTGCTCAGCGATAACTTCGTGCCACAGGTACCGCACTCGATAAGTCCGGCTAACGCATTTTTACCTCCTCCATAACTCGCGCGTGCGCCTTTC
>Ga0315298_1004361_pt1 | contig 21215 bp, 22 predicted proteins | sample WHS_1_MG_FD_203077 | JGI IMG/M metagenome (GOLD analysis project Ga0315298, IMG submission 203077) | Extremophilic microbial mat communities from Washburn Hot Springs, YNP, Wyoming, USA - WHS_1_MG | ecosystem: Environmental > Aquatic > Thermal springs > Hot (42-90C) | place: USA: Wyoming...
GCCGCCGTTCTTCGTCTTCTATCACTGTTACGGCAGCGCACATGCCTCCGTCGTGGCGGCGGGCATCCACCTCGGGCTGCTGCCGTCCGACGCCCGTCCGCAGCCGGCAGCGATTGCCGCCCTGCCGCACTATGATCGCACGACGGTCGACCTGATCGGCACGCCCTTTCGCATCGGGGTGGATGAGCGAGGCCGGGTGGTCTGCATCGTCGGCATGGTCCGCGGTATGCGCGTCATCCGGCGCGCGGTGCGGTGTCTCTTGCACGCGTTCGGCCTGCCGCAGGAGCGGCTGCTGTTCGTCGATTGCCTGCCGCTGGTCAACCTGCGGATGCGGGTCGGCGGCTTTCTTTCGCGGCAGTTGGGTTTGGTCAGGCTGGGGCGACCGCTGACCATCAGCGGCGTCTTGGCCAATTACGAGCGCTTCTGTCGGGCAGTGGCGCGCGTGCGCGGGTGGCTCCGGCGCATTGACGGGAGGTAGCGCCTCCCGTCTCTTGCTTGACGCCCCTGGAGGGGTAGGCGATAATGTTACTGACTTGGGAGGGAGGGTTCGCTGTTGGCAGAGAGTGCTCCCGGGGCCGTGATCGAACGGGTGGAGGAGGGCAGCATCGCCGCCGAAGCCGGGCTCGCTCCGGGCGATGAGATAATTGCCATCAACGGGACGCCGGTCAATGACCTGATCGATTATCGCTACCTCTGCGCCGATGAGCATGTCGATGTCGAAGTGCGCAAGGCCAACGGCGAGGAGTGGCTGATCGAGATCGACAAGGACTGCGACGAGGAGTTGGGCATCGGCTTCACCAGCGAGACCTTCGACGGCTTGCGCCGCTGCCAGAACCATTGCGTCTTCTGCTTCCTCGACCAGATGCCTGTCGGCATGCGGCGTAGCCTCTACGTGCGCGATGATGACTACCGTCTGTCGTTTCTCCACGGGAACTTCGTCACACTGACGAATCTGCGGCCTGAGGACATCGACCGCATCATCACCCTGCGGCTCAGTCCGCTGTACGTATCCGTTCACGCCACCGATCCCGCTGTGCGCCGACGCCTGCTCCGCAACCGTCGGGCCGGGGAGATTGTGCCGCTTCTGAAGCGGCTGTGCGGCGCGGGAATCGAGGTCAACTGCCAGATTGTCCTCTGTCCGGGCTATAACGACGGCGAGGTGCTCGACCGGACGATCGCGGATCTGGCGGAACTTTGGCCGCGCGCGCTCTCCCTTGCCGTCGTGCCGGTCGGATTGACCCGTTATCGCGCCGGTCTGCCGGAGATCAAGGCGGTCGGACAGGCGGAAGCGGAGGCTGTCATAGCCCAAGTCGAGGGCTGGCAGGCGCGGCTGGCCGAGCGCGGGGTGACAGACTTTCTTTATCTCGCTGATGAGCTTTACCTCATCGCCGGGCGCCCGCTGCCGCGCTACGAGGATTACGGCAATTTCCCGCAACTGGAGAACGGCGTCGGCCTCGTGCGGCTGTTCGAAGAGGAGTTCAGGGTGGCGGAGGCGCGCTTTCCGGCAACCGTGGAGCCGCGCCGGGTGAGGATCGTTACGGGCGTCTCGGCAGGTCCGTTCATCAAGGGGCTGGCCGCCAGGCTCGAGCGGGTGGCGGGCATGCGCGCGGAGGTGACGGTGGTGGAGAACGAGTTTTTCGGCCCGAGCGTGACCGTGGCAGGTCTCCTGACGGGCCGCGACATCTTGGCCGCCCTGCGCGGGAGCGCGCCGGTCGATCAGATCCTGATCCCTGCGGCGGCTCTGCGGTTCGAGGGCGACCGCTTTCTCGATGACGTGACGCCTGACGAGCTGGCGCGCGAGGTCGGACAGAAGGTCAGCATCGTGCCTGTGAACGGCGAGACATTCGCTGCTGCCGCCTTGGGGGTGGATCTGAGATGAAGCCGATTGTGGCCATCGTTGGCCGGCCGAACGTCGGCAAGTCGACGCTCTTCAATCGATTGACGCAGACGCGCGCCGCCATTGTCGAAGCGGAGCCGGGCGTGACGCGGGATCGCCTCTACGGTGATGTGGAGTGGCTTGGCCGCACCTTCGCGCTGGTCGATACCGGCGGCATCGAGGCGACCGACGACACGATCAAGGTCGGCACGCGGCGGCAAGCCGAACTGGCGATGGCCGAGGCCGATTTGATCCTGTTCGTAGTCGATGCCCGCGACGGCGTCACGCCCGCCGATGTGGACGTGGCCGACCTGTTGCGGCGCGCCGACAAACCGGTGCTGCTCGTCGCCAACAAAGTGGATAACGCGCGCCTCGCTGAGACGCTGACGAGCGAGTTCTATGAGCTCGGTTTCGGGGACCCGTTCAGCGTCTCCAGCGCGCACGGACACGGCACGGGCGACCTGCTCGATGCCATCATCGAGAAGATTCGGCCGGTGTTCGCCGAGGAGGATCCGGAGAGCGATGAGATCAAGATCGCCTTCGTCGGCCGCCCGAACGTCGGCAAGTCGTCGCTGGTCAACCGGCTCCTCGGGCAAGAGCGGATGATCGTCAGCGATATTCCCGGCACCACTCGCGATGCCATCGATACTCTGCTCGAGCGCGACGGTCGGCGCTACCGCCTGATCGACACCGCCGGCATGCGGCGGAAGGCGCGCATTGAGCACCCGGTCGAACGGTACAGCGTGATGCGGTCCATCCGCGCCATCGACCGCTGTGACCTGGCGTTTGTCATCATCGACGGTACGCAGGGATTGACCGACCAGGACAAGCGGATCGCCGGCATGGTCGGTGAGGCCGGCAAGGGAGTTGCGCTCATAGTCAATAAATGGGACTTGGTCGAAAAGGATGAGCGCACGATGGCTGATTTCACCGACGATCTCCGCCTGTTTCTGCCGACGGTCGCGTACGCGCCGGTCGTCTACACGTCGGCGAAGACCGGCCAGCGTGTGCCGCGACTGCTGGAACTGGCGGCGCGCATTGCCGCCGAGCGCAGCAAGAAGGTCAGCGAACGCGACCTGAACGATTTGGTTCGCGAAGCGCAGTTGTTTAATCCACCGCCGGCGGTTGAAGGGCGGCGGCTGAAGATCTTCTATGCGACGCAGGACCGCACTAAGCCACCTGCCTTTGCTCTCACGGTCAACGACCCGACGTTGGCGGTCGAGTCCTACCGCCGCTATCTCGAGAACCGCCTGCGCGAGGCCTATGGTTTCGAGGGGACCCCGATCCGCCTTTACTTTCGTGAGAAGAAATGAAGCAATGAATTCGCCGGTGCGACCTCTTGGCCGGGGCGCTGGTTTGTGGTATGGTATTAGTAGTAGGTACCATGGAGGTGGATCCTCTGACCGCCGGAACAGCGTTGGCCGCAGCGGCGGCGATCGGATACCTGATCGGCAGCGTGCCCTTCGGCTATCTGCTGGCGCGGACACAGGGCGTGGACCTGATGGCACACGGCAGCCGCAGCACGGGCGCGACGAACGCTCTGCGCACCCTCGGGCCGACTGCGGGACTGATCACGTTGATCTGCGATGCGGGGAAGGCTGTGGTTGCGATTCTGATTGCCCGGGGTCTGCTTGCCGGGTGCGCACAGCCGTGGCCGAGCTACGGGGCGGCCGCCGCGGCGTTGGCGGTCATCATCGGCCACAGTTGGTCGGTTTTCCTGCGCTTTCGGGGCGGAAAGAGCGTGGCGGCGGGGGCCGGCTCGCTGCTCATGTTGAAACCGGGCTTGTTGCTCTGGGGCATGGCGGTGTTCGTAGGCACGGTCGCCGTCACCCGCTATGTTTCTCTCGGCTCACTGCTCGCCGCGCTGACTGTGCTGATCGCCGCGCTGGTCGCGCCGTTGCCGCTCGAGTTGCGGATCTTTGTGGTCGCGACGGCTGTGATCATCATTGCCCGGCACCGGGCGAATATCCAGCGGCTGCTGGCCGGGACTGAGAACCGTCTCAGCGTCCGCGCCAGACGCTAGGAGGCCGCTGCAAAAGGCTTCACTCCACGGGAGCTTCGGCCCGATACCATCAAAGCGGCCGAAGGAGCTCGGCCCGACACCATCAAAGTGGACTCCCAGGAGGACAGCATGAAGAGCAGAGTCGCCGTCTTGGGGGCAGGCGGTTGGGGCACTGCCCTCGCAATTCTGTTGAGCCGCAAAGGCCTGCCGGTCTATCTCTGGGCGCGCCGCCCTGAACTGGCGGCGCAACTGCGCGAACAGCGGGCGAACCCGGATTACCTGCCGGGGATCGAGCTCCCGCGCGGGCTGGCCATCACCGCCGACATCGGCGAGGCCGTAGGCGATGCGGAAGCCGTGGTCTTCAGCGTTCCGTCGCACGGCTTGCGCGAAGTGGCGCGCCAGGTGGCCGGAAAGCTGAGACCGGGCGCGTTGGTCGTCAATACGAGCAAAGGTTTTGAATGTGAGACACTGTTGCGGGGCAGCGAAGTGCTGGCGGAGGAGCTTCAGCAGGCCGAAATAGCGGTCATTTCCGGACCCAATTTCGCGCAGGAAGTGGCACGCGGTCAGACGGCGGCAACGGTTGCCGCGGCGGCGAGCGAGCGAACGGCCGCCCGGGCCCAGGACTTGTTCATGACGACCGACTTTCGCGTCTACACGAACACTGACCTGATCGGCGTTGAGACCGGCGGGGCGCTCAAGAACATCTATGCCATCGCCGCTGGCATCTGCGATGGCCTAGGACTCGGGCACAACGCCCGGGCCGCGGTCATCACGCGCGGGTTGCTCGAGTTATCGCGCTTCGGGGAGGCACTGGGCGGGCGGCGGGAGACGTTCTATGGGCTGTCCGGCCTCGGCGATCTCGTGCTGACTTGCACCGGCGAGCTGAGCCGCAACCACCGGGCGGGAGTAGAGTTGGGCAAGGGGCGTAGCCTGGAGGAGATCCAACGCTCGACCCGGATGGTCTTCGAAGGAGTGCGGACAACGCAGGCGGCCGTAGAGCTGGCGGCTAAGCTGAATGTTGACTTGCCGCTGGCGCGAGAAGTGCACAACGTTCTGTTCGGCGACAAACGCCCCGAGCACGCGCTGGTCGACCTGATGACGCGCGACCGGCGGGACGAGGGGATGCGCTGGACGTAAGGCAAAGCACGGTACAGTTTTCCATAATGGGAGGGGCGGGCCGGCGCGGCCCGCCCCGAGATTTTCTTTCAGCGGAAGAACAGGCGCGACAGGACAACGCCGGCGACGAAGCCAACGGCATCGCCGAATAGGCAGAGCGGGACGGCGTACCCCGTCTTGCGAGCGCCGACCGCTCCGCTGTAGAGGCTGATCACGTAAAAAGTAGTGTCAGAGCTGCCTTGCAGGACCGAGGCGGTCTTGCCGGCCAAGGAATCGGGGCCGTACGCCGCGAGGACGCGGCTGACGACGCCGTATGCCGCGCCGCCGGAAACGGGGCGGATGAGCATCAGCATGCCGATCTCGACTGGTAGCGCAAGGGGGGAGAAGAGCGGGCGCAGCGCGCGGCTGAGGAATGCAAGCGCGCCGGCTGCCTCGAAGACGCCGACTGCCACATACATGGCAAGTATGTACGGAAAAATTTGGATGACAAGCTTGACGCCGTCGGCCGCTCCCTCGACGAAGCTTTCATAGACCGGGACGCGCTTCCAGCGGGCGACCAGCAGCGTGATGACGATGACGCCGGGGACGATGAACCGCGAGACGGCGCTCACGCCCCGCGCCTCCTGAGGAGTGCGTCGACGACCAGGGTTGCCGTCATCGCCACCGCGGACGCGAGCGCCGCCGGGATGACGATCTCCGCGGGGGCGGCGGAGCCTGAGATGGTGCGCAGTGCGATCGCACCGGTGGGCAGGATGGAGAGCGTTGTGCTGTTCAGGGCGAGGAACGTGATCATGGCTGGCGTCAGCGAGCCGGGGTGGGGATTCAACGTTTGCAGCTCGCGCATCGCCTGCAGTCCGAACGGCGTGGCGGCGTTGCCGAGGCCGAGGATGTTGGCGGCGATGTTCATAGCGATCGACGAGATTGCCGGATGCCCGCTCGGCACGCTCGGAAAGAGGGGCCGCAGGAGCGGGCTGACGAGGCGGGCGAGGCCGTCAATCAACCCGGCTTTCTCGGCCACGCGGCTGATGCCGAACCAGACCGACACCGTCCCGACTAGGGAGATGGTGGACTGAAGAGCGCGCCCGGCTTCCCCGAAGATCGCTTGTGTGGCCGCCTCGGGCCGGCCGGACGCAATCATCACCCCAAGCCCGCCGGCGAACAGCACTAACCAGATGATGTCGAGCATGGCTCCCTCCGCATTAGCCGGCCGCGGCCGGCAGCTTGCAGCGGCGCGCTGGCGCGCGCCTCGACGCAAGATTGTATGCTCGCGCGGCTGGACAGATTAGCCCGACCTGAATGCCAAGAATCTATGCGGCCTGGCATATATCGGTACGACTGCTCATAACAGTGGTACGGGCAAATGGCTTGACTGCGCCGTGCAGGATCAGGTGGGGGTGGTCAGGGTGATACGGGCTGGGGGAGAGTTCCACGCCAAAGGAGGGAGAGTGTAGTGGAGAAGTTCGATATCTTCCAGGACATCGCCGAACGCACCGGCGGGGACATTTATGTTGGCGTGGTCGGTCCGGTGCGCACCGGCAAGTCGACGTTCATCAGACGCTTCCTCGAGACGCTCGTCCTGCCGAACATTAAGGACATCAACGAGCGAGAGCGGGCCAAAGACGCGATGCCGCAGGGCGGCACCGGTCGCACGATCATGACCACCGAGCCAAAGTTCGTCCCCGACGACGGCATCGAGATCGCCATTCGCGATAATCTGAAGCTGCGGGTGCGGCTGGTGGACTGCGTCGGCTACGCCGTCGCGGGCGCGCTTGGGTACGAGGAGGCCGATGGCCCGCGCATGGTCCAGACCCCGTGGTTCGAATACGAAATTCCGTTCCAGGAAGCTGCGGAGATCGGTACGCGGAAAGTCATCTCCGACCACTCGACGATTGGCCTCGTGGTGACCACCGACGGCTCAATCACCGACATCCCGCGCGACAATTACGTGGATGCCGAAGGACGAGTCATCCGTGAGCTGCGCGATCTCGGCAAACCATTCATTGTCATCCTGAACAGCACTCATCCGTTCGCGCGCGAGACCCGCGAGCTCGCCGACCAGCTGCAGGCCCAATACGATGTGCCCGTCCTCCCGGTCGACTGTGCGCAGCTCTCGCAAGATGACATCTACGTCATCATGGAGCAGGTGCTGTACGAGTTCCCGGTGCGCGAGGTCAACATCAACCTGCCGCAGTGGGTCGAGACCTTGGAAAGCAAGCATTGGCTGCGCAAGAAATTCGAAGAGGCCGTTCGCGAGACGCTGGAGGGCATCCGCCGGCTGCGCGATATCGAGAGCGCCATCGGCAGGCTTGGCTCCTACGATTTTGTCCAGGATGTCGTGCTCCGCAGCATGGACATGGGAACCGGCATCGCCGCGATCGACATGGACGCCAAGGAGACGCTGTACTTCCAAGTCCTTGAGGAGATCAGCGGCCTGACCATCGAGGGCAAACACGGTCTCCTGACGTTGATGAAAGAGCTGGCGGCGGCAAAGCGCGAATGGGACGTCGTCGCTGACGCGGTGAAAAAGGTCCGCGAGACCGGCTACGGTATGGTGCCGCCGCGCCTGGTCGATATGTCGTTCGCCGATCCGGAGCTAATCAAACAGGGCAACCGTTTCGGCGTCAGGCTGAAGGCCAGTGCGCCGTCATTGCATCTCATCCGGGCCGACATCGAGACCGAAATCACGCCGATCATCGGCACTGAGAAGCAATGCGAGGAACTCGTCAAGTACCTGATGGACCGTTTCGAGGAAGATCCAAAGAAGTTGTGGGAGTCCGATATCTTTGGGAAGTCGCTGCACGATCTGGTCCGCGAGGGAATCCAGAACAAACTTACGGAGATGCCGGAGAACGCCAGACAGAAGCTGCAGGAAACATTACAGCGGATCATCAACGAGGGCAGCGGCGGTTTGATCTGCATCATCATCTAGCAGGAAAAGTCGGTCAGCAGACCGACTTTTCCTTATTCTTTTCCATCCTCATTCGACAAAAAGAAGGATTTTCCGTGCGGCCAGAGAATAATCGTGAACTGACGGGGATTCAGAACAATCGGCCCGCCAGAGGCCGCACCCCGTGTGGATTGGTGACTAGGTTACCGAACTAAACGCAAGGAGGTGGCTGCAAGTGACCAAGTCCGAACTGATCGAAAAGGTTGCCGAGAAGACCGGGATGACGAAGAAGGATTCCGGTAAGGCCGTCGACGCCGTCCTCGAGGCAATCACGAAGGCCCTGGGCAAGGGGGAGAAGGTTTCGCTCGTCGGCTTCGGCACCTTCGATGTTCGCAAGCGCGCCGCCCGCATGGGCCGCAACCCCCAGACCGGCAAGGCCATCAAGATCGCGGCCCGCAAGGTTCCGGCGTTCAAGGCCGGCAAGAGCCTCAAGGAAGCCGTCGGCAAGTAAGTCGCTTTCCCTCTGCGTTTTTGAGGTTAAGGTCCTGGGCGCCGCCCGGGGCTTTTTCCTTTTACTTTCAAACGATCACAATGCAGCTGTGGTCCGCGCGCGACGCGGCCCGGCCTCTCTTTGCCTTGACTTTTCGCTGTCAAACCGCTAAAATGACAACTGCACAGGTATGAATCGGGGCGTAGCGCAGTTTGGTAGCGCGCTTGAATGGGGTTCAAGAGGCCGCGAGTTCGAATCTCGCCGCTCCGACAGATGCGGGACTGCCATCGGCAGTCCCGCATCCTCTTTTTGACGGGGTTTGTTCAAGGCAGTTATGCGGATTTGTCATTTTTCACTTTGTGCCGATGTCACTGATCAGCTTAAGCCAGCGATCGGGCAGCGTCGGGAGCCAGCCGGACGCCTGAGTAATGACCCGTCCTTTGGGATCGATCAGGTAGTTGGCCGGAACGCCGGCCACGCGGTAGTCGCTATAGACGGTGAGCGCGCCCATGAGAATCGGGACGTCGCTATCGGCACCCAGTGCCGTCAGGGCCTGGCGCGCCGTGGCAGCCTGCTCCGCCACGACGACAAGCTGAACATTGTTTTGCTTAAGAGAAGTCTCTCTTTGCTGCAACTGCAGCAATTCCTCGTGGCAGTATGGTCAGTCGAGACCAGTGAAGACCAGCCACACCCACTTGCCGGCGTAATCCCGCGGGAAGTCGGCCTGAGCCGCGCGGCCGTAGACCGTGGCCGTGAAGCGCGGCGCTTGCTCGCTGCCGCCGGTGCTGCGCGGCCGCGGGATGAAGTGCCAGATGACGAGTCCGAGCAGAATCGCTGCCAGCGCCGCAGCGCTGACGCGCAACCACTTCATGTGCGGATCTCCTCCTTTCGCTGTCCATCCGCTTGCTGCGCGACGGGGCGCAGTCGGAGCGCTCCGGTCGGGCAGGCGCGCGTGCAATCGAGGCAGCGGATACAGTCGGGAGAGTTAGGAGTTGAGGCCACATCGATGCCCAGCGGACATGCAGCGGTGCAGCGGCCGCAGGCTGTGCATTCCTCGCGCTTGACCGCGAGCCGGCTGAGCGCAACCGGATTGAACAGACCGTAGAACGCGCCGAGCGGGCAGGTCGTGCGGCAGAACGGACGATAGACCAGGAACGACGCTGCGATGAAGAAGGCGAGAACGGCTGCTTTCCAGGAGAACAGGGCGCCGAGAGCGGCGCGGATGCCAGGGTTGGCAATCGCCAGCGGGATCCCAGCTTCCAGTGTGCCGGCGGGGCAGACGTACTTGCAGAAATACGGTTCGCTCCCTAGCGGCGTCACGATGATGAAGGGCAAGGCGACGGTTAGGAGCAAGAAAACGTAGCGGAGGCCTGAGATGTAGGCTGGCAGCCGGCGGCGCGGCGCTCGCCGGCCAAGCAGATCCTGAATGGCGCCAAATGGACAGAGCCAGCCGCAGACGAGGCGGCCGGAAGCGGCCCCGACAGCGGTGACGAACCCCAGTACGTAAAATGAGACGCGTTGCCCAGCTGCAGCCGCGAGCGATTGGAAAGCGCCGACCGGGCAAGCGCCGAGCGCGCCCGGACACGAGTAGCAGTTAAGAAAAGGGACGCAGAGCGCCTTCGTGCGGCCGCGGTAGATGAGACCGCGCAGGAATCCGGGCAGGTAAGCATTGGCGGCGATGGCGCTCACCGCTTGCAGCCAGCCGCGCTTCAGCCGATGCCAATGCACTGCAGACACACTTGTATCGCCTTTTGCAGCACCAGGCCGGCCTCGCCGCGCGCCGCCCCGAGCGCCATCAGGGCTGTGCCGACCAGCAGTGCAAAGAGGCCGCAGCTGTCCATCGGTCGCTGCATTTTCATGACATCAACCTCCTCTCCACATGAGCAATTATAACACCCCCGGGGGTATTCGCGCAGGAGGTCGGGCGGCGAGGGCGAATTGATGCGCAGTACATGGCGGGAGGGGTGCCCGTTGATCAGAGCGGTGACGCTCCGGAAGGAAAGGGCCACGGCGATCGCGCGCTGGGATGCACTGGTGGAGGCGCGGACGCGCGGCGAGCTGCACTGGCTGGACATCTCCGGGGCGGCTGACGAGGACCTCGAGAGGCTGCGCGACCTGTACGACTTTCACGCATTGGCCATCGAAGACTGCCGTAACTTGGCCCAGCGAGCCAAGGTCAAAGAATACGACGGTTTTTCTTTCATGGTCGCGCCGGTTGTCCAAGCCAACGGGAGCCGGGCGTCCGCGTCTGAGCTCAATCTGTTCATTGGAGCGGACTATTTGGTGACTGTCCACCGCGAGCCGCTGCCGGCGATCGATAAACTGTTCGCGGTGGAGAGCCGGAGCGGCGACTGCCTGCGACGAGGCGCGGACTTCTTATTCTACCAAGTATTGGACGTACTGATCGACGCATACTTTCCGGCGCTTGATCGCATCGATGCGCACATCGCCATTGCCGAGCGCGAGATCTTCGCCGGCGACGGCCAGCGGGTGCTCGACTCACTGTTGCGCCTGAAGCGGGAGGTTCTGTACCTAAGACGGCTGCTTGGTCCGATGCGCGAAGCCGTGAGCGCGCTCGCGCGGCGGGATTTTCCGTTCATTCGCCCGGAGTCGCGGGCATACTTTCAGGCGCTTTACGACCACATGATTCACTTGTTCGATGTCGTTGATACCCAGCGCGAGTTGCTCAGCAGCGCCATGGAGGCTCATCTGTCCAACGTCTCCAACCGGCTCAACGAAGTGATGAAGGTGTTGACGATCATCGCGACGATTATGATGCCGCTCACTGTGGTCACCGGCTTCTACGGAATGAACTTCAAGTACATGCCGGAGCTCAACTGGCGGTATGGTCCGCTCTGGGCGCTCGGGCTGATGACGGCCGTGACGGTGATCATGCTCGCCTACTTCCGCCGTCGCGGTTGGCTCTAGTGGCCGCTGCTGAAGGCTTCGCCGCACGGGATTTTCGGCCCGACATGGTCCGTGTCGATTTTCGTCGTTCGGCGGCAGGAATGGCCCCAGTATTGGAGAATGGTGTCAAGTATTACGGATGCGGGGCGGAGGTATGCGGATTGGCGGAGAGCTTTGAAGGGATGTCGGCGATGCGCGCGATCTGCGCCGGGATGCGGCACCTCGATTTGCGCGAGGGGATCAGTGGCGTGCTCGCCGCCTGCTCCGTCGTCCCCGGCGGCGAGGGCGCCCGTCTATGGCTGAGAGTCGACGGGCGCTGGCTGTTGCGCAGCCCGGATGGCAAGTTGACGCCGCTGAGCCAGTCCGAGCGCAGCTTCCCGCCGGCTGTTCTTGATGCCGCCACCGGGCGCCGCGTCTGCGCAGGCGACGCGATGTTTCAGCCGTTGGCGCACAACGGGCGCGTCGTGGCCGTCCTCGAGCTTCCCGACGCGGTCGGCGAGCGGGTCCTCGCGCTGGTGCCGCTGGAACTGATGGGTGCGGCCATCGGCGCTTGCATAGATGCTGATGCCATGCAGCGCGGGTTCGTCAGCGCGCTCGAGCGGTTGGCCGGCATTCTCGAAGCGCGTGACCCGTACTCGCGCGGCCATTCGGAGCGTGTGGCGCGTTACGCGCTCGAGCTGGCGCGGCTGTTGGGCTGCACGCCGGACGAGAGCGAACGCATCTACCATGCAGCTCTGCTCCACGACCTCGGCAAGGCCGGCATCGCAGCAGGCATCCTGGAGAAGCCTGGCGCGCTCAGCGAGAACGAGCTGAACATCGTGCGCCGCCATCCGAAAGACGGTGCCGACGTGCTCGGGACGCTGCCATTTTTGCACGACGTTGCCGAGATCGTTCGTTTTCATCATGAATGGTATAACGGCGAAGGCTACAACGATGGTTTGCGCGCCTCCGAGATCCCGCTCGGTGCGCGTATTGTCGCGGTGGCCGACGCGTTCGCAGCAATGACGGCCGACCGGCCCTACCGCAGGGCCCTGCCGCTGCCCAAAGTAATCGAGCGCCTTCGCAAAGGGGCCGGCGTGCAGTGGGATGCGAACATCGTTGACGCCATGTTGGGCATCATTGCCGACGGTCGACTGGACTGAGCGTGACGCGAGCCGCCTGGCGCGCCGCGAAGCCTTGCTGGTAAAGATTTTTTTCGGCTTCGCCCGATGCGCGCGCAAGCGAATTAGCCCAATTTAGCGAGAAAGCGAGAGAAAGAGAGCCAATTAGATGTGGTATCGGGAATTTGCCTGAATCCTTGACAGGGCGATGAAATATGCTACAATTCATCTCGATTGGTGATTAACCGCTGCCGATTTGGAGGCGAAAACTGGACAAAAGGGGGTCGGGATCAATGCGCGCTTTGGGGCGACACGTTTTGGCTGAAGTTTATGGTTGTGAGTTTGACGCCATAAACGACATCAAAAAGGTCGAGGACGTCATGGTCAAGGCGGCCCTGGAGGCCGGCGCTGAAATCCGGGAGGTTGCGTTCCATAAGTTCAGCCCGCAGGGAGTCAGTGGCGTCGTCGTCATATCCGAGTCCCACTTGGCCATTCACACCTGGCCGGAACTCGGGTACTGTGCCGTCGATGTGTTCACGTGTGGGGAGCGCGTTGATCCTTGGCTCGCCTGCGAGTATATATTCAAGGCTTTTGGTGCCAAGCGAGTTGAGACTCAAGAGCTGAAGCGCGGAGTCAATGTTACCTGCGAGCGGCCGGCCGCGAACTCATGAGCGGCGGCGCCGCGACCGGTGCCAAGGCCGGTCCGGTAAGGTGGCTAAGTAACTGCAGCGCCGGGCGGCGAAGCGTGCTTCGCCGCCCGGCATCTTTGTTTTGGTTCCAGTTGGCGCTGGAGGAATCACCGGCGGACCCGCGAATATAGTGCCTGCGGGCTGCGCGCCCGATAATGTGCCTGCCCGAACTGCATCAACAAGCACAAGGAGGGGCACTTTGAGAGTGGGGCAGGCGCGGCCAAGCCAAGGAGGGGAATGCGACATGGACGAGCTGCTGACTCTGCTGCAGGATCTCACCGATGCACCCGGCATTTCCGGCTATGAGGGCGAGGTGCGAAAGGTAATCGAGCGGTACATGCGAGGCTACGCTGAAATCTCGCATGACCGCCTCGGCAGCATCATCTGCAAGAAAACCGGCAGCGCCGAGCGCCCGCGCATCATGATCGCCGGGCATATGGACGAGATCGGTTTCATCGTCACCATGATCACCAAAGAGGGCCATCTCAAGTTCCAGACCGTCGGTGGTTGGTGGGAGCAGGTCATGCTGGCGCAGCGCGTTGTGGTCAAGACCGCCAAAGGCGATGTAATCGGCGTCATCGGCAGCAAGCCGCCACACATCCTCAGCGCCGAGGAGCGTAACAAGGTCGTCCAGAAGAAGGATATGTTCATCGACGTGGGCGCGACCAGCGAAGACGAGGCGCGGGCGATGGGCATTCGCCCGGGTGACCCGGTCGTCCCCTTCAGCCCATTTGCGGTCATGAAGAACGAGAAGATGCTGATGGCCAAGGCATGGGACGATCGGCTCGGCTGCGCCCTGTTCATCCAGGTCATCCGGGCGCTACAAGGCGTGGCACACCCGAACACGGTCTACGGCGTCGGCACCACTCAAGAAGAAGTGGGCCTGCGCGGCGCAACGACCAGCTCCAATATGGTCCAGCCGGACATCGGCATTGCGCTCGAAGTCGGCATCGCCGGCGACATGCCGGGCATTAAGCCCGAAGAGGCGCAGGAGAAACTAGGTCGCGGGCCGGCGCTGCTGGTCTATGACGGCAGCCTGATCCCAAACCCGCGCTTGCGCGATTTGGTCGTCGCGACTGCCGAGGAAAACGGCATTCCGTATCAGTTCGACGCCATGCCGGGCGGTGGCACCGACGCCGGGCGGATGCACGTCACCGGCCCAGGCGCGGCGAGCATCGTCATCGGTATCCCGACGCGTTACATCCACAGCCATCAGGGCATCATCCACCGCGACGACTATGAGAACGCGGTCAAACTCGTCGTGGCGCTGGTGAACAAGCTCGACGAGCGGACGGTCGCCGGTCTCATCTAGTGAGACGGGCGCACAAAGCGGGCGGGGAGACGCGCCTAAAGGCGCGTCTCCCCGGCTTCCGGGCCTTGGGGAAGGGGGTGCAGCTATGGAGGACACTCTGGTGCTCGTGAAACCGGACGGCGTCGCGCGCGGACTCTGCGGCGAGGTGATCGGGCGGCTGGAGCGCGCCGGCCTGCGGCTGCGTGCCGCGCGCCTGTTCGTGCTGAGCGAACAGATGGCGCGCGCCCACTACGCCGAGCATGCCGGCAAGGAGTTCTTCAGCGACCTTTGTCGGTTCATCACGTCCGGCCCCGTGTTGGCCATGGTGTGGGCCGGGGAGGGCGCTGTCGCCAGGGTGCGCGCCTTGCTCGGCGCTACCGATCCTGCGCGCGCGGAGCCGGGGACAATTCGGCATGACCTTGGCGAGAGTGTGCGGCGCAACGTCGCTCACGGTTCCGCCACGCCCGCTGACGCCGCGCGCGAGATCGCGTTGTACTTTCGGCCCGAGGAGCTGGTTCGGCTGTGATACTCGTTGGCACCTCGGGGTACAGTTACGACGATTGGCGCGACGGCTTCTACGGATCTGACATCAAACGACGTGATTTCCTGAGCTTTTATGCGCGGCACTTTCCCACGGTGGAACTCGATTTCACGTACTACCGCATGCCGGACGCGCGGACGCTGGCGGGGATCGAACGCAAGACGCCGGAGGGGTTCCTCTTCTGCGTGAAGCTGCATAGTTCCATGACGCACGAAATCCCGGCCGAGCGCGCCGAAATGTTGACCAATGAGCGCCTGTTCAGCGAGGCCGTACGCCCGCTCGTCGCGGCGGGGAAGTTAGGCTGTTTGCTCGCTCAGTTCCCATGGAGCTTTCGCCGCAGCGCGGCCAACGTCGATTACCTGCGTGGCCTCGTCGAACGGATGAGGGCGCCGCTCGTGGTCGAGTTCCGCAACCGCGAGTGGGCGGTGGCGGAAACTTACGCTGAACTGAAGGAGATGGGAGCGGGATACTGCTGCGTCGACGAACCGGCGCTGCGCGGGCTGATGCCACGAGTGACCGTTGCCACATCGCGCATCGGCTATGTGCGCTTTCACGGCCGCAACGCCGCGAAATGGTGGGACCATGAGCAGCCTTGGGAGAGGTATGATTACCTGTACAGCGATGAGGAGCTTAGCGAATGGATCCCGGACCTAAGGCGACTGGGCGCAGAGACTGAAATGACATTCGTGTTGTTCAACAACTGCCACGCCGGCAAGGCGGCGCGCAACGCCGCGACGATGCAGACTCTCCTCGGGCTGGCGCAGCCGGCCACGCCCGGGGTGAGCGAACAGGTCAAGCTCTTCTGAGACAATGCACGCGTCACATTACTATCAACGGACGGAGGTAATGGAAATGTCGTTCTTGAGCCATCTTGAGTGCGCGCGCTGCGGCGAGGTGCACGCCGCCGACCGGGTGCAGGGACTCTGCACGAAGTGCGGCGGCCCGCTGCTGGCCCGCTACGATCTTGAGGCCTTGGGGAAGAGCGTGAAGAAGTCAGACCTTGCCGGTCGGCCGACCAATCTCTGGCGCTACCGCGAGTTCCTGCCGGTGACGAACGATGAGAACGTCATTACGCTCGGCGAAGGGATGACGCCGCTGCTGCCGGCGCGTCGATTGGGACGGGAGATCGGCTGCGACGACCTGTACATTAAAGATGAAGGATTGAACCCGACCGGCAGCTTCAAGGCCCGCGGCGCGGCAGTCGGCATCTCTATGTGCAAAGAGTTGGGGATCAAGGCGATCGCCATGCCGACAGCGGGCAACGCAGGCGGGGCGTGGGCCAGCTACGCCCGGCGGGCCGGCATCGAAGCGCATATCGCGATGCCCAAGGACGCACCGACTATGGCGATGAAGGAGTGCCTCGCCACCGGAGCGCACGTCTATCTTGTCGACGGTCTGATCTCGGATGCCGGCCGCCTGATCGGGGCGGCGGCGAAACATTTCGGCTGGTTCGATGCGGCGACGCTGAAAGAGCCTTACCGCATCGAGGGCAAGAAGACGATGGGGCTCGAGCTTGCCGAGCAGTTTGATTGGGAGCTGCCGGATGTGGTGGTCTACCCGACCGGCGGCGGCGTCGGCCTCATCGGCATGATGAAGGCGTTCGCGGAGCTCGAGGCGATCGGCTGGATTGGCGCCAAGCGGCCGCGCATGGTGTCCGTCCAAGCGGCCGGCTGCGCGCCGATCGTACGGGCTTTCGAGGCCGGCAAGGACGAAAGTGAGTTTTTCCAGAACGCTGAGACTATTGCCGGCGGACTGCGGGTGCCGAAAGCCCTGGGCGATTTCCTCGTCCTGCGGTACGTCCGCGAGACGAACGGGGCGGCCGTCAGCGTCACCGATGATGAAATCCGCGCCGCGCTGCGCCTGACCGGCGCCACTGAGGGCATGTTTGTCTCGCCCGAGGGCGCTGCCGCCATAGCCGCTGTCGCTAAGATGCGGCGGCAGGGGACGATCGCGGCCGGCGAACGCGTCGTCATTTACAACACCGGCACCGGCTTGAAGTACCCGGAGACGGTTGACGTCGACTTGCCGGTGTATCCGGTTGACGATCCGGAGATCCTCGTCCGGTCGCAGTCGTGAGCCAGGAGGAGCAGCGTGTATCGCATAGACTGCCACGTCCATCCGGAGCACTCGCCCGATGCCGAGGGCACGGTGCGCGACTATTGCGCGCGCGCGGTCGCCATCGGCCTCAATGCGCTCTGCTTTACAACGCATGTTGATCTCTGCGAAGCGCCAACCATCGTCGTTGCGGGCGAGCGGATCCCGGCGGGCGACCGGCGCTGGCTGCGCGCCTACTGTGAAGAGGTTAGGGCGGTCGGTCGCGAGTTCGCGCCGCGAGGGCTGCGGGTACTGTGCGGGGTGGAAGCTGATTACTTCCCGGGTTGCGAGGACCCACTGCGCGAGTTCCTCGCCGACGCGGCGCTTGACTACGTGATGGGATCGGTCCACTACCTCGACGACCACGTCCTGACGCGCCGCTCTTCGGCGACGGCCTATTTCGCGGCGACGGAGCTTGACGACATGGCCGGTCGCTATTATGGTGCGGTGGCGGCGGCAGCAGGCAGCGGCCTCTTCGATGCCATCGGCCATCTCGACATTTACCGCCGCTTCGGCGATCCGCTGTACGGCCAAGCTGCGGCGACGGTCCATCGACGCTTGGCCGGGCCTGCTCTGCGGGCGATCGCGCGGGCCGGGCTCGGCATCGAGGTGAACACCTCGACCATCAGGCGCGGTGGACGCGAAGTCCACCCGGGCGCCGACTTGCTCCGGCTCTGCCGGAGCAGCGGGATCCGTATCGTGACCGTCGGCTCGGACGCCCACACGGTGGCCGACCTGGGTTCCGGCTTGGATGAAGGTTATGCGGCCCTGATGGCCGCCGGGTACGATGAAGTCTATACTTTTGAGGGGCGTCGTCCGGTGCCGCACGCTCTCGGCGGGCGGCGACCCGGCGCGGAGCCTCTGCGGGTGGCGGCAGAGCTCCCGATCCAGGAGGAGGTCAAGGCGTGAACACGAGAGAGCTGATGCAGTTGGCTATGGACATGGTTGGGCAGACCGAAATCCCTCCCGACAGCGCGATCTACGTTGAGGGCGAGGGGATCCGGCGCATCCTCGCCGGCGTCGATATCGGCGTGCCGGAGCTGATGCTGGCCAGGCAGATGGGCTACGACTGTGTGCTCGCCCATCACCCGCAAACGGCCTGCCTGTCGTTTCCGCGCATCCTCGACCTGCACGTTGATCTGATGATGAAGCACGGCGTTCCTGAGGATGAGGCGCGCCGCGCGGTGGCTAACCTGAAGGAGGCCAACGCGCTCAGTCGCCAAGCGGGCAACTATGACCACACCGTGTCTGTTGCCAGACTGCTCAAGATGCCGTTCCTGAACGTCCACAATCCGCTCGATGAGCTCGGGCGCCGCCGGATGCAGGAGGCTGTTGACCGCCACCTCGCACCCGGCAGCACGCTGCAGGACGTCGTCGACGCGCTGCTGACCATCCCCGAGTTGAAAGCGGCGCCGACGCGCCCGGTGATCGCGGTCGGGCGTCCGGAAAGCCCGGCGGGCAAGGTCGTGGTGGCGCACGGCGCAGGCACCAACGGCGGCTACGAGGTGGCCAGCGCCTACTTCCGGCACGGCGTGAACACGGTGATCTACATCCATTGTGACTTCGGCGCCGTGCAGCGATTGCGGGCGGAAGGCAAGGGCAACCTGATCGTCTCCGGCCACATCGCCAGCGACTTGGTCGGCATCATGCCGTACATTGAGGAACTCCGGCGGCGCGGGCTCGAAGTTACCGGAATCAGCGGCATCTATTAGCGCCGCGGCGACCGGGCGGAATTGGCTTTGTGGCCTCGCCCGGACGCGTCTTGCCAATCCGGCAGGAGGGTTTGGCCGGGCGCGCGGCGAACATGCGAAAAGCGATAACGGGCGATGCCCACGAGCGCACACAGGGGGTGCAGCCATGTCGTCAGACAGCCAACGCCACATCGAACACTTGGCCCGCGAGATCGGCCCGCGCCCGACGACGAGTGCCGCCGAACGGCGGGCGGCGGACTATGTTTCGCTCGAGCTCGAACAATTCGCGGACGAGGTTGCGGTCGAATCGTTCGGCGGATTGACGACGTTCGTTTGGATGTACCTGACCCTCTTCTTGCTCGCACTCATCGCCAACGCGACGTTCTTTGGCAACCCTAAGCTGGCGTTCGTCGCCAGCTTGGCAGTCATCGTTTTCTTGAACCAGGAGGTCAACGCCAAAGGCTTCTTCTATGAGTTCTTCCCGAAGCGCGAGAGCCAGAACGTCATCGGCGTGATTGAGGCTGCTCGCCAGCCGAAGCGACGCGTCATCATCACGGCGAACCTCGATACGGGTAGGGACGGAGTGCTGTTCCGGCCGGCGCTGAGGAGGAACTTCCGCACCCTGCTCAGCGTGACCGTGTCGGCATTGATACTGCAGGTCACGTTCTCACTGCTGGCGCTGTTCGTCGGCCCGCAGCCGTACATTCTGGTGACCATGAGGGCGCTTGGCCTGATCGAACTGGCGACTGTGGTGGTTTTGTTGCTGCACCGATACACGGGCCAATACGCGCCCGGGGCGAACGACAATGCCTCCGGCGTTGCGGCCATGCTCACTGTCGGCCGTCAGTTGGCGGCCAGCCGGCTGCCGGACACCGAGGTCTGGTTGGTCGCGACCGGCGGTGGCCGCAGCACCCAGTCCGGCATCATCGCATTCCTCCGCCGGCACTGGAGTGAGGTTCGCGGCGATTGGTTTATCACTCTTAACCACGTCGGCGCCGGGCGGCTGGCATACACCCTGGGCGAGGGGCTGCTCAAACTCTACGCAGTTGATCCGGACCTCATCGAGCGGGCGCGGGCCATTGCCGACGCCAATCCGGACTGGGAGATCGGCGAGGTGTTGAACCGCGTCGAGGCCACCGACCTGGTGCCTTTGCTGGCGATGGGGCTGCGGGCGATCAGTCTGCGCGGCGAAGGCCCGGATGGTTTCGGCGTGCGCGCCTGCTCCCCGGGCGATCGGCCCGAAACCATTGACGGCGCAGTGCTCGAGCGCGCGTCAGCCTTTGCGCTCGCGTTGGCGAGGGCCGTCGGGCGGCCGCTCGGCGAGGGGGACGAGCAGGAAGAAAATCAAAACGGTGATGATGCTGCCGATGGCGCCGGCAGCGGGGAGAGCGGAGACGGGGCAGGGAGGTAGCCGGTTGCTAGAACGTTACGTTGCCTTGGATATCGAGACCACCGGCCTCGATCCCGCGTATGATGATATCATCGAAATCGGTGCCGTTCGGTTCTTGGCGGGTGAGCCGGCCGAACGGTTTTCCGCGTTTGTCCGGCCGCGCGGGGCGGTACCGCTCCGCGTGCAGCGGCTGACCGGGATCAATCCGGAGCAGCTCCGCGGGGCGGAGCCCATCGAGTCGGTCTTGCCCAGGTTCCTTGCATGGCTGGGGGATGATCCGCTGGTCGGACACAACCTCGGTTTCGACCTGGCCTTCCTCGACCCGTTGGCGCGGGCGCACGGACACGGAGGGCTGCGCGCGCATTGCGACACGCTCGAGCTGGCACGTGTATGTCTGCCGGGCGGCCGTCACGGCTTGGCGCAACTGGCCGCTGCCCTCGGCGTCGAACTGACGCAGGCGCATCGGGCGAGCCACGATGCGGCGGCTGCGGGCGCGATCTATCGCGTTCTTGCTGAACGCGTAGCGGCGTTGCCGCCGGCGTTGCTCCAGTTGTGCGCCAGGCTGCTGGCGCCGGTCCCCGGAGGATTGCGCGATGTGTTCATCAGTGCCGCCGCAAAAGCATCGACAAGGCCGCTCGGAGGGCAGGCCGGCCGTTACCTGCCGCCGTTTCCCGCCGAGCTGTCGTTCGCGCCACAAGCCGGCGGTGAGCAGGCGAGCGAACCGCGCCCGATCGATGCGCGGGCCATTGCGGCCGAATTCGGCCCCGACGGTTGTTTCGCCCGCCGGCTGCCGGGCTACGAGCATCGCCCGCCGCAGGCTGAGATGGCGATGCGCGTCGCACGGGCCCTTAACCGCGGCGAGCACTTGCTCATGGAAGCCGGCACGGGGACCGGCAAGAGCATGGCTTACCTGCTGCCGGCCCTACGGTTTGCCGCCAGCAACGATGAGCGGGTGGTCATCTCAACGCACACCATCACCCTGCAAGAACAGCTTTGGTATAAAGACATCCCGCTACTGCGCGAGGTCCTGGGCGAGGACATCCGGTGCGCACTCGTCAAAGGGCGGGCAAACTATATCTGCCTGCGCAAATGGCTAGAGGTCGTGGAAGACGAGGAGCCGTTTCTGACTCCGGAGGAGCGG
>Ga0315298_1004362_pt1 | contig 21204 bp, 19 predicted proteins | sample WHS_1_MG_FD_203077 | JGI IMG/M metagenome (GOLD analysis project Ga0315298, IMG submission 203077) | Extremophilic microbial mat communities from Washburn Hot Springs, YNP, Wyoming, USA - WHS_1_MG | ecosystem: Environmental > Aquatic > Thermal springs > Hot (42-90C) | place: USA: Wyoming...
GTCCTTGGGGTTCGCGAGGTTGAAGATGTTCCTATTGCGGATGATGATCCGGCCGATCAGCGCACCACGGCGCTCGAGCTCGGCATCCGAGGGCAGGGCGGGGGTGTCGGTCCGGTGCGTCGCGTGCACCGCGGGCGCCGAGGCGCCCGCGGCGGCGCCTCGGGCGAGGTACGGGAAGGCCAGCGCCGCAATGATACCGAGCAGTGCGCAGGTCCGGCGGACGGGGCTGCGCGGCGCGCTCACGTGCAGCATCCGCCGGCGCGATCGTGCGCCACCGGATGCGCCGCTCCCGAGCGGTCGCTGATGTGAACGTTCTGGATGCGCCGCACTGCCGTGATGCCTTCCCGCAAGAGCGATTCAGCATACTGTATCGGCCGGCGCTCCAGAGGCTCAACGCCGGAAACTGCAGATCTGACGGCGGGCGTTCAGTCCCGGAACGTGACGTCGCAGACACTGTCGCGCAGGAGCGAGGCCCCCTCGCCGGCGCTGATGAGCGCATTGATGCCGAAGGTCACGCCGCGTAGCTGCGGATCGAAGCGAAAGCTGCGCAGCACCGGCAGAGGATCGAGACCGGCCTCGCCGGTGTGCTGATCGCGCGAGGGAATGATGCAGCGGGTGCAGGGCTTGACCAGGCGCAGGATGACCGGGCCGATGCGGATCGTGTCGATGTGGTCTTCGGCGAACGGCTCGAGTCCGTCCAGCACGAGATTCGGACGAAAGCGGTTCATCGGGAGCGGTGCGCCGAGCCGCTCGTTCAGCGCATCGAGCGACCCCTGAGTGCAGATCAGCAGCGGAAAGCCGTCGGGGAAGGCGAGCGGCGGCGGGTGCGGCCCGGCGTAGTGCGGATCGGCCCGACGCGCCGGATGTCCCGGTGCGTGCACCACGCGCACCGGTTCGCCGAGCAGCGCGCTGACCCAGGCGGCCGCCGGCTCGCCGGCATCGATGCCGACGCACGTATCGCGCCAGATCCGCACCCGCAGCACCGTACCGGGCGCCCCTTCGAACGGCAGCAGCAGCGGCGTCGAGCCCTCGGCGCTCAGGCGCAACCCCTGGGGTGTCAGTTCGGTGGCGATGCGGGCGAGCGCCGGATGCGTGCGCTGGGTGAGAAAGGTGCCCTCGGGGCGCACGACCATCCAGTGCCGGTCCCAGGCCAATCCGCTCGCGCCCAGCCGCACGTGTTCCAGAGCGATGCCCTGGGCGGATTTCAGCGGGTAGACGTGCAGAGCCTGTAGGCGGGCGGTCGGCATGCCGGCCATTCTACGAGAGGCGATGGGAGCCGGTGAGCGCACGGATGTCCCGCCGCGCCGTGCCGCGAGCGTCAGCGTCAACTGCGACTTCCGTCGCACAACGCGCCACGGCTTTTGCGGACGGCTCGACGTTGGGCGTTCTGCCGAGCCCGGAGCGTCGTGTCATAATGAGGCGAGGAGCGGGGGCACAGGGGCGCGACGGCAACGCCGTGGACGCGGTCCGCCGCAGTGTGCGGGGCAATCTGATGAGCGTGCAGCGAATTGGGATCCTGGCGGTGCTGGCCGTGCTCTCGGCCGCGGCCGCGGGCATGGCCGTTGCCCAGACCAGCCCCCCCGCGCGCGTCGGCCGACTGAGCTACGTGGGCGGCAGCGTGTCGTTCGAACCGGCCGGGACCGAATCCTGGGCGGCCGCCGAACTCAATCGGCCCGTGACGATCGGCGACCGGATCTGGACCGACTGGGACTCGCGGGCCGAGATCGAGCTCGGCGATGCGGTGGTGCGGCTCGGCAGCCGCAGCGGCTTCTCTTTCCTCAATCTCGATGCGCAGACCGCGCAGATGCAGCTCACCGCCGGCACGATGATCGTGCACGTGCGTACGCTTCAGAACGGTGAGCAGGACGAGGTCGACACGCCGAACCTGGCGCTGTCGCTTCAGACGCCCGGAACTTATCGGGTACACGTCTTTGCCTCGGGGCAGATGACGCGGGTCGAGGTGATCCGCGGGCATGCCCTCGCGAGCGGCGGCGGGCAGACCTATCCCGTTGCGGCGCAGCAGAGCGTTACCTTCAGCGGCACCAATACCTTGAGCGTCGTGTACACCACGCTGGGGGAACCCGATGCGCTGGATGACTGGTCGATGGCGCGCGACCGCGAGGAGGCTCAGGCCGCACCCGCGGTGACGCAATACGTCCCGGCGAACATGGTCGGCATCTACGACCTGGACACCTACGGCAGCTGGGAGAACACGGCGCAGTGGGGCTATGCCTGGTTCCCCAACGTCGTGACGGGCTGGGCGCCGTATCGCTTCGGTCACTGGGTGTGGATCTATCCCTGGGGCTGGACCTGGATCGACGATGAGCCGTGGGGATTTGCACCGTTTCACTACGGTCGCTGGGCCTATTGGCAGAATGCCTGGTGTTGGGTTCCGGGTCCGCGCGCGGTGGCGCCGATTTACACGCCGGCGCAGGTGGTCTGGACGCGGGGCGGGACCTCCGGGGCGCCTCCTCGGGGCCCGGTTCGCGGTCCGCAGTCCGGCCCGCGCATGCGCCCGCACGTCGGCTGGCTGCCGCTCGGGCCCCACGATGTCTACCTGCCCGGGTACTCGGTGAGCGGCGCCTATGTGCGCAACGTCAACCTGGCGAACGCACGCGACCTGAATTCCGCCGTCGTCGCGGCGGCCTACCGCCGCGGCGGCGCCGACCTGCGCTACGGCAATCGGGACATTCGCGGGGCCGTCACCGCGGTGCCCCTCGCCGCATTCAGTGCGTCCCAGGCGGCCGATGCCCATCGCATCGACTTCACGCGGCGCGGCTTGCGCGATCTGCGTCTGACCCCGGATGCGCCCACGGTGACACCGACACGGCTGAGCGTCTTCGGCTCGCGGCTGCGCATGCTGCAGGTGCCGCCGCGCCAATTGACCCACCGGCCGGTCGTGGCGCGGCTGTTGCCGGCGCGCGCCGCGGTCTCGTTCGATCGGCAGCAGGCGCTGATTCGCGCCAATGGTGGCCGTCCGTTGAGTGCAGGGCAGTGGGAGCGATTGCGCTCGAACACCCCGGCGGCCGCGGTGCGCCTGGCACCGGATATCGCCCCGGTGGCCCCGGCGCCGCAACGGCCGGCAGAGCAACGCGGACCGGCGCCCCTGCCGCGCCCGATGGCACGCGCGCCGCTGCCGTATCGAGCCGGCCGGCCCCGCTGGGCCGCCTCGCCGAATGACCGGCGCAGCCCTCCGCTGGGGCTGCCGCGCAGGTTCGCGCCGGTGCTGCCGGCTGCGTTGCCCCCACGCACGCGGCTGCAACGGGCGGTGCCGCTCCATGCTCCGGGTGCGGTGCGGCCCGGATTCGGCCCCGCACTGCGATGGCGCTCGGCGCCGCCGATGTATCGGGCGCAGACCCGCATCGCACCCCAGCGACCGAGTCCCCTGTTCCGCTTGCGCAATACGTACGCACCGCCGCACTCGCCCCCGCCGATGTACCGCCCCGTCGAACCGCAGTTCACGCCGCCCGCGTATCATCCGGCCTACCACCCCGCCTTCCACCCGGCGCCCGCGCGCCCCTTTCACGCCCCGCATCCGCCCCGCTGAGCGTCATCGGCGCGGCGACTGATATTTGCCAACTGGCGCGGCGGGATCTTCGGTTTAGCGAAACGTCATAGCGGCGTTTGCGGCTTCTCCTTATGCGCCCAAAGCTCGTATCGTGCGTCCGTTTCCGCCGGACGTGGCGGATGGGAGGAATGAGATGCGAGTCCCGACAAGATTTCACCTGGCCGCGGCGGCGCTCGCCGCCGGCGTGCTGCTCGCGCCGGCGGCTCAGGCCGTCCCGAGCTTCGCGCGCCAGACCGGAATGGCCTGTGCCGCCTGCCACACGGTGTTTCCCGAGCTGACGCATTTTGGCCGCGTCTTCAAGGCCAACGGCTACGTGCTTGACAATCTGCAGAAGGTGCGCGCCGTGAGCAGCACGCGCCAGCAGCTGCTGTCGCTGTCGAAGATGCCGACTCTTTCGGTGATGATGCAGACCTCCTACAGCGAGCTGAGCAAGGCTAAGCCGGATGCCGCCGGCGGCAGTGCGCAGAACGGAACCGTCGAATTTCCGCGCCAACTGAGCCTGTTCTACGCCGGGCGCATCGCGCCGCATCTGGGCATCTATTCTCAGCTGACCTATGATGGCAAGGCCGACCATCTGAGCATTGACAATACTGACGTCCGATTCGCCAAGCTCGCCGTATTGGCCGGCAAGAACACCCTGACGTACGGGCTGTCGCTGAACAACAATCCCACGGTCCAGGACCTGTGGAACGATACCCCGGCTTGGGGCTACCCCTATTCGCACAGTAATGTCGCGGTCTCGGGTACGCCGATTGGTCCAGCGGACGTGCAGATCGATGAGGCATTCGGTCAGCTCGCCGCGGGCTTGACCGCCTATGCGTTCTACGACGAGTCGTTGTACGTCGAATTCGGCGGATACCGTTCCTTCCAGCCCGGCGCTGTGGCGCCGCTCAACAGCTCCGACAGTGCGGTGCTCGCGGGGTTCTCCCCCTATTGGCGGCTCGCTTACGAGTACGACTGGCAGGCAAATTCGCTCGAAGTCGGAACGTACGGGGAGGACTTCCACGTGTATCCCGGTGGCGGGGCACCATTGACCGGACCCACCTCGACGTATCTTGACGTTGCCGGGGATTTCCAGTTCCAGCACGTTGGGGAGCAGAACATCTACAGCGTGGCAGGCACATACATCCACGAGAACATGCATGCCATGCCGGCCGGAGCTGCGAATTCCTCCGACAACCTTGCCGTGACGAAACTCTGGGCGAGTTACTATTATCGGCGCCGCTATGGCGGCATCGTCGGCTGGTTTGGAACCAGCGGCAGCAGCGACAGCGGCCTGTATGGGTTCGCCTGCGCACAGGGTCAGACCACCTCGTGGTGCGCAGCGCACGCGCTCAGCGCGAGCGCGACCAATTCGCCCGACAGCAATGGCGAGATCATCGAGGCGGATTATCTTCCCTGGCTGAACGTCAAGTTGTCAGCGCAGTACGTGATTTTCAATAAATTCATGGGCGGCAACGGGAACTATGATGGGTATGGCCGCAGCGCATCGGATAACAACGTGCTGCAACTGATGCTCTGGTACGCATTCTGAGGTGGGTCATGAAGATCTATAATTGCAGAATTCTGCGCCGACACATCATCCTTGCGGCGGCGATGGGCTACTTCACGTTCGCCAGCATGCCCAGCGGTGCTCAGGGTGCCCCGACGCCGCCCGCTCAGGCTCCTGAGCTCGCAATCGCGGTGTGTGGAACCTGTCATGGTGTCGACGGCAACAGCATCAACCCGATGTTTCCGCGGCTGGCCGGGCAGAAGGCCTGGTACCTCGAGCAGCAGTTGAAGCAGTTTCGTGCCGAGTCTCGCGGCGACCCGTACGCGGTCGCATACATGTGGGGAATGGCGAACCAGCTGTCCGATCCGACCATTAACGCGTTGGCGAAGTACTTCTCGAGCCAGACTCCCGGGCCCGGCGTACCACATTCGGCCGCGGTGATCGCCCGCGGCAGGGCGATCTTCGAGCGCGGCATTCCATCGCAGGGAGTGCCGGCGTGCGCCGCTTGTCACGGACCGCAAGCACTCGGGAGCGCCCAGTTCCCGCGTCTGGCGGGCCAGCATGCGGAGTACATCCTGAAACAGCTGCAGTCCTTCCAGAACAACATGCGCAAGGTCGCAATTATGCACGGCGTTGCGCAGACCCTGCACCGGTCGCAGATGCGAGCCGTGGCCGATTATCTCGAGTCGTTGCCTTAAGTCGTTGAATCGACCGCCGCCGCCGCCTCGGCGGACGGCGACTGATCGGGGTTTACCGCCTCCCTCCCCCCTTCGGCGGTAAACCCCGTCTTTTATCCCCCGGCGAGACGCCGGTTGCCTCAGTCCGTCTCCCCGCACGCCCCGTGTGCGATCTCCTCGAGCCACTGATGGATCTCCTGCGCACTGCAGGCGTTCTGTGCGTGCAGCGTGCCGAGCAGCCCCTGAAGATGCACCGCGAGCGCAGCAGCGACGGCCCGCGGCGGGTGATGCGAGAGCAGACCGGTGGTCTCGTCGAGCGCCTCGATACAGGCCTCGATCGCTGCAGCTTCGCAGCAAGGTGCCGTATTCATGGTGTGCACTTCCCCCGTGATGCGATACCGCCCGAGCATATCCGTGCACGGGCCGATGGCGCCGGCGCGCCGCGCATTTGTGCATCAACACGCAGGCAAACGGAAGTCCATGCACGTCGCACCTGTCTAGACTGATTCGTGCGCCGATAGGGCGCTCAGCTCCAGCGGGACACCGGCGATGAAAGTCACACAGTCGCTGCGCTCGGCTGCCGCACGTGCAGTCAGAGTACATTCCTTGCGCCCCGTTCCGGCGGCAGATCTGGCGCGCATCCCGGCACGGGCGTGGGCGCGGGTATTCCTCGCCTGTGCCATGGCGCTGCCGGCGTTCGCTGCGGCGCAATCTTCGCCATTTCTCACCGGCGCCACCGCGCTCGAGAGCAACATTCTTGCGTGGCTGACGCCAATCGCCGTCATTCTCGTGATGGTGCTCGGGGCCATGGCGATGGCGAATCGGATCTCCTGGGGCTGGTGCATCGGCGCCATCCTCGGGATCGCCATCGCGTTCGGCGCCCCGCAAATCGTCGGTTGGGTGCGCGGGATGTTCGGCGTCTGAGGGCATAAGCACATGAACCTGCGCAATCCCCCGCCGTGTACCGATCCGCTGTTCCTCGGAGCGACCCGTCCGCCGATGCGCTGGGGCGTCACGTACAGCGCGCTGCTGTTCAATCTCGTCTTCACGCTCGAGGCCTTCCTGGTCACCCGCAATCTTTTGACGCTGCTGCTCGCGCTGCCGATCCATGCCCTGAGCGCTCTGCTGTGCGCCCGCGATGCTCGCTATTTCGATCTGCTGCTGCTCGCGGTGCGGACCGGGCTGCCGGCGATGCTGGGCAACCGATGGGTCTGGGGCGCCTCGAGCTACTCGCCGCTCGTGCTCGATCTGCCGGATCGGGGCGGGCGACGGCGCCGGACGGCCGCGTGCTGGTGCGGTGCGTGCCGGGAGCGACTCACATGGTGAGACGCTCGGCGAGTGCACTGCGGCGCGAGATCGGACTCGAGCGCTACATTCCTTACCGCGCCCACGTGGCGAGCGCCGTGCTGAGGACGCGCGACGGCGACTATCTGCAGGTCTTGCGACTCGGCGGGCAAAGCTTCGAGAGTGCGGACACAGAACAGGTCAACGGATGGCACGAGCGTCTGAACGTGCTGTGGCGCAACCTCGCCGAGCCGGGTGTGGCGCTCTGGACCCACGTGGTGCGCCGCCGCGCGCCCCTGGCGCAGAGTGCGGATGCGCCGGTCCAGTTCGCCGGCCGGCTGCTCGAGCGGTATCTGCAGCGCCTCAGCGCCGAGCGGCTGATGGTGAACGAGCTCTATGTGTCGGTGCTGTACCGGCCGGCACCGGGTCGTGCGCAGCGTGTGCTGGCCCGGGTGCTCGAGCGGACTCGACCGGCCGATCGGGCGCAGGAACTCGCCGATGCGCTGGAAGTCTGCGCGCGTCTGGCGCGCACATTGCGTGCATCGCTGTCGCGCTACGAGCCGCAGCTGCTGAGCTGCTATCGCGAGGCAGACCGCTGGTACTCCGAACCGCTCGAATTTCTCACCCTGCTGATCGACGGGGAGCGCCGGCGCGTGCCCCTGCCGCTCGGTCCACTCGACGCCGCACTCGGCACGTCACGGGTGTTCTTCGGCAATGAACTCATTGAGTATCGGCTGCTCAGTGCAAGTCGTGTCGGGGCGATGCTCGGCATCAAGGAGTACCCGACCCCGAGCGTGCCGGGCATGCTGGATGCGCTCCTCGCCGCGCCGTTCGCGTTCGTCCTCACCCAATCGTTCGTGTTCCTGTCGAAGGCGAGCGGCCAGCAGCTGCTCAGCCGCCAAATCAACCGCATGGCGAACGCAGGGGATTATGCCCGCTCGCAGGCCGAGGAGCTGACTGAGGCGCTCGATGCGCTGACCAGCAATGAGTTCGTCATGGGCGAGCATCACTTCTCACTGCAGGTCCTCGCCGATCTCGAGGCACCGTCCGGCGAGCAGCGCCTCGAGGCGTTCAATCAGCAGCTCGCCCGGGCCCGGGCGCTGCTCGCCGATACCGGCATGACCGTGGCGCGGGAGGACTTGGGTCTCGAGGCCGCGTTCTGGGCGCAGCTGCCCGGAAATTTCGCGCTTCGGCCGCGGTTGGCGCCGATCACGTCCCGGAACTTCTGCGCGCTCGCGCCGTTTCACAACTTCCCGGCCGGCCGCGCCACCGGCAATCACTGGGGCGAGTCGCTCGCCATCCTGCAGACGCGGGCGCGCTCTGCGTTTCACTTCTCACTGCATGCCGCGGCCGGTGAGGGCGCCCGGCGCGATACCGGACACACCTTCATCTGCGGACCGACCGGCTCCGGCAAAACGGCGCTGATCGGCTTTCTCGTCACGCTGCTGACGCGCCAGGACGCCACGCAGGTGATCCTCGACAAGGACCGCGGCCTGGAAATTCTGGTGCGCGCGCTCGGCGGCACGTACCTGCCGCTGCGCAGCGGTGCACCGAGCGGGTTCAACCCGCTGCAGCTGCCGCCCACCGCAGCCAATGTGCAGTTTCTACACGAGTGGCTCGAGCTGCTCGCCCGAGCGCCGCTCGGTGCGGCGCTCTCGGTGCGTGAGCTCGGCGACCTCGATCAGGCGTTGCGCGGCACGCTGGCGCTCGACCCGCCGGCCCGGCGGCTCTCGCGACTGCTGGAATTTCTGGATGCCACCGAGCCGGAAGGCGTGCACGGCCGGCTCGCACGCTGGTGCGAGAGTGCGGGCGGGGAGTATGCGTGGGTATTCGACAACCCGGTCGATCAGATCGCCGAGCGGCTCGCGGGCGAGCGGCTGTTCGGCTTCGACATCACCGAGTTTCTGGATCAGGAGCGCTGCCGGGTGCCGATTTCGCTGTACCTGCTGCACCTGGTGCGCGGGCTGCTCGACGGGCGGCGCGTGGTGTGCTGGCTGGATGAGTTCTGGCGGCTCATCGAGGATCCGGTATTCGAGAAATTCGCCAAAGACGGACCGAAGACCTGGCGCAAGCTCAACGGCGTGATGGTGCTCGCGACACAGAGCGCGAGCGACGTGCTCGCCAGCCGCATCAGCCGCACGATCATCGAGCAGACCCCGACCAAGATTTTCTTTCCGAATCCGAGCGCCTTCGGCGAGGAGCTGCTCGAGGGGTTCGCGCTGTCGGGGCGGGAGTTCGCGCTGATCAAGGACGAACTCGCCCCGGGGGCGCGCGCCTTTCTCATCAAGCAGGGCACCCAGAGCGTGGTGTGCCGGCTCGAGCTCACGGGCCTCGAGGCGGAAATGCAGGTGCTCTCGGCCCGGGCCGGTGGATTGCGCCGTCTCGATGCGCTGCTGCGCGAGCGCGGCGCGGCACCCGCGGCGTGGCTCGAGGCATTTCTCGCCCAACCCGACACCGAGTGACCGAACGGAGACGCGCCATGAGATCGATACTGTGTGCCTGGGGGCTGCTGTTCATTGCGGTCGCGCCGGCGGCGCGCGCCCAGTGGGCGGTGATCGACGTGGCGGCCGTCGCGCGCCTGAGCGCGGAGCTGCAGACGCTCGATAAATCGTTGACCACTCAACAGCAGGAGTTCGGCGCCGCCGAGGCCCAATTGCGCGGCATGAGCGGCACGCGCGGCATGCAGGATCTGCTCGGTGGCATCCGCCGCAATTACCTGCCGGAGAACTGGGCGCAACTGCGCGCTGCGGCCGACGGCAACCCCGGCAGCTACCCGAAGCTCTCCGCTGCGGTGCGCGGCGCGATGGTCGCACACGCCTATCTCAGTTCCGGGCAGCTGCAGATCCTCTCGCCGAGCGCCCGGCAGCAACTGCTCGCCAACCGGCGCACCGCCGCACTGCTCGAAGCGCTTTCAGCGTCTGCGCTCAGCGACGCCAGCGCCAGGTTTTCGAGGTTGCAGCAGCTGATTGCGACGATCGGCACGGCGCGGGACCAGAAGTCAATTCTCGACCTGACGGCGCGCATCGGCGCGGAGCAGACCATGCTCGAGAACGAGCAGACCAAGCTGCGCGTGCTGTTCGCGGCCGCTGAAGCGCAGCGATGGATCGATCACGAGCGTGAGCGCGAGGCGGCCATCGCCGCGCAGGGCAACTTCGCCACACGGTTTCGTCCGACGCCCTGAGGGCGGCCGGCGGGTCAGGGGCAGCACGGGGCAGCGGTCATGGGATTTTTCGCCACTTTCTGGACCTGGCTGAATGGTGCGCTCTCGAGCTACATCGGCGCGACCACGGCGCGCGTGGCGATGCTCCTGGAGCCCGCGCTCATTGCCCTCGGGACCGTCTATGTCACCGGTTGGGGGTATCTGCTGCTCAGCGGACGGATCCGCGAGCCGCTCGGCGATGGCTTGCGTCGCATCGCCATCCTGGCGCTCGTGCTCGGTGTCGGCGTGCATCTGTGGCTGTACAACACGCTGATCGTCGACACCTTCTACCGGGCACCGTCTCAGTTCGCCGCACAGATCATCGGAGCGGCGTACCCGGTGCAGACGCTCGATGCGATCTGGAACGCCGGCGGGGCGGTCGCGGGCCGGCTGTTCGATCAGGGCAGTGTCTGGCGCGGCGATCTGGGCTTCTATCTGGCGGGCGCGGTGGTATGGGTGCTGGTCGGGCTGCTGTGCGTGTACACGATGTTCCTGCTGGCGCTCTCGAGCGTCGCCCTCTCGGTGCTGCTCGCGCTCGGTCCTCTGTTCATCGTGACGCTGCTGTTCGATGGCACGCGGCGACTGTTCATGGCGTGGTTGGCGCAACTGACCAATTACGCGCTGATCAGCATTCTCACCGTCATGGTCGCAGCACTCCTGCTGCACCTGGTGCAGCGCTATGCGGCCCAGACTGCGGCGCTCGGCACCGCAATCGACACGGTCGATGCGCTTGATTTTCTGCTCGCGACGGTCCTGGTGTTCCTGTTCATGCGCCAGGTGATGCCGATCGCCGCGGGGCTGTCCGGCGGTATTGCGCTCAGTACCTTTGGACTGATGAGCCGGACGATGCGCACTGCGGCCAGCCCGTTCGTGGCTGGTACAAGTTACATCGCCCCCGTGGCGAGCGGCGCCGTCGTGGCGCTGAGCGCTGCGGCGCGGTCGCGGTTGCGCCGCCGTGAGGCGGCACAGTCCGGCGAGTCGCAGTGAACGGTGCAGATCAGGACTTCGCGGAGGCGCTCATGAGAGTTCTGGGAACGATGTGCCTGATGATGCTGCTGGCCGGGTGCGCGTCCGGACCGAGTTGCTCGGGACGGCTGGTGCCAATCAACCGGCCGGTGACGGTTGCCCCGCGCGTGGCCCCCAACGCGCCGCCATCCGCAACCGGAGTGCGCACCGGTCGGAGTCCCCGGACATGAGCGCCGACCCTTCGCTGCGCGGGTATCTGGAGGAAGCCGTAACGTGGGACACCGAGCGCGCGCTGCAAACGCAGCTGAGCGCGCGCCGCGCATGGCGTGTTGCCACCGGTGCCAGCCTGTGCGTGCTCGCGCTCGCGCTGGCGATTGCGGCCATGATGCCGCTGAAGCGCGTCGAGCCGTACCTGATCCGGGTCGATGCCCGTACGGGTGCGGTCGATGTACTGCCGCCGTACCGTGGCGGGGATACGTTCGGCCCGACGATCGCCCGGTACTTTCTGATGCGCTACATCTCGGTCTGCGAGCGTTTCGATTACGCCATGGCCGCAGCCGATTATCAGCACTGTGGCGTGTTCAACTCCAGCCGCCTGAACGAGGCGCTGTACGCGCGGTGGGCCAGAGGCAACCCGCACTCCCCGCTCAATATTCATCGCGACGGCAGCAGCGTCGGTGTGCGCATCGAGGCGGTGAGCTTCCTCGGCCGCGCCGTCGGCGGCGGCCGTCTGGCTCAGGTGCGCTTCGAGCGCATCTCCCGTCAACCGGGGGGCACGGTGCGCAACCGCCGGCAGTGGATTGCGACGGTCGACTACCGGTTCACGGGTGCGCCGCCGCACGCTGCAGCACGGCGCTGGAATCCGCTCGGATTCGAGGTGACGGCCTTGGAACTGGAGCGTGAGACGCTCGGCTCGGCGCCTGTGGCCTCGCGTCGGCGGAGGCAGCCGTGAGCGGGTCGCGATCGGCTGGGGTGGTCTGCGGCCTCGTCGTGTTGTTCGCGACCGGTCGCGCCGGCGCCGCGACCGGGGGGCACGGCGCAGCACACCGTGCACGGGTGCCGTTCGCGGCGCCTCAGATTCGCTACGTGCGGTATGCGGCCAATCGCATCTACCACCTCGAGGGCGTGGCCGGGTACGAGATCGACCTGCAATTTGCACCCGGGGAGCGATTCCGTGGCCTGGGGGTCGGGGACGCCAAGGCCATCCGCATCGCTGCGGCATCGAATCACCTGTTCATCAAGCCGCGTGCCGCGCGCGTGGCGACGGATCTGACGGTGCTCACCAACCGCCGCACGTACGTCTTCAGCTATCGAGTCGGCCGCGCGGTGCCCACCGTTCCTCAGACGACGCTCTACGCGCTGCGGTTCGTGTATCCGCACAGGCGAGCGCGGGCGTCTGCGGCCCGTCGGCAGCGCACTGCCGTGGCTCGGGACCTGTCTCGCGCCGAGCAGACGCGGGCGCGCAACACCAACTACTGGTATTGCGGTCCGCGCGCGCTGCGACCGACGGCCGCCTGGGACGACGGGGTCGAGACCCACCTGGTGTTTCCGTCGCGTGAGCCTCTGCCGGCGGTGTTCGTGCGCAACGCCGACGGCAGCGAGTCCGTGGTCAATTTCGACATGCGGGCCGATCAGATGGTCATTCACCGCATCGCCCGGCGTTTCATCCTGCGCCGCGGCCGGCTCTCCGGTTGCATCGTGAACAAGGGATTTGCCGGTTCGGGCCGTCGACTGCCCTCCGGGACGATCTCCCCGCGGGTGTGGCGCGTGACGCGGGGCCGGAGGCGGCCCGTCATGGGGCGCGGAGGCGCGCGCTGATGCTCGGGCTATGGTTGCGCAGGCTGCGCGCGCGCCGCGCTGCGAGAGTCCCCCGCGGGGCGACGGTCCGATCGGACACACCGGCCGGGGAAAGCGCGACAGTCAACGGCGAACGGGGCCCGACACTGGCGGTTCGCACGCGCTCCCTGCAGGCGCGCATGAACGCGCTGCTCGCAGGTGCGTTGGCCATCGGGGTCGCCGGGGCAATGCTGACCTGGTACTACAGTCGCGTGCTGCACGAGCAGACCGGCGCGTCGGTGCGGCAAGGGGTGGTGCGGCAACCGGAGCCCGTCGGGATTCCGCCGCCGCTCGGAGTCATTCCCGCCCCCCGACCGCTCACGCCTGCCCTGCGGGATCTCGGCGGGCTGCACGCCCCGGCGATACCGCTCGCGGTGCTGGCGCGCTGGGCGGCCTTGCGTGCCCATCATCCGCCCATGCACTCTGCCTCGACCCGGCCGCCGCGCGTGCCCGCGGCGCGCGAGCGCAGGTTCACCGGCGCGGTGCTGATTGAGGCGCCGCCAGCCACTCGAGCGGGAGTCCGGCACCCTGGGGGGCGCCCGTTTCACGGGCATCGCCGGGATTTTTCGCACCGCGGAACATCCGGTTCGAGACTCCAGGCGCTGTTGCGTCCGACCCGCATGAGTGCGACACGGGCGCACTTGCTGCCGCAGCAGCGGTTGCTGCTCGCGAAGGGCACGTTCATCGATTGCACCCTCGAGACGGCGATCGATTCGACGCTGCCGGGCATGACGATCTGCATCACTTCGACCGATACGTTCAGCGCCGACGGTACGGTGGTGTTGCTGCCGCGCGGAACGCTGCTGATCGGACAGACCCGCGGTGAGGTGCGCCAGGGCATGGCGCGGGTGTTCGTCATATGGACACAGGCGCGCACCCCCGGGGGCGTGATCGTGCGCCTGGACTCTCCCGCAGCCGATGCGCTCGGTCGCTCCGGATTGACCGGTACGGTCGACCGGCACTTCTGGCAGCGCTTCGGTGCGGCGCTGATGGTCTCGACGCTCACCGGTCTCGTGCAGTCGCAGGTGCAGCGTTCCGCGAACGCGGTGATCCTCGATCCGAGCGCCGGCGAGAACGTGCTCGCCGATACGCTGCGGGGAACCGAGGACATTCCCCCGACCATCAGAGTGCCCAACGGGCAGCGCATCGAGGTGTTGGTCGCGCGCGACGTGGACTTCAGGTCCGTATATGCATTGCGCACTCACTGATCTGCCTTCCGCGAGGCCGGCTGGTGGTCCGGACGCCTCGGCGTTGCAGCTGACCCTGCGCGTGCTCGAGCCGCTGCTGGCGCGGCCGGGTCTGACGGAGCTGTGCATCAATCGCCCGGGGGAGGCGTTCCTCGAGACCCGTGAGGGCTGGAGCCGCGAGCTCCTGCCGGCGGCGGATTTCGAGTGGTGCCGGCGCTTCGCGAAACTGGTGGCGCACCATACGCATCAGCGCATCGACGAATCTCATCCGCTCTTGTGCGGTGCGCTGCCAGGCGGCGAGCGCGTGCAAATCGCCATGCCGCCGGTGACCCCGACCGGATCCGTCGCGGTCAACATCCGCCGGCCTGCGCATACGCTGTGGACCATCGAGGCACTCTCCGGGCAGGGATCGTTGCGCGAGACGCGCGTTGCCCGACGGTCTGGCGACGCCGTCGAGCGTGAACTGCGTGCGTTGCTCGAAGCGCATCGGTACGAGGCGTTCCTGCGTCTCGCCGTGCACAGCCGCCGCAACATCATCGTCTCGGGTCCCACGGGTTCGGGCAAGACGACCTGGACCAAGGCGCTGATTGCGGAAATCCCCTCCGAAGAGCGGCTGATCACCATCGAGGATGCCCCGGAATTGAGACTCGACGCTCATCCGAACCACGTGCGCCTCTTTTACAGCAAGGACGGGCAGGGCCTCTCGCGCGTCTCCCCGAAGCAGCTCCTCGAGGCCTGCCTGCGCATGAAACCCGATCGGGTGCTGCTCGCCGAGTTGCGTGCCGAGGAGGCGTTCGATTATCTGCGCAACGTCAATTCCGGGCATCCCGGCTCGATCACGAGCGTGCATGCCTCGAGCGCCGCGCTCGCTTTCGAACAGCTCGTGCTGTTGATCAAACAGCATCCGGCCGGGCGAGCACTGGCGCGGCGCGACATTCACAGCCTGCTGCACGCGGTGGTCGACGTCGTGATCCAGTGTGGGCTGGAGCGGCAGCGTCGCACGGTGCGGGAGATCTGGTTCCGGCCCGCCGCCATGCAGCCAGCACACCCGAGCAGGCGCGGATGTGCGCATCAGGGCGCGCGTGCGCGCCCTGATGACCCAGGTGCTCCGGTGCGCCACGCATGATGGGCGCGCAAGCCATCTACAGCCTGACGCACGGCTGGACGGGCCTCGGGATTGCTTACGGCAGTGTCCAGGCCCCGATGTGGGTGGCGCTCGCGCAGGCGCGGGCGACGGTGGGACGCTGGCTGGCTTCCCCGATGCTCGCCGCTGCAGTCACGGCCGGGATCGGCCTGGCGAGTGCCCTGGCGGTCCCGTCGATGCACGCCTGGAGTGCGTTCGGCAGTGCGCTGGAGCTCACCGGCGCCGCCGGTGCCAGCCTCCTGGCCGGGTACGGCGCCGGGCGGGCGTTGGCCGCCGGTCAACCCGCGTCCGACGCCCAATATGTCCGCGGGGCCGTCGTGCGTACCCAGCCGGAATCGGCTGCGACTCGGATGCTGCACGCCGCTGCGTCGCCTGAGCTGGGCCATCGGGCGGGCCGTGCGCTGACGCTGGCCGGCGTCCCGATGACGCGCCTCGATGAGACCAAGCACTTCAAGATCATCGGCACCACGGGCGCCGGCAAGAGCACCGCCATCGCGGAGCTGCTCGAGGGGGCGTTGGCGCGCGGCGACCGCGCCGTGATCGCCGATCCCGACGGCGCCTACGCTCGCCGCTTCAGGAGCGAGCGCCGCGGGGATGTCGTCCTCAGTCCCTTCGAGCCCGGAGGTCGGCGCTGGGACCTGTTCGCCGAGATCGATGCGCCCTACGACATCGAACAGCTCGCCCTGGCGCTGATCCCCGATCAGCAGGGCGCCGACCGCAGCTGGCGCGGCTACGCGCGCACGCTGTTCAGCGCCGTAACGTCCCAGGCACGTGCCGCAGGGGTCACCGACGTGGCGCAGCTCTACGAGCTGCTCGTCGTGGCCGATGCGTCCGAATTGAAGCTGCTGGTCGGCGGGACGCCCGCGCAACCGTTCTTCGACGAGCACAACGCCCGCATGCTCGACTCGATCCGCTCCGTGGCGAGCTCGGCGGTCGGTGCGCTGCAGTACGTCGCCGAGCAGCGCGCACCGTCGCTGTCGGTCCGGCAGTGGGTCCGCGGGGGCGAGGGTGTGCTGTTCGTTCCGTACCGCGCCGGTCAGATCGCCGCGCTGCGCTCGAGCATCTCGGCCTGGATGCGCCTGGCAATCTTCGAGTCTCTGCACGGCGCCGAGGGGGGCGAGCCGCTCTGGTTCGTGGCGGACGAACTCGACGCGCTCGGACCGATCGATGGACTGAAGGATGCGCTCGCGCGGCTGCGCAAGTTCGGCGGTCGCTGCGTGCTCGGGTTCCAGTCAGTGGCCCAGGTGTCCAGTACCTACGGGGCCGGCGAGGCACAGACCATCGTCGAGAACTGCGGAAATTCACTCATCTTGCGCTGCTCGGCGAGCGAGCATGGGGGCACTGCGCGCTTTGCCTCGCGTCTGATCGGCGAACGGGAAGTCGTGCGTACCATGCGCAGCCGCTCGCGCCGCCCGGGCGAGCTGTTCGGCGCACTGAGCGAGTCGGAGCATTGGCAGGTCGAGCCGGCCGTGATGGACGCGCAGCTCGAGCGTCTGGCTGATCTCGAGGGGTATCTGAAACTCGCCTCGACGCCCGATTGGCTGCGCGTGCGGCTCGCGCCGCAGCGTGCGCCGGCCGCCGTTCGGGACGTGCGCGGCGCAGGGCCGGCCGCCGCCGCGCTCGGGCCGGAGGAGGGCTGGAGTCATGAGTGAGGCGCGCGCGATGTCCGAGCCGCTCGAGGTGGGGCTGCTGCTCGAGACGGTCCAGTCGCAACAGCGCCTCGCCGGCGAGACACTCGCGCAGCTCGGCGAGCAGCTGCAGTTGCTCGAGCGGAATGTGCGCGCCGAAGTCGCGCATGCCGCGCGCGAAGCGTTCCTCGAGCTGAGCGCCGAGACCGACGACGCCAGAGCGCAACTGCTCGGCCTGCGCCGCGCAGTCGGGATGCGCGCGGCGTTCTGGAGTGCCGCGGCCGCACTCGCCAGTGCTGCAACGGCCGTTCTCGCGGTGCACCTGCTGGTGCCGACTGCGGCCCAGATCGATGCGCTGCGGGTTCGGCGTGCGCTCTTTGCCGCAGACGTCAGACGGCTGCGCGAGTACGGCGGTTCGGTCGAGTTGCGCCGATGCGGTGCGCGCGGCCGGCTCTGCGTGCGCGTGCAGCGCACCGGCCCGGTGTTCGGCGCGCACGGAAATTTCCTGCTGGTGAAGGCGCCGTGATCGGCTGGATGGGGATCCGCGCCGCGCCGCGGCTCGCCGCCGTACTGCTCGCGGGGCTCGGCTCGATGGCGCTCGCCCGCATGCTGCGCCGGGCGCCCCGCGACCGCTATTGCCGTGGTGCGCGTGTCGAGCGCGCACCACGGTGGCGCCGCTCGCGCACCGGCATTACGTTGGCCGGCGTGCCGCTCGCGCGATTGGAGGAGACCAAGCACTTCAAGCTGATCGGCACCACCGGCACCGGCAAATCGACGGCCATCGCCGAGCTGCTCACCGCGTTGCTCGCGCGCGGGGATCGGGCGGTCATTGCCGATCCCGACGCCGGGTATCTCGGCCGCTTCCATGCGCGCGCGCGCGGCGACGTCATCCTCAACCCGTTCGAGCCGTGCGCGCTGAAGTGGAATCCCTTCGCCGAACTCGCCGCGCCGGAGGATCCGGATCAGCTCGCCGCCAGTCTGATCGCCGCCGGCGAGGATGCTTCGGCGCGCGAGTGGCGCGGGTATGCACGGACGTTCGTCGCGAGTGTATTGCGCCGTACCGAGGGCAGCGGGGCCGATCTGGAGCGCCTGTGGCAGCTGATCGCGATCGCGCCCGCGGCGGAACTGCGGGTCCTGCTCAGCGGAACCCCCGCGCAGCCGTTTCTCGAGCCCGAGAACGCGCGCATGTTCGGCTCGATCCGCTCGGTCGCGGCCGCATGCACCGCGGCGCTCGAGCACGTGTGCCGCCAGGTCGCCCCGCAGTGCTCGGTGCGCCAGTGGGTGCGCGCCGGGCGCGGCGTGCTGTTTCTGCCGTACCGCGCCGGGCAGATCGCCTCCTTGCGCACCCTCATCGCCAGCTGGATGCGTCTGGCGATCTTCGAGGCGATGAACGGTCCGCCGGGGGATCGGCGGCTGTGGTTCATCGTCGATGAACTCGACGCCCTCGGGGCGATCGACGGACTGCGCGATGCGCTCGCGCGGCTGCGTAAATTCGGTGGACGGTGCGTGCTCGGGATGCAGTCGATCGCCCAGGTCAGTGCGCTCTACGGACCGGGCGATGCCCAGACGATCATCGAGAACTGCGGCAATTCGTTGATCTTGCGCTGCTCGGCCAGTGAGCGCGGCGGCACCGCGCAGTTCTGCTCCCGGCTGATCGGCGAGCGCGAGGTCATCCGGCGCAGCGTCTCGCGTGGACGGGACGGAGCGGGTGGTTTCGGCAGCGGTGCCCGCGGCGCGCGCCGCTCGCTGCACATCAGCGAGCAGCATGTCACCGAGACGGCGGTACTGGCCGCGCAGATCGAGCAGCTCGCGGATCTGGAGGGCTTTCTGAAGACCGCCGCGTCGGCGAGGTGGCTGAGCGTGAGGCTGCGCCGCCCGGTCTGAGGCGCGGTGCGGCCAGTGCAGGTGCGCGATGGCGATCTTTCACATGCAGATCAACACGGTGTCGCGTTCGAGCGGGCGCAACGCGCCGGCGTCGGCCGCCTATCGGGCCGGGGAGCGCATCCGCAACGAGCGCACCGGGGCGCTGTACGACCACCGCAACCGCCGCGACGTGCTGCACAAGGAGATCGTGCTGCCGGCGCGGCTCGGAGCGCCGCCGGAGTGGGCGCAGGATCGGGCGTCGCTCTGGAATGCCGCCGAACGCATCGAGTCGCGGGAGAACTCGCGGGTGGCGCGCGAGTATATGGTGGCGTTGCCGGCGGAACTGTCTGCCGCGGCACGCGTGAGGCTCGCCCGTACGTTCTCGCACGAGATCGCCGAGCGCTACGGCGTCGCGGTCGACCTGGCCGTGCACGCGCCGCGTCCGTTCGGCGATCCGCGCAACTTCCACGCCCATTTACTGGCCTCGACCCGGGAGGTGCGTCCCGAGGGGTTCGGGCCCAAGGCGGGTCTGGACATGAACGGCACGGTGCGGGCGGAACTCGGCTTGCCGTCGGGCCGAGCGGAATTTGCCGCGCTCCGCCAACGCTGGGCGGAGTTGGTCAACGAACACTTGCAGGCCGCGCAGCTCGAGATGCGCGTCGATGCGCGCAGTCTCGCTGCGCAGGGGATCGACCGCGAGCCGCTGCCCCGGCTGCCCCGTGCGGCGATCAGCGCCGAGCGGCGGGGCGAGCGCAGCGAGGTCGCCGAACGGATCCGGGAGCGCTATCGGGCGCGGGTGGCCGCGCGGGCCGAACGCGCCGCCCCCGATCGCGCCGCCGGGGCCGGGTCGGCGTCGGAGGCCGGGACCAGCGCCGCGGCGCCGCTCGAGGGTGCGCAGGCGCGCCAGCATCAGGCGGTCCGGGACTGGCTCGAGTACCGCGCGGCGCAGGGCCCGGGCACACCCGGGGCGGCCTCGCCCGCCGAGCGCGTGCGCCGCGAAGCGCTCGCCGCCTGGCGTGAGCGCCGCGCGAAGGGTGCCGAACCGACCGGCGCGGCGCGCAGCGCCGCGCACGACTCAGGCGCGCAGCCGCAGGAGGCGCCCGGACCCGATCGGGATCTGTCCTGGTGAACCCGGTGCGGTCAGTGGAACACGTGCGCGAAGGCCAGCATCGCGCCACCGCGCACCGGCACGACGGTGACCGTTGAGTTGTCCATGGCCTCGGCCGCCCTGCGGTCGAGCACGAAGTGCGCGGTCGCCATGCCGAGCGCAGCGGCGACGACGGTGTCCGACAGCCAGTGCGCGTCGTGCTTCATGCGCAGATACGCCGTGCCGACGCCGATGCCGTAACCAATGGTGCGACGCAGCCAGCGGATCTTCGGATTGCCGGACTCGGCGAGCACCGTGCCGATGGCGAACGCCGCGGTGACGTGCAGCGAGGGGAACGAGCTGCCGCCGGCAAACCATTTGTTCGTATCGTTGGTCTGGTAGGGCCGTTGCCGGCCGAAGGCATACTTCATCGCCTCGCCGGTCAGCGAGGCGAGGCCAGCGGACTCGAGCATGTTCCAGGCCTCGGATTTTCCGGCGCGGCTGCCCGTGAGCGTCGCGTACCCCCAGGTGAGGGCGAAGGCCGCAAAGCCCGGCATGGCATCGGTGAGCGTGGCACTCGAGGGCGGTTTGGGTCCGAACGGCGGATTCGATCCGCCGACGAAGTGTTGACGCACCTGCGTGTCGTAGTGATGGGCGACCGCGAACGCCGCGACCACGCCGCCGAAGTACTCCCAGTTGCGCCGCTTCCAATGCAGCGGTGCGGTGTAATAGGCCTTCATGTCCCCGAGGGACCGGAAAAACAGGTGCTTCAGCCCCGATTGCTTCTTCGCGTAATGAATCACGCTCGGCGAGGGCAGCGGCGCCGGTCCGGCTGCGGTCGGCGGTGTTGCCGGTGACTGCGCGGCGAGGGCGAACGAGGGGAGCGCACCGAGCAGCAGTGCCGCGGTGAGCCGCCGTACTTGGCGAAACCGGTATTTGATCCTCATCGGCGGATTGTAGAGATTTCCACACCGTCGGGAAGAGGGTCCCGCAGGTTCCTCGTACCGCGTCCGTCGGCTCACCCCCGTGCACCGGGGCGTACGTGCCTCAGCCGGCGCGTCCGACGGCGAGCGCTGCGAGCGCTGCGAGCAGCGCCGGCGGCATGACCAGCGCGCCGAGCTTCAGGAAGCTCATCGCGTCCATGTGCACCTTCTCGCGCCGCAGGGCGATCAGCCACAGAATGGTCGCGAGCGATCCGCTCACCGAGAGGTTCGGTCCGAGATCGACGCCGATCAGCATGCTCGCGCGCAGCGCGGCGAGCCGATGGCTCGCC
>Ga0315298_1004363_pt1 | contig 21202 bp, 15 predicted proteins | sample WHS_1_MG_FD_203077 | JGI IMG/M metagenome (GOLD analysis project Ga0315298, IMG submission 203077) | Extremophilic microbial mat communities from Washburn Hot Springs, YNP, Wyoming, USA - WHS_1_MG | ecosystem: Environmental > Aquatic > Thermal springs > Hot (42-90C) | place: USA: Wyoming...
GTGCGCAAAGCAGGTCATGGGGTTGGTGCGGCGGCGGACTTCCCGGAACTGGCGCTCGATCACGTTGGTGGTGCGGAGCTTGCGGTGATGGGCTCGGGGTTGCGTCAGTCCCGCGTGCGGGGCACCCGCAGCCCCGCGATTACTCCCCAAGTGGTCTCCAGCGTCCGTCGGTAGTAGCCATTCCGGTAGTTCGTGTGCACCTGCGGATATCGCTGGTGCGGCGCATATCCCAGCCGCTGCGTGAGTTCGGTCTCCATGCTGCACTCCAGCAGCCGCTGCAGCATCGCCCGTCCCTGTCTGCCCATCTCCCCCCACACCAGGGACTCCAGATCATCGTCCGCCCAAGAGGTCTCATTGATAATCTGCCGAAGGGTAGTCAAGGGTTCTGTTCTCCTTTCGGTCGGTTGTTTGCTGCTTCCAACCAATTGGCTGAGCAGAACCCCTCCTCTTTCTCGGCTTTACACACTAAACGGTACACTACCCCCCCGGCCAAGCATTTGACCTTGCAGGCGCAACATGCTAACATCAGTTTGTTCCCGCGCGGCCAGTGGCTGACAGTTCATAGCCGGCGATTCATGGCGGGGACACCAATACCAGAGCAGAGCAAGTCACCTCGTCACCTGCAGGCCGCCGCGGCGAAATGGCTTCCTCAGGACACGAGGTGTCATCATTTTTGAGCAGTTCAACCTATCCCCCCCGCTCATGCGGGCGGTGGGCAAACTCGGCTACGAGCGCCCCACCCCTATTCAGCGTGAGGTAATCCCCCTCGCCCTCGATTGCCGCGATGTGATCGCGACCGCCGAAACGGGCAGCGGCAAGACCGCCGCCTTCCTGCTTCCCCTTATTCACCGCCTGCAGGCCGGCACCCAGGGCCATACCCGGGCGCTGATCCTGGCGCCCACCCGCGAGATCGCGATGCAGACCACCGAGCAGTGCCGAATCATGACCCGAGGCACCCCCCTGCGCACGGCCTCGGTCTACGGCGGGGTGGCCATGGCCGGCCAGCGCAAGGCATTGGAGGGGGGCTACGAAATCATCGTCGCCACTCCTGGCCGGCTGCTGGACCACTATCGCCGCCATGCCGCCTCCCTGGGCCAGGTGGAGATCCTGGTGGTGGACGAGGCCGACCGCATGATGGACATGGGCTTCATGCCCGACCTGCGGCGCATCCTGCGTGCCCTGCCCAGGCAGCGGCAGTCCATGCTTTTCTCGGCCACCATGCCTGTTTCGCTGCTGGAGGTGGCGTACGAGGAAATCCTGACTACGCCGGTGCACGTGGAAGTGGGCTCTCCCTCGGCGCCGCCCGCCACTATCGCGCAGTCGGTCTACCTGGTCGCCACCGAGCGCAAAACCGATCTCCTGCTGGGGCTGTTGCAGCGGGAAGAGATGGAGAGCGTGCTGGTCTTCGTGCGCACCAGGCACCGCGCCGACCACCTGGCGCGGCGGCTGGTACGCGAGCGCGTCAATGCCGCCTGCATCCATGGCGACCGCACGCAAAGGGAGCGCGAGGAGGCACTCGGCCGCTTCCGCGAGGGCAACGTCAAGGTGCTGGTGGCTACCGACGTGGCCGCCCGGGGGTTGGATATCGAGGGCGTAACCCACGTGGTCAACTACGACATCCCGCCGATCGCGGTGGACTATCTGCACCGCATCGGGCGCACCGCCCGGGCCGGCGCCGCCGGGGAAGCGCTCACGCTCGCCAGCCGGGAGGACGTGCCCGCGCTGCAGAGCATCGAGCGCACGCTCGGCAATCCCCTGCCAAGGGTGGAGGTACCCGGGCTGACCGAGATGGAGCCCGCCCGCGTGGTCGCCCCCGCCAGCGTGACCCCGGGCCTTCGTCGCCGCTTGCGGTCGCCCGTGGGCCGGCGGGGCCACCGCTGAGCAACACCGGTAGCCGGCGTCCCCCAGCCCGCGGCAGGCAGGCGCCCCCCTCGCGGGGAATGCGTTCACTATGCCAGAGCGCGCAGCCAACGGGACGGTTGACCGTGGAGTTAGACCTCGCCACCTGCAACCCTACGCGCAGACTTGCTGCGGAGTATCCTGGGCAACGTTGAGCGCACGCCGCTGCCGGCGCAGACGGCCGCGGGCTTCCCCGGCAACCCGATCGTGGATGCACTGCGGGAGCAAGGGCCGGTGGGCTTGCTGCGCCTGGCCGAAGCCTGTGGCTACCAGCGGGAGGAATACGTCCAGAAGTGCCACCTCTGCTGGCAGGTGCGCAAGTTCCTGCGGCCGCACCACCCCGATATCCCGCGGCCGGCCGAAGCATATCCCCCCTTGTGCTGACTGGAGGAACCGTATGCCTGATATCTTGATCTACGGGGCGGGCGGCTTTGCTCGCGAGGTGCTCTGGTTGATCGCGGAGTGCAACGCCGCCGGGGCCAATTACCATCCGGCGGGCTTCGTGGACGACGACCCCAGCCACCAGGGCCAGACCCTGGCCGGCCTGCCGGTGATGGGCCTGGAGCAGGCGGGCGCACGCTTCCCGGGCGCGCTTTTCACCCCTGCCATCGGCTCCCCCCTGGCCCGCCAGGCGGTCACGGAGCGGGCGCTGGCGCAGGGCCTGCGGGAGGTCACCCTCATCCATCCGGCCACGCGCATGTCGCCGCGGGTGGAAGTGGGCGCAGGCTCGGTAATCTGTGCCGGGAGCATCCTGACCGTGGATATCACCCTCGGCCGACAGGTGCAGATCAACCTGGACTGCACGATTGGCCACGACGTGCGCATGGGCGACTTCGCCACGCTCGCACCGGGAGTGCATGTCTCCGGCTGGGTTTTCCTGGGAGCACGCACCTATATCGGGACGGGGGCGGTGATCATCAACGGCACGAGTGCCGAGCCCCTGGTCATCGGCGATGACACCGTGGTGGGCGCGGGGGCGTGCGTTACGCGCTCGCTGGCGCCAGGAGTGACGGCAGTGGGGGTGCCGGCCCGGCCCCGGGAACGTAAGTAGGAGGAACGGGATGGCCAGGGAGACGACACCGATCGCGATCACCATGGGCGATCCGGCAGGAGTGGGGCCGGAACTCTGCCTGCGGGCGCTGGTGGCTCCCGAGGTGGCCGACTGCCGACCGGTGGTTTTCGGCGATGCTGGACTGCTTGCGCGGGTCGCGCAGGCGGCGCGGGTCCCCGGCCCGCCCGCCGTGTGCACGCTGGCTGAATGGCGGGCCTGTCCAGTAAGCGAGCGCCCGCTGGTGGTGGACTGCGCCGCCATTGCCCCGGAGGCAGTGGCACCAGGCCAGGTCTCGGCCGCGTGCGGCAGGGCTGCCTACACCTACATCGAGACGGCCATCGCGGAGGCGCTCGCCGGGAGAGTGGCAGGGGTGGCCACCGCTCCCATCAACAAGGAATCGCTCCACCGGGCCGGAGTCCCTTACCCCGGCCACACCGAAATCTTCGCCGCCCTCACCGGCACCCTCCGCTACTGCATGATGCTCACCTCGGAGGAGATCACGGTCTCCTTTGCCACCACCCACGCGGCCATCGCCAAGGTATCGGAGCGACTGACCACCGAGCGGGTGCTGGAGGTGATCACGCTGACTGCCGAGGCCATGGCCCGGCTACGCGGGCGGCCCCCGGTGATCGGCGTGTGCGGGCTCAACCCGCACGCGGGGGAAGACGGCCTCTTCGGTGACGAGGAAGGGCGGGTGATCGTGCCGGCCATTGCCCAAGCCCGCGCGCTCGGCCTGCAGGTGGAGGGGCCGCTGCCTCCCGATGCCGCCTTCCTGCCGGCCCGGCGGGAGCGCACTGACGCCTACGTGGCGATGTACCATGACCAGGGCCACATCCCGTTCAAACTCCTTGCCTTCGACACCGGGGTCAACGTGACCCTGGGCCTGCCCATCGTGCGCACCTCGGTGGATCATGGCACCGCCTTCGATATAGCCTGGCAGGGGCTGGCCCGGGTGAACAGCCTGCTGGAGGCGATCCGCACCGCCGCCCGGCTGGCGGAGGGGCGGCCGTGATCGCGGTCCTGGCCGACGACTACACCGGCGCGGCCGAGGTCGGGGGGATCGCCCTGCGATACGGCCTGGCAGCCCAGGTGCAGACGCACTTCCACGCCGACACGGCGACCGACCTGGTGGTGGTGGATACCGACACCCGCGCCCTGTCCCCCGCAGAGGCGGCGTGCGTGGTGGGGAGCGTCGCCAGGCAGGTGGCGGCAGCGCGCCCGGAGTGGGTCTTCAAGAAGGTGGATTCGCTCCTGCGGGGCCCGGTCGCCGTGGAGGTGGAGTCGGTGCGGACCGCCCTGGGCTACGCCCTTGCCCTGCTCGTGGCCGGCAACCCGCATTCGGGGCGGTTGATTCGCGGCGGGCTTTACACCGTGAGCGGCCGCCCCCTGGCCGAGACTGAGTTCGCCCACGACCCCGAGCACCCGGCGACTTCATCCCGGGTGCTCGACCTGCTGGCCCCCGCCCCCTGCCCGATAGCATGCGTTCGTCCGGGCGAGCAGTTGCCGGATGCCGGGCTGGCAGTAGCAGAGGTCACCTGCGCATGCGACCTGGAGCGCTGGGCACAGGCCCTCCCCCCGGATGCGCTGCCGGCGGGCTCGGCCGTTTTCCTGGCCGCGTTGCTGGCGGCCCGTGGGTACCAGCCTTCGCGCCCCAAGCAACCCAGCCCTCCCCAGGGGCCAATGCTCCTGGTATCCGGCAGCCAATCGGATTGCAGCCTGCGCAACCTGGACCAGATGGCCGCCCACCTGCCCATATTGGAGATGCCCGCCGGGCTGTGCGCCGGACAATCCGACGACCGGCTGATCGCCGCCTGGGTCGCGGAGACGGCACGCGCGCTTGCCCGACAGGCGAAAGCCGTCATGGCCATTCGCCTGCTAACCCGCCCGTGCCCCGGAGTACCGGAGAGGCTGTGTGCAAGCATGGCGCAGGCGGTCGCCGGGGTGCTCTCCCGGATCCCGGTCGCCCACCTGCTCGTGGTGGGAGGGGCTACGGCCTCCGCCATCATGCGGCGGCAAGGCTGGACGCAGGCAGCCGTGGTGGGCGAGCACGCCCCCGGGGTGGTGAGCCTGCACCCCGGCGGGCAGGCGCCTCTGGTTACCACCAAGCCGGGGTCTTACCCCTGGCCCGAGGGTCTTCTCCCCGGTTAGGCGAAAGGGGAACCCTCTGCGGGGCCGGAACGTCTGTGCTTCGGGCGCGCGTGCCCGCGGGCATGTGGGCACGCCGAGCGGCGCGGCTGCGTCTGCCCTGCATTCACCTGATTATCGGGGTACTCATGAAGGTTCGCTTGTTCTTCTTCCTGGCTGCGATCGCGTTGATGGCGCTGATAGGCTGGCGCTTCACCCAAGAACGCGCCGAGTTACAGGCCCAGACTGGCCAGCGGGCCATGCGCATGAACATGGCCCCGGTGGTGTCCATCGCGGAGGCCCGCATCGGCGACGTACCCCGGGTTTTTGCGGACGTGGGCTCGGTGGAGGCGCCCCTGAGCGTCAGACTGGCGACCAAGGTAGCGGGGCGGGTGACCTACCTCACCGTGCACGAGGGCGACCGGGTGAGGCGCGGGCAAGTGCTGGTGCGCATTGACCCCGCGGAGGTGGAGGCGGAGGTGCGCCAGGCCCGGGCCGCGCTGGCCGAGCAGCAGTACCGGCTGGCACAGGCGCGCATCACCCAGGACCCGGCCACCGTGTCGGTGGTCACTCAGGTGCGCCAACAGGAGGCCGCGCTGGCCAGCGCGCGGGCGGATGCGGACCAGGTGCAGGCCAACTTCAGCGCGCAGGTGGAGGCGGCCCAGGCGGACGTGGATTCGGCGACCGCCAACGTGCGCAGCGCGGAGGCCAACCTGGCCAACGTGCGCGCCCGGTGCAGCCGGGCAGAGGCGCTGGCGGCAAAGGGGTACATCTCCACCCAGGAACTGGAAGACGCCCGCACCGCGGTGGGCGTGGCAGAGGCAGCGGTCGCGGCCGCCACCGCCCGGCGCGCGGCCGCTGAGAAACAGGTGGCCATCGTGCGCACCCGCGGGCAGGCGGATATCCATGCGGCGCAGGCCAAGGTGAAGCAGGCGGCGGCCGCGCTCGAGTATGCTCGCGCCAACACCGCGCAGACCTCCGCCTACCGGCAAAGCGTGGCGGCGCTGCAGGCAGCGGTAGCGGCGGCACAGGCGGGCGTGCGCAGTGCCGAGGCGCGGCGTGCCGATACCGTGCTGCTGGCCCCCTTTGACGGTTTCGTGACCAGCCGGTTGCTCGACCCGGGGGCCATGGCCACCCCCGGCCAGCCTATCCTGGCGCTGCAATATATGCGGCAGGTATGGGTGACGGTATCGGTGCCCGAGGAGATTAGCGGCCGCATCTGCACCGGGCAGAGGGCCGAGGTGACGCTGGATTCGGTGCCGGGGCGACACTTTTTCGGCAAGGTGACGCAAGTCAACGCCGCGGCCGACCCCCAGAGCCGGCAGGTGTCTGTGCGGGTGACCCTGGACAATCCTGACTTTGCCATCCGGCCGGGCACTTATGCCCACGCCGCCATCTCCACCGGCGTCACCCACGGCGCACTGCTCGTGCCCCGGGAAGCCGTGCAGCAGGACCGGGAAGGAAGTTACGTGATGGTCGTGGATAGTCGCGCTCAGGTACACCGCCGCCCGGTGCGCACCGAGGACGGGGGCGCTGCCGACATCGCCGTCACCTCAGGGCTGGAGCCGGGCGAGAGGGTGGTCACCATGAGCGCCATGCCGCTCCGGGAGGGGATGGCGGTGCAGACCGGGCCGGATGGGGACCGGCGCCGGCCGGGAGGACGCCGCCGCGGTGCACCGGGCTCTGCCAGGTAGCCGGCCATGAATATCCCTCGCTTTGCCGTCAGCCGTCCCGTTGCCGTGACCATGCAGATTTCGGCGCTGGTACTGCTGGGCGCGGTCTGCTTCACCCGCCTGCCGGTAGACCTGCTGCCCAAGGTATCCCTGCCCACGGTTTCCATGCAGACCAACTGGCCCAACGTGGGCGCGGAGGAGATGGAGGCCCAGATCACCAGGCCTATGGAGCAGGCAGTCTCCTCGGCCACCAACCTCTACCAGGTCACCTCCAGCACTTCCGAGGGCAGTTCCTCGGTGCGCATTGAGTTCCAATGGGGCACCGACATCGGCCAGGCGGCGGTGGAGGTGCTGCAGTTGGTGCAGCGGGCCACCCGCCGCTTCCCCAAGGACGACACCCTGCAGACGCCGCTGGTCTTCAAGTTTGACCCCTCACAGTCGCCCATCCTGGTCTACGGGGTCTCCGGAGAAAACGATCCTGTCCGCCTGCGCACCATCCTGGACAACCAGATCTCGCCCATGCTCGAGTCCGCCAATGGAGTTGCCTCGGTTACTGTAACAGGGGGCCAGGAGCGCGCAATTATCATTGATGTGGACCCCGAGCGCCTGCGCGCCCATAACCTGAGCCTGGCCGAGGTCATGCGCCGCATCGCCCAGGAGAACCTCAACCTGCCGGCAGGCATCGCCAAGCAGGGCGACACCGAATACACGATCCGCAGCCTGGGCTGGTTCCGCAGCACGGAGGAGGTGGCCAATCTTCCGGTCGGCTCCTTCGGGGGCCGGCTGGTGGCCCTCAGAGAGGTGGCCACGGTGCGGGACAGCCATTCGGAACCGCGGGTGTTCACCCGGCTGCAGGGCAAGCCCTCGGCAGGATTGGTGGTGACCAAGCAAAGCGGCGCCAATACCATCACCACGGCCGCCGCAGTTGCAGAGAAACTCAAAGCGGTGAAGCGACTCTATCCGAACTTGAAATTTGTCACCGCCTTTGACCAGTCTCGTTTCATCAGCCAGGCGGTCAACGACGTCAAAGTCAACGCCCTGCTGGGCGGGGTGCTGGCCGTCCTGATCCTGCTCTTCTTCCTGCGTAGCCTGCAGAGCACACTGGTGGTGGCGCTCTCCATCCCGGTCTCGATCATCGCCACTTTTGCCTTGCTCTATCTGGGCGGCTTCACCATCAACACCATGTCCCTGGGCGGCCTGGCGCTGGCCACGGGCTTGATTGTGGACGATGCGGTGGTGGTGCTGGAGAACATCTTCCGGCATATCGAACGCGACCGCAAGGATTCCACCACCGCCGCCATCGAGGGCACCAACGAGATTCTCTCGGCCGTGATTGCCTCCACCTGGACCGTGATGGTGGTCTTCCTGCCGCTCTTCCTGATCAAGGGCCAGGCCGGCCAGATGTTCACCCAGTTTGCGCTGGTGGTAGTCTTCTCGCTGGCGGTGTCGCTGTTGGACGCGATGACGGTGGTGCCCATGCTGGCTACACGGCTCATCCATGGCGAGGCGCACCGGGAGAACATGGAGAACGGCGACCACCGCAGCATCCTGGGGCGGGCCTTCATCCGCTTCGGCCAGTGGTTCTCGGCGCTCGATGCCAACTACCGCCGGGGGCTGGCCTGGGCCATCCACCACCGGGCGCTCACCATCGCCGGCGCGTTGGCGCTCACCGGGTGTAGCCTGCTGCTGCTGCCCTGGATCGGGCGCGAACTGATGCCGGCTACCGACAGCGGTGACCTGAATATCCGGGTGAAAATGCCCGTGGGCACCGCCCTGGCCAGGACCGACGAGGCCATGCGCCAGATCGAGCAGGTGGTGGCCGCCAACCCCAACGTGGCCACGGTGTTTGCCTCCGCGGGCTCGGGCGGCGGGATGCGTGGCGGGGGCGGTGGGGACTCGTTCGAGGGCGGCCTCACCGTCAAACTGCGGGAGGACCGTACGCAAACCACCACCGAGGTCATCTCCGACCTGCGCCGGCGGCTTGCTGCCGTCCCCGGGGCCCAGGCCCGGCTGACGCAGTTTGACCTGGTGTCGAACATGATGACCGGAGGCAACCAGCGGCTCGAGGTTTGCATCTTTGGCGACGACCTGGGCACGCTCTCGCGCCTTGCCCGCGATCTGATGGGGAGACTGCGGGGGGTGCCGGGACTGGAAAACCTGGACGTCAACTGGCAGGAGGCGATGCCGGAGATCCAGTGGCATGTGGACCGGGAAAAGGCCAAGCAACTCGGGGTCACATTCCAGGACATCGCGAGCACCATCAACACCGCCACCAATGGCTCGATTGCCGGTTACTACCAGGAGAGGGGGTTCCAGTACCCGATCATCGTCCAACTGCCCGAGCAGGATCGGAAGACCATAGAGGAACTGCGCAACCTCGCCATCAACCCGGGCAATGGCGGCACCCCCGTGCTCCTGGGGCAGGTCGCAAAGCCAACCTACGCCCTAGGGCCGAGCGAAATCACCCGGCTCGACCGCCAGCGCTACATCGCGGTGACTGGGGTGCCCCAGGGGCGCTCGATGGGCGAAATCCAGGACGAGGTGGAGCAGATCATGGCCGGCGTGGACCTCCCCCCTGGATTCTACTGGGACTGGGGCACTCACCAGAAGCGGCAGGCGGAGGAGTTCGGGGGAATGTGGCTGGCGGTGCTCCTCGCCGTCTGTTTGATCTACATGCTGCTCGCCTCGCAGTTCGAGTCGTTCGTGCATCCGCTGGTGGTGCTGATGTCGGTGCCGCTTTCCATTACGGGCGTGCTGCTGGCTCTCTTCCTCACCGGGCGTTCGTTCGGCCTGACCGCCTTCATCGGCCTGCTCATGCTGGTGGGGATCGTGGTGAAGAACGGCATCTTACTGGTGGACTACACCAACGTCTTGCGGCGCCGGGGCGTTGCCCGCGAGGAGGCGGTGCTCACGGCTGGGCCCACCCGCCCGCGGCCCATCCTGATGACCGCCAGTGCCGCCATCCTGGGCATGCTGCCGCTCGCCCTGGCCCTGGGCAAGGGCGCCGAGGTGCAGGCACCCATGGCCACCGCGGTGATCGGCGGCCTGCTCACCTCCACCATGCTCACCCTGTTTGTAGTGCCCGCGGTGTACCTGGCCTTCGACGACCTGGCGATCAAGTTGCGTGGCAAGCGCCGGGAGCGATAGGGCGGCCGGGGTTCAGCAGGCGTACGCCTCGGCCAGTTCCCGCGCCATCCGCGTCCATTCCCACATGCGGTGGGGCTCCCGGCGGCAGGTGTGCAGGTCCTTCATGATCACCTCCACCGCGCAGCCACGGGTCTTCTCGAGCAGGTCCACCAGCATGGCCCGGGCCGCCTCGGGCTGCCAGACCTCGCCCCCCAGGATGGCCGGGTTGGGCTTGTAGGAGAAGACCAGGCTGCGCCCGATCGCCTCCGCCCCCGCGGCCACGTCCACCCACGGGCTCATGGACAGGCGGCGCAGGTTGGGGATGCAGCGCTTGATCAGCGCCACCTTGTGGTGCAGCGGCTCGCAGCAGCCGTAGCCGGCAAGCCCGAAGCGTGACAGGAATCGGCTCTCATACTGCAAGGCGAACTCCTCGTGCATGGCCGGGGAGACCACCGCGAAGATCTGGGTGGTGGCGTGCCCCCACATGTCACAGGCGCGCACCCGTCCTGTGAAATCGGCCCGCGGCAACTCGTCCGTGTAGCCCAGGCCGCCCGGACCCACCCCCGAGTTGCCGTTGTTCAGCGCCAGCGCACCCTGGGCCTCCAGCGCCTCAACCTGGCCCAGCATGCCCTGCGTCATGCGCTCCAGCACCTGGTGCAGCCAGGCGGGCCGGTCCACCATATCCAGGAAGGCCTGATCGAGGCCCCGCCACTGAATATACTGATCGAAAATCGCAAACCAGAACCCCCCTACCCCCCGCCTCTCCACGCGCAGGATGCCATCGTACAATTCGCAATGCCGTGCATATCGGCGCTCCGTCTCCTCCCAGTCCACCTGCGGGGCAGGCATCCCGATCTTCTCAATATCGGCCTCGGTCACGATCACCGGCTCAAAGTGGGCAGCGCCGAAGTAGTGGTCCGGGCGGACCGCATTTATCCCCAGCCCAAAGCCCGGGTCGTGCACCACCACCGGCGAGTGCACCACATCCTCCACCACCATGTCCCCGGGCATGTGCTGCCACTGGTAGAGCACCCGGCGCAGGTGCAGTTCCTGCCCACGCAGGAAGTCGTCCGTGCACACAGCCTCACTATCGTCCAGGGTCTCGTTCCACGCGCCGTTCTGCAGCATGACGAGCGGACGCACAGGGTCCAGCCGGTTCAGCCGCCGCCACAGTTCGGCCGTCTGCTTCTGCACCGGCAGGGCCGCGATCTCTGCGACCTGGCGGGCCAGGTCGCGCACCAGCCCCAGTTCTTGCGGAGGATAGGCCATCGCAATAATCCTCGGGTTTCGAGTCTCTGCCCCCCCTGGGCGGGGTCCAGCTGAGGTGCTTCCGAAGGCCGAGTCCGAGTGGGCTCCCTGCCCTATTGCGCGGGGTCCCCTTGCTGCACCCACTCCTCGTTAAAGACGGCGTACTTGATGGTCTGACCGCCGCCGGGCGGGTCATGGGAGTAGGTCACGTGCAGCAGGCCGTCGCGGCTCTGGATGATCGAGGGGTAGGACCCGTCGTGGCCGCGCTCCAGGTGGCGGGTCCACTTCCAGGTCTTACCCTCATCGTCAGAGATGGAGACGGCGAGCGTGCTGCGGGTATCCTCCGAGTCGTTGTAGACCAATGCCCAGTGCCCGTTGGCCAGGCGGATCACCTCCAGGCCCGAGCCGGGGTTGGGCAGGTCGGAGGGGACGGCCAAGGACCAGGTCGCCCCCTGGTCCTTGGATTCGCTGACCAGGATCCGCTTGTGCGGGCCGGCCGTGCGCATCATGGCCAGCAGGGTGCCGTCCTTGCGCTCCACGATGCTGGGCTGGATGCCGAAATCGCCCGCCAGCAGGCCGCTGGTCTGCCAGGTCGCCCCCACGTCGTCGCTGTAGGCCACCAGCGAACAGGAAAAGCCGTCGGTGTAGAGTGGCACCAGGATGCGCCCGGAGCGGAGCACGGTGGGGTGGGCGCGCGGCATCCAGCCTATCCGTTGGTAGAGCCGGTCGGCGGCCCGGGCGCGTGCCTCTTTGATCTCATCCTCCAGGCCCGGGTATGCCAGCGCCTGGGAGTGCTCGGCGAGGTCACGCTGGAGCGCCGCCTCAAACTGCTCCGGGAAGTTGGCCGGCGTCACGTAGATCAGGTCCTGCCAGGCCCATACCGGGGGGCCCTGTCGCTGCTGGTAGTTGGTGGACACCCGATACTTGGTCAGTGCAGTGTGCCACTGGTTTGCGAGCAGGTTGGGCCAGATCAGCCACAGCCGCTTCCGGGCGTCAATGAACATGCAAGGGTTGTCGTCCGGGTAGCCGGGAGTATCAGCCATCACGAAGCGGGGCGTCCAGTGCTTGGCGCCCTTGAGCAGGCGGGCGCCGTAGATGCGTACGTCGTCGCCCTTCTCCGGCCCCACCCCCCGGTACCAGCAGGCGAGCAGGTTGCCGTCGGGCAGTTGCACGATACACGAAGCATGGTTGTGGAAGCGCTCGGGAGTGAAGATGAACTCCGCATGGTAGTAGGGCGCGGCCGGGCAGGCCGCCGCGAGGGCGGCCGCCAGGGCCACCAGCAGGGCGAGGGTCAGGCAGGTTCTCATGCAACGCTCCAGGTGTATGGTGACTTGCAGGTTCGCTACTCCTGCTTGGCGAGGGCCAGTCCCATGCGGGCCGCATCCCGGCGGGCGAAGGCGAGCACCCCCACCATCATCAGCAGCGCGCCCAGCACGTAGACCGACGAAGCCGAGGCGATGGCCAGGCTCAGGCTGGTCTGCTCCGCCAGGTAACCCACCAGGATGGGGGCTGGGAAGGCCCCCAGCCAGCCGGCCATATTCATCACCCCGGCGGCCGAGCCCCGCATCTGCGGGGGGATGAAGTCGAAGGCCGAGGCGAAGATGTTGGCGTCGTACATCCCCTTGAGCAGACCCCAGCCCGCCAGCCCCACCACCAGCAGCGCCACCGCGTGGGTGAAGCCCGTCAGGTACACGAAGGGCGCCGCCAGCAGCATGGCGCAGGCCTGCACGATCATCCGGCCCCCCGCCGTACGTCGTCGCAGCAGGTCGGCAAACAACCCGCCCAGCGGCGCCCCCAGCATGTTGGAAAGGTTGATGAAGATGGTCGCCATCAGGGCCGCCTGCGCCAGGTCCCAACTGAACTTGTCATAGAGAAACTTGGGCATCCACGACATGGCTACCAGGGCCACGAAGTTGGCGCACATGAAACAGAGCATGAGCACCAGCACGGTGGGGGTGCGCACCACCCAGCGCAGGAAGTCCAGCCCCGCCTGCCCCTGGTTGATATAGAGCGCCAGCGGCAGCCCCACCGCGATGCCCGGCAGCGCGCCGATGAAGGCTGATACCGGGACGTTCCCGGCCGCCAGGTCAAAGCCCACCAGCCGCCCCACCAGGTAGCCGGCCGCGGCTCCCCCGCACACGCAGGCGGCATACGCCACCATGGCCAGGGCCACCCGGGGCAGCCGCCGGGCACCCTCTCCCCCCGGGAGAGGGCTGGGGCGAGGGGCTTCCGATGTAGTTGCGCTTCCCTTCTCCGCCAGGCCCGCCTCCGCCCGGTCGGCAGCGCCCCGTTTGGGCTCGACAATGAAGCGCATCAGCACCAGCCCGAGCAGGATGCCGAGGACGCCGAAGATTTTGAACGAGGACCCCCACCCGTAGTGCGTGCTGATCAGGCCAGCAAATACGCTGCCCCCGATCACCCCCGTGTACACGCCGGTGTTGTGCAGGCCGAGCGCCCGGGAGCGGGTGCGCTTGTCATGGTAGTCAGAGAGGAACGAGGTAGTGGCCGGGAAATAGAACGTTTCCCCCAGCCCTTCCGCCGCCCGGAAGACGAGCAACTGCGTGTAGTTGCGGGCCAGGCCGGTGGCGTAGCAGATGGCGCTCCACAGCCACAGACCCCACAGGATTACCTTCTTGCGGGCAAAGAGGTCGCCGACGCTGCCGGCAAAGGGGGCGAACAGCCCGTATACCAGGGCGAAGGCCGCCCCGATCATTCCCATCTGCACCTTGTTCAGGTGCATATCGCGCTCGAGCAGGGGGAAGACGGCGGTCACCGCCTGGCGGTCGGCATAGTTGAAAAAGCACATCCACCACAGCATCCCCACCACCAGCCACTTGTAGTTGGGGCGGAGGTGCAGGGGCAGGCGGCTCTTTGCGGTCTGCGGGTTGGGTTGCTCCAAGGGCTTCATCCTCTGGGTGGCGCTACCGGGCAGGGCGGACACGGGCCACCGCACCCGTCGGCTGTGCGTTTCGGCAATAAGGAGGGGGGGTCCTGCACGCAGCGGCAGGCGCGCCTGCAGGAAAGCGCGCCTGCGCTCCGTAATAGCCCAGGAACCGGCAGCGCACGACTGGCGGAACCGCCGCTCCGGAGCACGCAGCCAATGAACCGCAACCTGCTTCTGATCCTCTTCTTTGGTGGGCTCACGGCCGGCCTCCAGTGGCTCCACCAGAACGGTTATCCCCTGTTCCAGGTATCCAAGCGGGTGGACGCCGCCACCCTGCTCGCCATCGTCTTCGCCATGGTGATGGTGTACCAGGTCGTGGTGCTCGCCATCCGGGTGGTGGTGACCCGCCGGCGGGGAGTGCCGGGCGAGGTGCAGATGCTCGCGGGGTTGGCGCGCTTCGCGGTGGGCGTCGGCGTCGTGATTGTAGTGCTCTGGTCGTTTGGCAGCCTGAGCCGGGTAGGGGCGGTGGTGGCCGGGTTTGCCGGCTTGCTGCTGGGTTGGTCGCTGCAGGCGCCGGTGAGCGGGATCGCCGCCTGGGCGCTGGTGAACGTCAAGCGCCCTTTCCGGGTCGGTGACCGCATCCTGCTCCCCTCCCTGGGCCTGAACGGCGACGTGATGGACGTGGGGCTGATGTACACCGTCCTCAACCAGGTGGGCGGCACCATCGGCAGCGAGGAGGCCATCGGCCGGCATATCCTCATCCCCAACGCCATGCTCTTCACCCAGGTGGTGATCAACTACACGCCCCAGATGGGGGTGAAGGACGAGGCGCACTTCCTGGACGAGGTGATCGTGCGCATCACCTTCGACTCCGACTGGGAGGCGGCCGAGCGCATCCTCCTCGACACCGCCAAGGAAGTGACCGGCAGCATCATCGCCGAGACCGGCCAGGAGCCCTACATCCGCTCGGACTTCTACGACTACGGCGTGTATATGCGCCTGCGCTACATGACCCTGGCCACCGACCGCCCGCGCATCACCCACGAGATCACCAAGCGCATCTTCCGGGCCTTCCAGCGCGATCTGCGGGTGGACCTGGCCATCCCTTACGTCTACTCCTACCGCCACAGCCTGCCCTCCGAGCGCTTCCGCTACCCGGGGGAGGGCGAGCCCATCGAGGAAGTGCAGATCGCCGAGATCGACGACCCCTGGTACCCGGGAACGCTGTCGCAGGGCGAGGAGGAGGCCATCAGCGACCTGGCTCGGCACATCAAGGCCAACGGCCTGCTGCAGCCGCTCATCCTCGAGCGCCAGATTGACGGCCGCTGCCGGGTGGTCGCCGGCACCAACCGCCTGCGCGCCTGCAAGACCCTGGGCTGGACCCGGGTCCCGGCGATAGTGCACAAGCCGCCGGCCAATCCCGCGAGCGCCTCCCCTCCCGGCGGAGGGCCCGGCTGAGGCTCCGCCTGGCTCCGTCTCCTCTGCTGGTTGAAGGGCATACCGCTGGCACCGGGTGGGCGGGCGCATTGGGATAGTCGCCCCCGCTCATCCAGGCCAGCTGGACTCGCCGGCCCTCGGGAGCGGTCCGGGCGGTGGGACCTTGCACGTTCGTTGGGCTCTTCCAGTTGGCCCCTCCGCCCAAGGACCGCTCGCTCAAGGAAAAGCAAGCAGGTCGCCGCTGGCCACTCCATTCCGCCCGATGTCGGGATCCCCCGGTAGGGAAGTGCGGCCGTTGCCCTCGGGGTCAGTGCAAGTCGACGCATGTGCCGGCCGCGGACTCCCTTCCACCAAGTGCATCTACGGTAGAAATGGCGCTGCCCGGCAACTACCGCCCGAGCAGGGCATGATTTGCCTCGATGATGGCCTCCACCGCCTGCTCCTGGTCCAGGGTTGCATGTCTATTCGACGCTCGCTCGTGGAAGACGCACGCGAGCCGACGATATACTGCAGAGCGGAAACCACGGTCGGTTACCGCTCTGGCGGTATTGAGGGCAGTCTGCGGCGAGTCGAGGAGTGTGCCCTGGGCTGCTGCCTGCTCCATAAGCGCATGGAAGCGAGGTTCCGAGGTCTCGTCCCCCTTTGGGGGCATCAGCGTGGAGGCCTTCCTGAGCCAAGCCCTCGCCTGACTAGGATCCTTGGAAGCCGCCTCCTGGGACATGGCAAACAAGGTAGCTGCTCCAGCGCCCTGCCAGAGGTCATCCAGTCGTCTCCCAAGACGGGGAGAAACCCCTGCCAGGATGCCAGCGACGCTGCTGAGGTAAACGTCACCGTGCGCCCCTTCCTTAAGCGACGCGATGCCGAGGGACAGGAGATCGAACGCGCGTCTTGGCTGCCGCGACACCAGGGCACAAGCGAGCGCGATGCACGCGCCAGCATGTCGCTGTGCCAATCCACCGCTGTCCGCAGGCACAGTCGCTCGTGCCTCGCGCGCTGCAGCAGTAAGCAGGGCATCCGCCCGTGACGTCATCCGGGTCATCTCCAACTGGGACCCAAGGAGTGCGGCGGCCTCCAGCGTACCGGTGTCAGGTTGCGATGCCAGTGCGCGCATCAACTCAGTGGTCGCCTCGCCGAGGTACTCGCGTGCGCGGCCCGGGACCTGTCTCGCCAGGGTGGCTAGCAGGCGGCTCTTGGTCCGGGGGTCTGTGATGCCGGCGATCACTGCGAGTGCCCGCGAAGGCTCAAGTTTGCCGTAAGCCGAAACGATGGCCTCCAAAGTCTCCTGCCTGGCACCGCGGCTGGGCGTCTGGCGTAGGAGTGAACGGGCACGACCTGGGTCCAGATCGGCGAGTCTATAGGCGACGCGGGCACGAAGAGCGTTCGCTTCCTCCTCCCGTACAGATGCCAGTAGTAGCCGTCCGGCCTCCTCAACTGCAGACAGCGCGACCTCTGGGTCCCGGCTGGCGCTCGCAACCGCGACAGCGGCAAGCGCCTCAGCGCGATCGTGTTTGGCACTCCTGGCTAGTGCTAGGGCCCCTCTGGGGGCAGCGTCCGCGAATCTTCCTAGGACCTCTGTCGAAGACGGTGCATTGATGTAACGGGCCTCAGGGGGGGAAAGCACTGCTTGTTCCACCAGAGGCTCCGCTCGGCTGCCAAGCACGTCCACCGCCTCTCCTGCGAACTCTGGGGAAACCGCGCCCTGGCCCGCTTGCAGCCTGACCGCGGCTCGCAGCCATTCCCTGGCTTGCCGTTTGTGCCCGAGTTGCGCTGCCAGGCCCGCGGTGCGGGCGAGTTCCAGGCCCGCGTCCTTGCTTGCACCTTTCTGCCAGCCATCAGCAGACCGAGCTAGCGCATACATGCTTGCCCGTGTCCAGGTGCCGGACCGCTCCCTGCTGGTGCATCCACACACGAGCAGCGCGCAGCTCGCAGCAGATACAGCCCACCTCCACCTCGCTGCCATACCTATCACTCCTTGTCGGCCAGGCATGCATCTATGAACTCCGCCCATCGCGCCCAGCAGTTGCCCACAACGCCACTGTACATGCATAGCAAATAGGCAGGATTCCTGCACCCGCAGGCGCAGCCCGTCGCCGCTGTAGGTGTAGGCGGCGCTATAGCCCAGGTTGTTGCTCACCGCGGTAAGCCGGTTCTCCAGGTCATAGGTGTAGACCCAGTTTTCCGGCCCGGGCTTGGACATGGTGGTCATGTTGCCCTGTCGGATGGGGCCCCACGGCTCCCGATGAAGAGCGATATGTAGACGGCCGTCCCTACAACGAACAATCCTGCCCCGTATGCCGAGGTGCTATACGGAGCACCTAGATTCGGCAGAGGCTTGAGCAGGTAGCCCGATAGGACGGCCATTAGCCCAATCAGGGACACGGCCATCGCCTGCTTCCCTGAGGGAGACTGTGCAGGGGCGCTGCCCTTACCGGGGGACGGGAGGAGGGCCAGAGCAAGTAGGGGCCAGAAGCTGGCACCCCAGGCTTGCCAGAGGCTCGTGGCGACCTCCTGTCTACCAGCCAGCCAGGCGGCAAGACTGAGCACTGACAGCAAAACTGTGGCAGCACCCCATGGTCGAAGGAGCTTGTTTCTGGCTGCCGCCAGTACGGCTCCCACAGACGTCAGCGTGACTATCACTCCGATCTCCACCAAGCGCAGGTAGAAGTCATGTGACATCACTCGCACCTTCCGAGTGGCATCCGACTGCCACCCCACTGCCCGAGGGGTCCGGGCGAATATACTTGGTCTGCAGGCCACTCACAGGTCAGGTTTGCAGGGAGGACACAGAAGGTCCTGGAGTTCCTTAAGCTTGTCCTTGGCCCGTCGCTTCATAGCGGCTGCCCTTCGTGCCATCGCGCGTGCTTGTTCTCCCAGGGTCGTCCCGAGATGCGCGCCATTGCAGGAATCCCATGCATCTGCGCAGGCGTCAATACCCGTGTTGGCAGCCGCCAGTGCGACGCCTAGCGCTCCGGCCGCCGCGGCACAGCCTGCTGCAACGTTGCCTTTCTTGGTCGAGTTGAGAGCAATTGCCGCTACGCCCACTGCGGCCACTGCGATCCCGAAATCCACCGTGCACTTAGCGAAGTCTCTCAAGCACCGGGCAGTGTTTAGGCTGATGAGGCCCTCAGGGTCCACATATAGGAGGGGGTTCCCTGCGTAGTTCCAACCGGCCGAGCTACGCAGCCCGGAAGCTCCCGTGTACAAGTCAGCCGGATCCTTTGCGGTGAAGCGGCTTAGGTCAGGCAGAAGGTGACGGGCGCCAAGCTGGAGCAAGGGGCTACCCCCTGCCCGATATCCCAACGCTCCCACATACCGATACGGATTGTCAGTGCTGCCCGTGGACGCCAGGGTGTTGCCAAAGGCGTCGTACACGTAGGTATCGGTGATTGTATGGCTGGCATTGCACATCAACTGCCTGGTGGAGCCCAGGCCGTCGGCCAGGTAGTTGTACCCGCCGTTGGGCAGGTAGCGCGCGGCCAGCGGGCTGTAGTAGGTCGGTCCCTCCCAGTAGTTGACCGCGGTGGTGGTCCAGGTATCCCCCTCCAGCGTCCCCTCCACCGCCGGGCGCACGCCGTCGTACTGGAGCGTCATGCTATCCCCCATCCGCCCCTATCTTAGCCCCCTCGCCCCGGCAGTCAAGGGGCTGGCGGTGGTACTCCCCGGATGGCATCTCCCGCCTTGGGGTCGCCCGGCTCGCCCCGCAGCACCGCAGCCCGCATGGTTGCCTTCATTCCATGCGCCACCGGCCACGTTCAGGGCGCATGCCGCTGCCACACTCGCAGCGGTAGATGCGGGCTTCGAGGGAGCCGAGGAGGGCGACCTGGGGAGTACCGTCGTGAGGCACCTTGCCAGTTACTTGCATCTCCGCAGCGTATGAGTGGGAGGAGACGAGCACTAGCGTGCCAGGAGTCTGCAAAACGGTGGCTGCTAGAGCGCAGGCTGCAAGTACGTAGACCAGTGTGAAAGCTGTCAGGCTAAGGAGACGGTCCATGGGATCCCACGCTCGAGCGCGTGTTCATGGCCGGGTCCGCACTGCTCTGCAACTGCCGAAGCGACGCTCATCTGGCCTGGCGGGGGACAGCGGTCAATGCCGTGGTAAGGTGCAGAATGGGTGCTCTCTTCCTCTGCTATCTACCAGCAGAAGTTGGCCCCCGCGCGGGAAGACAATCCCCCCTCCAACCCAGGCGCACGATGTTACATCATCTCGAGGCGACACCAGTGTGGTCAGGCGTCCAGTTTGCCCATCAACCCGGGTGAGACCGGCTCCCCCAAAGCAGGCGAGAAATCGGCCATCTGCTGACCAAGCGGTGCGCGTGGGTGTACCCCAGATGGGGGGCGAAAGGCGTCTGTTCCCCTTTGACAGGTGCAGCAGAAGCGCACGGCGGCCGGAGCTGTCCTCCACTATCCCCGCGAGTCCTTGTCCGCGGGGCGACAGAGCCCATGATTCGCGCTGTAGTCGTGGGACACGGTAGGTAGTCCTGTGTCCACTCGGTACGTGCAACCGCATCACCTCGCTTGGCACCCGGCGGTACAGCACGATCTCGTAGCCAGGTCCAACCACTCTGCGTACCCCAATCACCTCGTACCCGGTAACGATTGGAACATCCAAGGTGAAGAACTGTGACTCCATGGGTACGCGGTAGCTGCTGGTAACCATCCGATCCCACGGCTTACCGGGTACGTGCTCACTTACGCTGTACACTATCTCTTGGCCATCGGGGCTCACCACGGCTCGGTCTAGTAGTTCAAGACTGCCCACCAAGCGTTCGGTATGCCTCCTCGGGTCTACCAGGAAGAGCCCCTCCCTAGGCGTAAGGACAGGGGCAGCGTAGCCCCGGATGAGAAGCAGCCGGTTCGCGCCTGGCCCCCACGTCAGCAGCTTCTGGACTAGATCGCGTTCCCTGGTCTCGCTTACCAGCCTACCCGTCCTGCAGTCGTAGACTAGCGTGATGCCGTCACGAGGCATTGCGAATGCCGACACCACCAGTGTTGTTCCATCCGGAGAGGACGAAAGGTCAAGCACGCGCAACATGGACCCTGGTTGCCCTTGGCAGCCACCTAGCAGGGCAAACAGCAGAATGGAGACCCTCAACAAGGCCCTGGGATCACTGTACGCCAGCACGGTTGCACGCCTGGGTGCATTGGTTGTAGGAAAAGTTCCCCATGTTCGGAGGAGGTTTCGGTCTCCCTACTCTATCGTTCCTCGTATTTCGCTCGGCCCCGAAGTGCGCCCTGCAACAATCAGAGCAGGAGGCATGTCTACGATCACCGGAGTAGTCTTGCTCCGGGCTGCAAGCGTGCGGGTGGTTGAAACCTCCAGTACAATGAGCGTACTTCTCGTCCTGGTCGTCCTTGACCCGTTGGTTGCATTTCTCCGTTACAGCGCCACAGTAGACCTTAACCCCGCCACCTATCAGGAGGACGATACAACAGGCAATCCCAACGCTGATTAGCTCTTCCCCACTTGGGTCAGCGTATCGCATCGGGTTGGCGTGACAGTAGGTGAAGGCGTTCAGACTGGCGGGGTCGTCCGGAAATCCGAGATATGTGCTCATGTGAAGGGGGTCTCGCTGAGCGAACCGAGCCAGTGAAGGCGTGAAGTACCTTGCCCCCAGTTGTACGGCCTCCCCGCCACCTGTACGGTATCCCAGCCCTCCCACGTACCGGTACGGATTGTCGGTGCCCCCGCTGGAGGCCAGGGTATTGCCGAAGGCATCATAGGCGTAGGTGTCGGTGATCGCGTGGTCGCTGTTGCGCATG
>Ga0315298_1004366_pt1 | contig 21192 bp, 16 predicted proteins | sample WHS_1_MG_FD_203077 | JGI IMG/M metagenome (GOLD analysis project Ga0315298, IMG submission 203077) | Extremophilic microbial mat communities from Washburn Hot Springs, YNP, Wyoming, USA - WHS_1_MG | ecosystem: Environmental > Aquatic > Thermal springs > Hot (42-90C) | place: USA: Wyoming...
ATACAATAAAATCGGACATTTTCAAGTCAGGATGGAGGTGCGTATGGAGAGAATCGGGGTTGCGGTAGTCGGCCTTGGATATGCCGGCAGGCAGCACCTTGATGCATATCTTAAGAATCCTGCGGTTGAGGTAAAAATGGTTTGCGATACTCCTGCCGCCTGTGAAAAAATTCCGATGAGTGGTCATTTCAGGTGTGTTGCCGATTTGAAAGAAGTAATAGAAAGCGACGATGTGGCTCTTGTTTCCATCTGCACGCCTGATTATCTCCATTGCGAACAGGCACTCGCCGCTATTAACGCAGGCAAGCATGTGTTTTGCGAGAAGCCGCTTGCAACAAGCATTCCTGAATGCGAAAGGATTGTGGATGCTGTTGGGCGGAAAGGGGTTAAGTTTCTTACAGGGCAGGTGCTGAGGTTTGCGCCGTTTTTCATTTCGCTCAAGAAGATATGTAATTCAGACCTCATCGGGCGTGTCTTTTTTGCTGAAAGTGATTATATCCATGATTTGAGGCCATTTCTTCATGGATGGCGCGCTAATCCTGCTACAGCCGGCGACATAACTGTCGGGGGAGGATGTCACAGCGTTGACCTTCTGCGATGGATTGTTGGAGATGTGGAGGAGGTGTACGCAACAGGGAATAAATTGTCTGCAACTGTTTCGCCCTTTCCTGTTGACAATGTTATTATGACCTTGAAATTTGCTGATGGGGCAATCGGCAAGGTGCAGATTACAGTGGGATGCAGAAGACCTTATGCGCTAAATCTTTCAATATATGGGACGAAAGGGACAATCATTAATGACAGAATGTTTACCGAGCAGATTGACGGACTTGAGGATTTCATTACACTGCCTCTGGCGAAGAAATCAGAGTTCCAGTATTACGACAGAGAAATTGACGCCCTTATTACTTCTATCCTCAACAATTCTGAAACCCCTGTGCCTGCAATTGATGGAGCAAAGACCGTTGCCGTTTGCATTGCCGGGATTGAAGCAATGAAAACCAACAGGCCTGTTAGAGTTCATTCATTTTAGGAGGAAGGATGAAACCAGACGATTTCCTTAACAGGGAAAAAAAGATGGCAGCCCGCTCGTATTGCGGGAATGAACTCAAGTATCTCAAGGAGGTTCTTGAATCCGGCAATCTTTCCTGTATCGCAGGAGGCAAATTCACAGGACGTTTTGAGAAGGCATTTGCAAAAGCAGTCGGCAGCAGGTACGCGGTTGCATTGAACTCATGCATGAGCGCGCTGCATGCAGCCGTAATCGCTGCCGGAGCCGGTTCTGGCAGCGAGGTCATCTGCGATTCCCTGTTTGTATTCGGCGCAATGGCTGTCCTGTACAATAATGCCATTCCCATATTTGTGGATATTGATCCTGTCACGCACAACATTAATCCAGATCTTATTGAACCAGCAATCACTGAAAGAACAAAAGCCATCATTGTCACTCATGCCTGGGGTCTTCCTGCTGAGATGGATAGAATTGTTGAAATTGCTGGCCGTCACAGGTTAATGGTAATTGAGGACTGCGCTGAATCAGTTCTTGCGACATATAATGGTAGATGCACTGGAACATGGGGAGATGTTGGGTGTTTCAGTTTCCAGGCAAGCAAACAACTTTCTCTCGGGGATGGAGGCATGGCAACAATGAATGATGAAGAAATATGGAGAAAAATAGCAAATCAAGCAGGGGCTCCGACATTTCTTTCTGTGGCACACAGTCTGGATTTCAATTATCGCATGACTGAGCCGATTGCAGCAATTGGACTGGCGCAACTTGAGACACTTCCTGAGACCATAAAGAAACTTGAACGCAATGCAGGTTATTACGACAAGGCGGTTGAAGGATGCAAGTGGTTGAAACTGCAAAGGTGCGAACATGCGACCCACACCTTCTACCACTGGGTTGCCACATTCTGGGGGGATCGGTACGGAATCAGTTTTGATGATTTTACAGGTGCTGTCAAACAGGCAGGGATTGGTTCAATTACGGTTGGCTATACTAAAATGCCTGCTTACAGACACCCACTTTTTATCAATCGTCTTGCGCATGCGTTCCACTGCAATGATAACAAGAGTTCAACAGACAGATACCCTGACGGGCTTTGCCCTGCGGCAGAAAATGTCATCCCGCGCATTGTAATGGCTTATCCAATGGAATCAGAAGAAACCGCAAAGAAAGAAGCAGAAAAACTTGCAGGGGTAATCAGGATACTTGAACACACTTAGCAGAATGTCATTTCGCACATATCTGCATATTGAATGGGCGCATTTTGCATTCTCGGAAAAGATTTTGCGCTCTTTTCAGGAGGCAGTCCGTTTGTTGCCTTTCTCCTGGGAGGGGCGATTTCCTGAAAGTGCAGGGCAATAATTTTCGCATGCTTCCTTTCAAAACTGCATCCCCTCAATGGCACCATCAATTCAAATCAAAAAGGGTTATTTCAAAGGCGTGTTTCCCTGTTATGATTCTGCTATCTGACTGAATATGAGTTGCTCCAGTTCGCCAGGAATTTCCCCAAAACGGTCCTCAAGTTCTCTGATAAGATTTTCTGCTTCTTCCCGGGTTCTGATGCCTGAAATTTCCTGGTAAAGGTTAAAACGCAAACCCGGGCTTGGCAGCCACACATCGTCTATCACGCCGCGCATCTGTGGTTTTTCTGCCGGCTGCTGCACGGTCTTGCCGGTGTATTTTGCAGATACCTCCTGCCAGAACCTGCAATAAAGGTTGAATCCAACCTGGTTGATAAATCCTGATTGTCTTTTACCAAGTATGTCGCCGGCACCGCGAATCTGCAGGTCCCTCATAGCAATTTTGAAACCGCTACCCGGCTTTGTAAGTTCATTGATTGTTTGAAGCCGCTCCTTTGCCTGCCTGGTTACAAAAATATGCGGAGGAATCAGAAGGTAGGCATAAGCGCGCAACTTGTACCTTCCAACCCTGCCACGAAGTTGATAAAGGTCTGAGAGGCCGAATTTATGGGCATTGTCAACAATGAGCGTATTTGCATTAGGGATATCAAGCCCATTTTCCACAATAGATGTTGCGACAAGAATCTTGATGCTACCCGCCGCAAATTCGTCCATTACTGCAGCAAGTTCCCTTTCTTTCATCCTGCCGTGTGCAACGCCGATGGGGATACCCGGAAACATCCCTTCAAGCATGTTCTTGACTTTAAGAATATCGTAGATCCTGTTATGAAGATAGAAAACCTGACCTGCCCGCTCCAGTTCCACCGAAATAGCACGCCTGATAATTCCAGGGTCATATTTTCCAAGATAGGTGGTTACTGAAAGCCGTCCGACCGGTGGCGTTTCAAGTATGCTCAAATCACGGATGCCTGCGAGCGAAAAATATAGAGTACGTGGTATAGGAGTGGCGCTCAGGGTTAAAACCTCAACCCTGCGGAATTCGCCCTTCAGTTTTTCCTTATGGAGCACGCCGAACCGCTGTTCCTCGTCAATAATGAGCAGTCCAAGATCTTTGAAAATCACATCCTTCCCAAGCATGCGGTGGGTGCCTATCAGTATGTCAACTGCCCCGACTGCGAGGCGCCTGAGAATATCCCGCTGAATGCGCGCAGGATGGAGTCGGGAAAGCATTTCCACGGTCACAGGAAAGCGGGCAAGCCGCTCCCTGAATGTCCTCAGGTGCTGTTGCACAAGCACGGTTGTTGGGCACAAAAGCGCAACCTGTTTGCCTGCTTTCACAACCTTCATGGCTGCGCGCAAAGCCACTTCGGTTTTGCCGTATCCAGAATCCCCACAGAGCAGCCGGTCCATAATCTGTTCGCTCTGCAAATCTTTTTTGATTTCATCAATAGCCCGCAACTGGTCTTGGGTCTCTTCATAAGGGAAACTTTCTTCAAGTTCCTGTTCCATTTCGTCGTCATCAGGATACGAAAATCCGTGTTGCTTCTTACGCTCAAGGTAGAGTTTTGAAAGTTCGTCAGCAAGGGCGCGAATTTCATTGCGCACCAAATCTCGCACCTTGATCCATGAAGTGCTACCGAGCGTGCTGAGCATCGGGGCGGGATTTGTGCCGATATAGCGATGAATGAAATCTATCTGGCTGACCGGTAGATACAATTTTTCCCCGCGAGCGTACTCAAGAACAATAAATTCCTCATCATCTTTTCTGATTTTTTCAAAACCGACAAATTTTCCTATGCCTTCCTGATAGTGAACAATATAGTCGCCTGCTTTCAACTCCTCCCTTCTTAATATCGGGACGCTTTCAGTGAAAAATTTCCCTGGTTTGCCTTCTGCAGCGCCAAGAAGCGTTCTTGAACTGATGAGCGTTATGCCTGATTCCGGCTCGGCAAATGAACTGCTCAGATACCCGATAATAATGTTGCTGTCAGGGATCAAGACATTGTGCGCTGCAAGTATCTTTTTGAGACCGTCAAGGTGGGTCCTGTTTTCCTCAACAACAAAAACCTCCTCACCATCAAATTTCTGCCAGAGAAATTTTCCGCCGAACAGCCCGAATCGTCCTGGTTTATCAACAGCGAAATGAATTTTTGTTGCTGTTTTTGACCTACCGAAATCAGTTGCAAGCGTACTGGCTTTTGAAAATTCCTGCAGGACCCTATCCCCTGCAAGAAACTGTTTAAGGCCGCTGTTGATTCTCTCAGGAATTTTAGCGTATTCAGCAACCGCTGCATCAGGGTCAGATACAAATATCACTGGTTTCTCAACGAAATGGTCAAAAAATGTGCTATCCCTGTCTCCGCAGACATAATCTTCACTGAGAGGCAGAACCTTTGCCATGTTCTGTTTTCTGATGGAGAGTTGGGTTGCAGGATCAAAGATTCGGATAGATCCGACTCTATCAGCAGCAAATTCAACTCTTACCGGCGCATCTTCAAATGGGAAATAATCAACAATGCCTCCCCTTCTTGCAAATTCGCCCTGGTTTTCCACTATTTCTGCCTCTTCGTATCCAGAGGCCAAAAGTGTACGCAGCAGGGCGTCACGGCTGATGTCTGCCCCTGGAAAAAGTTCTATCACCGAACCGGTAACGGCTTTCCTTGATGGCAAAAGCAGAGATAAGGCAGATACATTTGTGATGACAAGAAGTTTTCCTTCACCCATACGAGATAGTAGTCCAATCCGCTCAATTTCCTTTTCCTCAACTGTTTGTCCGGGCGGCAGGTGCAGTTCACGTTCAGGAAAATACCGTGCGTGGGGGGCAAATGTCTTAATATTTGCGTAGAAGATGTCTGACGCTTCACCATTCGGGCAGATGACAAGAAAGTTTCTGCCAGTGATTTCATGCAATAGCGCCACAGCAAATGCCTGGAAGGACTCTGAACTGGCAACCATACAAAATGGCTGTTCTGAATCAATCAGCCGGGCCATATGCTGCCATTTTGGTTGCCTTACTATCCGCTCGGTTATTTCTTTTTTCGTAAACATAGAATCAGACGGGCAACCTGCCCTGCGGCATCGCGCAGGTAATCTATAGCATTTGCCATCGCCCTGCCGGGCGAAACAGGTTCAGGCAGAATCGGAAAGTAGGCGCATAGCCCCATGTCGTGGAGCGTTGCTGCTTCTCTTGTGGCATGTCCGCAGAAAGCAATTACAGGTACCCTGGCTTTTTTCCCGGCTTCAATAACAGCAAGAATCGCTTTGCCAAATCTTACCTGTCCGTCTATCTTGCCCTCACCGGTAATGAGAAGATCTGCGCCGACAAGATGTTTTACAAGCCCAATTTCTTTTACGATAAATCTGCTTCCTTCAATGATTTTTGCATTCAGAAAAAAATGTAGCGCAGCGCCAAGCCCGCCTGCGGCACCTGCCCCGGGAACGTTTGAAACATCAGCGCCAAACTGTCTTTTTATAACCGCTGCAAAATGTGTTAGCCCTTCATCAAGAACCTTTACCATATCGGCTGTCGCACCCTTCTGAGGGCCGAAAACCCGTGCAGCCCCGTATCTTCCAGTAAGAGGATTGTTTACATCTGAGACCACAATAAAGGTGGCGGATTTTACTTGAGGTGAAAGACCGGAAATATCAATGTGCGAGATCTGTCTCAAAGCCCCACCGCCATCATTTACAACAGCGCCGTTTTTTGAGAGGAATCTTACTCCGAGGGCGCGAGCCATGCCTGTTCCCCCGTCAACTGTGGCGCTACCGCCGATTCCTATGATGATTCGCTTTACGCCGCGGTCAAGGATGTGAAGAATTAGTTCTCCGGTGCCGAATGTTGACGTGATAAGAGGATTGCGCTCGCTCTTTGCAAGCAGTGGCAGGCCGCTTGCTGCTGCCATTTCAATTACTCCGGTTCCGTCATCAAGCACGGCATATTCTGCTTTTACAGGTCTGCCCAAAGGGTCATGCACTTTTGCAGTGAATTTTTTTCCGCCTTTCGCAAAACATAGCGCCTCAACTGTTCCCTCCCCACCATCTGCAAGTGGCAGCAATACAAAATCTGCCTTCGGAAAAACATGCGCAAAACCCAGGCGAATTGCACGCGCTGCTTGTATTGATGAAATACTGCCCTTGAATGAATCCGGACAAATAACAAGTTTCATAAGTATATTATACCAATTTGCTTAAAAAAAATCGGTAACAGGGAGTTTTATCCAGGTCAGGTAGCCAGTTTTGTCTCTCCGCTCACATCCCGGCTTTCCTTTCTTGCAGTTGTTCAATTGAAAAGAAGCCATTTTCTTACAAAAATCATGGTTCCATAGATCCCGGAAAGTATATTACACTGGAATGGACTTGCCGAAATGCCCATAATTGATACAATAAACACATTAACACAGGATGGATCGGATATGAAAATACAACCAGGCATTGCAGAATTCAAGCGATTGAGCAAGTCATATAATCTCATTCCGGTCTGGGCCGAAGTCCTTGCAGACCTTGAGACGCCTGTAAGCGTGTTCATGAAGGTGAATGGTAATGGGCGCGCAAATTACCTCCTGGAAAGTGTGGAACAGGGCGGGAAACTTGGCAGGTATTCGTTCATCGGTATAAGCCCCAGAAAGATACTCGCCAGCACTGGAACAAAGGTCTCAATCTATGATTCTGCAGGAATGCATGAACGGACTGTCTCTGCGCAGGATCCGCTTGAAGTCATTGAAAGAGAGATGAAACGATACCGCCAGCCCCAGATTAAAGAACTTCCGTTATTTGCGGGTGGCGCGGTTGGTTACATTTCCTATGACTATGTGCGTTTTCTTGAGCGCCTGCCTCAACTGAGAAAAGACCGGCTTGGATTCCCGGATATTCATTTTCAGATGAGTTTTGATTTGATTGCATTTGACCATCTGAAAAGAAAGATGCAGATAATCAGCAATGCACACAGCCACCCTGGCGAACCCCCGGAAAAAACGTATGCGCGCTCGTGTGATACCATTGCGGCAATTGTGGAAATTCTGCGCAAGCCGCTCCAGATAACGCAATCAGCATCAAGACCGAGAACGGGCGAATTTCTTTCAGAATTCTCAAAACCCGGGTATGAAGCGGCGGTAAAGAAAGCCAAGGAATATATTCGGGCAGGAGATATTATCCAGGTTGTCATATCTCAGCGGTGGAAGAAGCCGCTGGATGTGGAGCCGCTTTCTGCATATCGGGCTTTAAGGTCGGTCAATCCTTCCCCCTATATGTTCTTCCTGAAATTTCCTGACGCGCAACTTGTGGGCTCCTCTCCTGAGATACTTGTTCGGTGTGAGGGTGAGAATGCGATATTGCGGCCTATTGCAGGAACCCGCAAGCGCGGTCGGGATGATGATGAGGATGCAAAACTGGAGAATGAACTGAAGAAAGATGCAAAGGAAATCGCTGAACATATTATGCTTGTGGACCTCGGCAGGAATGACCTTGGAAGGGTGTGCAGGTATGGCACCGTGAAGGTAACAGACCTTCTGTTCGTTGAACGGTATTCCCATGTGATGCATCTTGTTTCCAATGTTGTGGGAAAACTAATGCCCGGGAAGAACCAGTTTGACCTTTTGCGGGCATGTTTTCCAGCCGGCACTGTCAGCGGAGCGCCGAAGGTGCGCGCAATGGAAATCATTGAAGAACTGGAAAAGTCCAGGCGTGGCCCCTATGCCGGAGCGGTTGGATATTTCAGTTTCAGGGGGGACATGGATTTTTGCATCACGATACGCACGATGTTCATAAAAGACGGGAAGGCGTATATCCAGGCAGGAGGCGGAATTGTTGCGGATTCTATTCCTGAAAACGAGTTCTATGAAACCCTTAACAAGTCCATGGCTTTGCGAAAGGCATACGAACTTGCCGCCAGCATAGATAGTGTATGAGGTCTGGCGGCCACCACCAGTTTACGCACAGGAAAAGGAGCAGACATGAAAATCAAGGGATTGTTTGTGCTGGGCGCAATACTTGTATCGGGCTGTATTTTTTCCAGCGCAGCCGAACAGCAAAACCAACCGGTGCGCATAGTTGTTGAAGCCGAAAATATGACCGGTGTGAACTGGAAAAAGACCGGGCCCGGTACCGGCTGGCAGGTTGGCAACTGGGGAACAGACCTTTATCAAAATATGATATTTGGAGGCGCATGGGCAAGCCGCACCCGTACAGCAATGACAGACAAATCCGACAATCCGTCTGAAATTTATGCAGATGTAGAGGTTCCCCGGGCAGGAACATATAAACTATGGGTGAAATATGAGTGCCCGCCACTTTTTAATTATGCATTTGGTGTGCGCGTTGAAAACATGGCCGCAGGAAAAGTTGTTTTTGACAGGATATACGGACTTCTTACAAATGAAAAACATTTCTGCTTTATGGACAGGCCTATCAGGGGTTCTCTTTACTGGCAGTGGGGAATAGACCATGACGCCGCTGAAGGGTATCCGGTTGATTTGCAACAGGGCAAATACCGAATTGTCATCTACAAGACAAAAAATCCGCAGCCGGCAGGCGCTCGCAGTATTGATGCTCTCATGCTTACAAGCGACCTTTCAGATATTTCCTCGCCAGGGTATTCAAGGTATCCCCTTCTTGACGAACTGCGCAGGGCAAATCATGTATATTTCAGGTTCAGAAATCTTTCAGGCGAACCGATAAAAATTTCCTGGAACCACTGGGGGCACAGATACCCTGATTTTTACAACGCAATGTACCGCGAACTGGTAAGGTTTTATGATGGTAATGGCAATCCGCTTGATATGGGAAAGGTGAAAAACGCCGGTGACTGGCCAGAGGGTGTGCCTGCCGGAGCAACAAGTGTCTGGTATGACCTCGGACCAACAATGAATGTTGAAAGCACTTCTCCATTTACCTTCAAGGCAACTGCTGTGACACCGAACAGCAAGAATGAATTCCTGCCATTCGGTGTGGATATCGCACTTAAGCCAGATGAAAAGAGTATCGTGAAGTCATTTGACATCGCGCCTGGAGAAGGAGAATTGACTGTTCTTGTCCAGCCGGATTTGAACACGGAAGAGGGCTGCAAATATACCAGAAAGATATCCGACATATTCAGGGAAATCACTGTACAATTGAACTCTGAGAAGCGGCTGGGACCAATTCCAAAGAAATTGCGGCTTTTTGCAAGCACAGGAGCCGTAACCGATAACTGGAATGCCCGTTGGGGATTTGATGTGGAGCAGGCATTCAGGCATGCACTCGGGCTTAACACGATCGGATATGTTCAAAACGGGAAACAGGCAGAGGAAATCATAGCATGGTGGAAGGATAAAGGCGGTGTAATTCCTCGTTCAGTGGCATATCACCACAGCACAGACATAGACGCCATAGTAAAATATGTGAGAGATAAAAACCTGACAGATTATTTTTACTACCTGTCCTATGGCGACGAGATTGGCTTGCCGGCGCTTGATACAAAAAATGAAGGCACGATAAACGGGTTCAGGAATTTTTTGAAGGCAGTCGGGGAAACACCAGAATCACTGGGCCTTTCTTCATGGGAGCAGGCAAAGCCGCTTTCTGCGCCAAGTACAGAGATTGCGGTCCAGATAGGCGTTCTGCCGGCTGGCGCCCAGCAGAAGGCAGAGGATACTTCCTCCATCCTGAAGAAACTCTACTGGTACAGCGTGCTTTACCAGGAAAAAACCGGTATCCAGCAATTTGCGCAGAAAACTGCTGCTCTTAAGAAAGCCCTCGGCAACGAAGTTCAGACCTCAGCAAATCTCGGTGGAATGCACCCGTTTTATTGGGTGCACCAGACATCGTTCATAGAAAGTTTCAAGCATGACGCAATGTCTCTTGCGTGGAGTGAAGATTATACATATTGCATGCCTGAAGCAAGTGCGCTTGTGGTGGACTTTCTCGCATCGTATCTGCGCAAGGGAGCAAGTTATCATGACACCCCTATGCAGTTCTACTGTATGCCGCATTATCCAGGGAATACCCCTGACCTTCTTCTGAAAGATGCAGTTCTTTTGTGGGCAAATAATGTGAAAGACCTGGATTTCTTCTGTGCGGCATTTGATGGTTATTCCACAGAAAACTATATCGCTTACCGCGGTGGAATGCCCACATTCAAGACGCTGCGCACCATATCCGGAATGGCCGGCCTCATTGAGGATTTTCTTATTCCTGCAAGACCCGAATCAACGCCTGTCGCAATGTTATTGAGCCAGGCGAGCGACGTCTGGGAACTTGACGGGCAGAGTCAATGGGCAGTCCGGCCAGGCACCACCGCAACAAATGTCTATCAGGAGGAAAGAAAGAACCTGTGGACAGCGCTTCGTAAGGCCGGGTACCGGCTGGATTTCATAACAGAAAACGATGTAATTGATGGCCTTCTTGACAACTACAAGGTTCTTTACATCTCAGGGCAAAATGTACAACGCAAAGCCGCCCAGAAGATAAGGGCCTGGATAGAAAACGGTGGCATAGCGTTTGTAACTGCAAATGCTGCCCGAAAAGACGAATTTGACATGCCTTTTACAGGCCTTGATGAGACATTTGGAAGAGGGAAACAGATTGAATACAGTGCATACCGGGGTCCTCTGCGCGCCAAAATTGAACTCCTCTTTGAATCACCGCTTGACCGTATTATTTTCAAAAACGACTCTTCACCTGTGCTTTGCTGCAAGGAAAAATTTGAACAGGCGCAGGATGCAGATATTCTGGCAAGGTATTCTTCAGATGGAGCGCCGGCGTGGATACGCCATCGGGCTGGAAAGGGCATTGCGTATGTTGGGGGGACACTCCCGGCAGAGTCATACATCCAGGCAGGATTGCCAGTGGTGCCGATGGGTAAGGGTGGCTTATCCCAGAATTTCTGCCATTTTGGTGCTGGTAACTATGAGCCGGTTGAGTGTGACAAGGTTGCAGAAAATCTGATTCTTCTGCCCCTTGTTGAAAATGGGATTATGCCTGATGTAATTGCCAGTCATAGAGGCGTGGTATCTGGCCGTCTCAAAGGACCTGGCGCACTCGTAATCCCTGTGGTGAACCTTGCGCAGGATGCAGACGGAACACTCAAAAATGTTGGAATAACCGTCAAGAATTTGAATTTCACACCAGGGAAGATATGGTCCTGTTATTATCAGGCAGGGCTAAAATATCGGCAGGAAAAAAATACAGTGTCCATTACATTGCCGTCACTTGCTGCAGCAGATGTGATTATCATAAGCAGGTAGTTTGTTTCTCGCTGATTGGCGGACAAAGTAGAAAACATATGCCTGTACTATCTGATTCCACTATGAACAGATAGGTATTTCTCCGCCATGGATTTACTGTATAAGTTTGATTGGGAAAAGACAAAGCAGAGGTACATCAAGTGGTGGAATCATGGGTATTTTGGCAGGTGCGCAATTGCTGTTTATGCCCCAAAAAATAATCCCCCTGACATTCCTGAACCACCGGAGCCAAAAACCATTGAGCAACAGTGGTATGACCTTGACTGGATTTCCGCCCGGCAGGAATATTTTCTCTCACACACATTTTTTGGGGGTGAAGCGCTACCTGTCTGGAATGGAGGATATCCCGGGCACACAGCACTCCCGACATTTCTTGGATGTCCGATAACCCTTGATTGGAATACTGGCTGGTGGGAGCCGATTCTTTCAGGCGATAAACTTGAATTTGGCCAACCGATATACATTGATAACCTTGTTGTTAATGATCGTAATCTATATTATGGCGGGTCTCACAATGCCGGGCTCAATTTCCTTATGGGCGATGGTCATGTTGAGTATCACAAGAAAACTCGCACATTCAGGTATCTTGTACTCGGGACGCTTCCGGGATGGCCAAATGGCGTCTGGTATACCTGGTGAGTGAAACAGAGGTATGTGCGGAGACGAATTTGATTATTCGTCTCCGCCTTTTTATGCGGACCCAGGAATGGATTTTGCTCTAAGGGCCTTTTCTGATAAAATGAACCTGTAAAATACCAGCATGAAGATTTTTTTAACCAGCTGGTTGGGCGCAAGATGATACTTGTAATAGACAATTACGATTCTTTCACTTACAACCTTGTACAGTACATAGGTGAACTCGGATGTCGCTTGAAGGTGATTAGAAACGACCAGGTTTCTATTTCCCGTCTTAAGAAAATGAAATTTTCCCACCTTGTAATTTCCCCGGGACCCGGCAGACCTGAAAATGCCGGGATTTCCTGTGAAGCAATACGGTATTTTACAGGGAAGGTGCCTGTGCTCGGGGTTTGCCTCGGTCATCAGGCAATCGGTTATGTTTACGGGGGGAAGATTATCGGCGCTCAATTTCTCATGCACGGCAAAACATCGCTAATCTATCACCATGGAGACAGATTGTTTTCAGAATTGCCAAATCCATTTGTTGCCACAAGATACCATTCCCTTGTAATTGAAAAAGAAAGTATCCCGAAATCACTTGAAATAACCGCATGGAGCGATGACGGCGAAATCATGGGAATCAGGCACCGTCGTTATCCGACCTTTGGTGTCCAGTTTCATCCAGAATCCGTCCTTACAGCCGAAGGGAAAAAAATACTCGCTAACTTTCTTGCCATCTCATGCTGACGGATTTCATTAAGAAACTGCTTGATAAGAAGCCGCTTTCAGGACAGGAAGCCCGGGTGGCGTTTGATGCCATTGTGGACGGGAAAGAAACCGGTCTGGCTATTGCGGCATTCCTCACAGCGCTCAGATTCTGCGGAGAAACAACCGAAATCGTTTACGGCGCTGCTGAAGCAATTCGTAAGAGGGCAAGACAAGTTCGTGTTGATAGTGGTATTATCGCTGATACCTGCGGGACAGGCGGAGATTACGCAAGAACATTTAACATCTCCACAGTTGCAGCAGTGGTGGTGGCTGCCTGCGGGATACCTGTGGCCAAGCATGGAAATCGCTGCGTGTCAAGCCAGAGTGGAAGCGCGGATGTGCTTGAATGCGCCGGGATGAAAATAGAAATTGAGCCGGAAAAGGCAGAGCGCATGATAAGGGACTGCGGTTTTGCCTTCCTTTTTGCGCCAGCATATCACCCGGCAATGAAACAGGTTGCCGGAGTGAGAAAAGAACTTGGCTTCCGCACAATTTTTAATATCCTTGGGCCGCTCTGCAACCCTGCAGGAGCAAATGTGCAACTCCTCGGAGTTGGAAGTATGGCGCTGCTTGATATTATACCCATGGTTCTTCACCAACTCGGGATACAGCGCGCCTGGGTTGTTTTCGGCGAAGACGGACTGGACGAATTGAGTGTTGCAGGAAAGACATATATTGTTGATGTGGAGAGGCAGTTGCGCCGATTTGAAATTTCTCCAGAGGATGCTGGTTTGAAACGTGCGTCTCTGAAAGACCTTGCAGGCGGCACACCACGGGAGAATGTCATGATATTGAAGGAAATTCTTTCTGGAAAAGACCGCGGACCGAAAAGAGATGCTGTTCTGCTTAATGCAGGGGCAGTCATTTTGATTGCTGGAAAGGCGTCAAATTTGAAGGAAGCCATGGCAATGGCTGATGATGCAATAAAAAAAGGAAAAGCATCAGCCCTTTTTGACAGAATTGTGGAACTTTCCAATGCTCCTTAGACGGCTTTCTACACTACTTGTCCTTTTTTGCCTGCTTCTGACATCGGCCGTACATTCGCAGCCAGAACTGGCAGCCGCAGGATGCCTTGATATCGGGAATGTCTCTGATAGTATTCTTGACATTCTTTATATTCAGGCAGACAGATTGTGGCATGCAGGCCAATATACAAAGATTGTCCCGATTTATCGCCTCATAACACGTCTTGACCCTCAGGATGAAGAAGCATGGGCGTGCGGCGCCTGGATACTGATTTCAGGGATAGCACCGACAAAAAAAGGCGCTTCAAGGAAACAGTGCGAGGAAAAAGGCATTGAAATTCTGAAGGAAGGCATTCGCAGCAATCCAGACACTTATCGGCTTTACTGGGAATTGGGCTGGGTTTATTACAGTTGGCAGAAATACGAAGATGCTCTGAGTTTGTTTGACAAGAGCATCCAGTATGACCATCCGTTCTATGTGGAAACGACGCGTGCACACACCCTTGCGAAACTTGGTAGATACAAAGAAGCGGTCAGGCAATGGGAACAGGTAAAGGAAAAATATCCGCATATGAAGGATGTGGCAGAGAAATTCATCAGTCAATTTAAGGATGCCCAGGATGCTCCTTGACAGGATTCTTGAAGCAAAACGCGCAGCGGTTGAAAGGAAGAAAAGCCGTATTCCGTTACGCGAAATCATGGCCAGAGCGCAAGCCAGGCAGGCGCCCGGCATCGCTGCGGCAGCGAGTGAAAAATTCATCATTATAGGAGAAACGAAAAAGGCATCGCCGTCTGCCGGGATAATTGTGCCCTACTATCGGGCGGACATTATTGCCCGCTCCTATCAGCGCGCAGGCGCTTCTGCTGTTTCTGTCCTTACTGAAGAAAAGTTTTTTCTTGGAAGCATGCGCGATCTTGCAAAAGTAAAATCATCCGTCTCAATTCCGGTTCTTGCAAAGGATTTTGTAATTGACCCATACCAGGTATATGAGGCCCGGGCATACGGCGCCGATGCACTTCTTTTGATTCGCCGCATACTTGATTTGCCTCTTTTTCGCGAACTTTTTTCACTCGCATGCAACCTTGGCATGGACGTGCTGATGGAAGCGCATACATTGGAAGAATGTGAATCCATCCTTGAAACTGCCGGAACAAATCCGCACGCAATTCTGGGTATCAATAATCGCGACCTTGACACACTGGAAATCCATATTGAAACCACATTTCATTTGCGGCGGTTATTGAAACAAGTTAAAATACCAATCATAAGTGAAAGCGGCATCAAAGATGCTGATACGCTTGCAAAACTGCACGATGCTGGTATAAACGGGGCTCTTGTAGGTGAGTATCTCCTCAGATCCCTGCCAAACCGGAATGCTATTTTTGAATTTTTACAGAAAATTAATGGGTAGGTATATGGCATATTTATGGGGTTCAATCAACCATCACAGGGGGTATTATGGAAGAAATTAAGGTTTTACTCAGCGAAAAAGAAATGCCAAAGGCCTGGTACAATGTTCTTCCGGATCTTCCGGTTCCATTGCCTCCGCCTCTTGATCCCAGAACCGGCAAACCAGTGGACCCAGGCGTGCTTCTTGCAATCTTCCCTGAGGCACTTGTAAAGCAGGAAGTATCATCTGAAAAATGGATTGAAATTCCTGAAGATGTGCAGGCAATCTATCGTCTGTGGAGGCCAAGCCCCCTGCACAGGGCGCGGCGCCTTGAAAAAATCCTTAAAACGCCTGCAAGAATATATTTCAAGAATGAATCGGTTAGTCCTCCGGGTAGCCACAAACCAAACACAGCAGTGGCGCAGGCATATTACAATAAGAAGGAAGGAGTAAAACGGCTCTGCACAGAGACAGGTGCAGGGCAATGGGGCAGTGCTCTTGCTTTTGCCTGTATGTTACTGGGACTTGAATGCATTGTGTATATGGTAAGGGTAAGTTACGAGCAAAAACCATACCGAAGGATTATGATGCAGACCTGGAATGCAAGCATTTACCCGTCACCAAGCGACAAAACTGAGTTTGGCCGCAGGGTTTTGAAAGAAAATCCGGACACCCCGGGAAGCCTCGGCATCGCTATCTCTGAAGCCATTGAAGACACTGTTACCCATCCTGGAACAAAGTACAGCCTTGGCAGCGTCCTCAACCATGTTCTCCTGCACCAGACCGTTGTGGGGCTTGAAACGCAGCAACAGTTGAGAATACTTGATGAAAAACCGGATATACTTATCGGCTGTGTGGGTGGCGGCAGCAATTTCGCTGGGCTCGTTCTGCCTTTCATCAAAGAAAAAATTGATGGGAAGCGCAATTACGACATCATTGCTGTTGAACCAACTGCATGCCCGACCATGACAAAGGGCCCGTATAGATATGATTTTGGGGATACATCAGGAACGACGCCTCTTTTGAAAATGCTCACGCTCGGTCATGATTTTATACCACCCGGGATTCATGCAGGAGGATTAAGGTACCATGGGCTTGCGCCCATTGTGAGCGCGCTGGTGAACCAGAAAATTGTCAGGGCGGTGGCAGCACCGCAAACCGGGGTTTTTGAGGCGGCGGTCACATTCGCACGCGCTGAAGGATTTGTTCCTGCTCCTGAAACTGCGCATGCAATATATACTGTGATTGAAGAGGCGAAAAAATGCGCACAGACCGGCGAAGAAAAATGCATAGTATTCAACTTCAGCGGCCACGGGCATTTTGACCTGTCGGCATATGATGCGTATCTTTGTGGGAAATTGCAGGACTATGAGTATCCTGAAGAAAAGATTCTTGAATCCCTCGCAAAACTGCCGAAAGTCAGTTGATGAAAGTAAAGGTTTGTGGATTTACGCGAAGAGAAGATGTTATTGCGTGCCGTGCACTCGGCGTGGATTTCTTCGGATTTAACTTCTTCTCCGGGAGTCCACGGTTTCTCGCCCGGGAACACTGGAAACCTGTTGTCGGCAATCCTGGCCAGGGCATTCTGCGAATAGGTGTTTTTGTCAATCCTGCCCGGGAATATGTTGAGAGCGTTATAGAAGGGACAGGTATTGAGGGAGTGCAATTGCATGGGGATGAACCGCCAGAACTGTGCGAGGTGCTTAAAAAGAATCATCCGGGGCTCATACTTATCAAGGCATTCAGGATTCGCACCGGCGCGATTGCCATACAGGGATATGATGCAGCAGATTATTTCTTGTTTGACGTTTTTGATTCTGCCGCATTTGGAGGCACAGGGAAAATGTTTGACTGGAAACTCATTGGGCAGTTTGCCGATTTGAAAAAGAATTTCTTTGTTGCCGGCGGTATAAGCCCTGAAAATGTCGGGAAACTCCTCAGTAACTATGTGCCATTCGGGATAGATGTCGCTTCAGGGGTAGAAAGTGCGCCTGGAATCAAGGATATTAAGAAAGTTGCGCTGCTGATGAAGGAAATTGCAATGTACAAAACCAATGAAACTACCTGACGCGTGCGGAAAATTTGGCGAATTCGGCGGAAGGTTTGCGCCTGAGACCCTTATTGCGCCTCTTGAAGAACTTGAAATTGCATACCGGAGGATAGCAGGAAGCAGGGCATTCAAGAAAGAACTTGCTGGATGGCTAAAAGATTATGCAGGAAGGCCTACACCGCTCTACCGCGCCAGCTCTTTTTCTGAAAAGATTGGCTGCACTGTATACCTGAAGAGGGAAGACCTCGCATTCACAGGCGCCCATAAAATAAACAACACAATCGGGCAGGCGCTGCTGGCAAAAAAAATGGGAAAGAAGCGTGTCATTGCAGAAACAGGCGCCGGTCAGCACGGTGTCGCAACCGCAACAGCCGCGGCACTCTTTGGTCTTGAGTGCGATGTGTATATGGGTGAAGTGGATACAAAACGCCAGTCCCTCAATGTGTACAGAATGCGCCTTTTAGGGGCAAGGGTGATTCCTGTCATGACAGGAACAAAGACGCTCAAGGATGCCATAAATGAAGCAATGCGCGACTGGATTGCAAATTTTGCCAGTACGCACTATGTCCTTGGTTCTGTCGTTGGTCCGCATCCTTACCCGATGATGGTACGCGATTTTCAGTCAGTAATCGGGAAGGAGACAAAACGGCAGATTCTTTCTCTGGAAAAACGTCTACCTGATTATCTTGTGGCGTGTGTTGGCGGAGGCAGCAACAGCATCGGGCTTTTCCACCCATTTTATGAAGATGCGAGCGTAAAATTCATTGGTGTTGAAGCAGCAGGCAGGGGCATTGAAACGAACCTGCATTCTGCAACGCTGGTGAAAGGAACGCCGGGCGTTCTTCATGGCAATTATAGTTATGTTCTTCAGGACGAAAACGGGCAAATCCACCCTACCCATTCAGTATCAGCAGGGCTTGATTATCCAGGAGTTGGCCCTGAGCACAGTTTCTACAAAACAACCGGGCGCGCAATGTATGTTTCTGCCCAGGATGGCCAGGTAATTGATGCCTTTCATCTATTGAGCAAAACAGAAGGCATAATTCCAGCCCTTGAATCCGCGCATGCGATAGCGTGGCTTGTGGCGAACCGCAGTATGTTCAAGAAAGACGACATTGTTGTGGTATGCCTTTCCGGAAGAGGGGATAAGGATGTCAATGAGGTTGCCCGCATTGAAGGAGAGGCGCTGTGAAGATCCAGGAAAAGTTCAGCCAATTGCAGGAATGCGGCAAGAAGGCGCTTATCGTGTATTTGACCGCCGGGTTGCCTGATTTTGATGCGATGCGCGAGTTGATGAAGAAACTTGAAGATGCAGGGGTTGATATATTTGAAATCGGGGTCCCTTTTTCTGATCCCATAGCAGACGGTCCAATTCTCCAGAATGCAGCACAGATAGCGTTAAAAAAAGGAGTTACCCTTGAACGCATTTTTCAGTTTTGCGGTCAGGAGAAAGAGAATTGCGGCGTACCGCTGCTACTTATGAGTTATTATAATCCGGTATTGCACCTGGGACTATCCCATTTTTGCCTGAAATGCGCTGAAACCGGAGTATCCGGCGTGATTGTGCCAGACCTTCCGCTTGAAGAGTCAGGCCCACTTGCAGGGTTGCTGAAACAGTCAGGAATAGACCTCATCCAGTTCATTAGTTCCACAACATCTGCAAGGAGGAGAAAAAAGATTATCCAGAACGCTTCGGGCTTTATCTACTACATATCAGTTGCTGGAGTCACTGGCCCCAGGGATACACTTTCTCCTGAATTGAAGCATCATGTGCTGGAATTAAAGAAACAAACACGCATTCCTGTGGCTGTGGGTTTTGGAATCTCAAATGAAACACAGGTGAGGCAACTGGCCGAGTTTGCAGACGGTATCATTATCGGTAGTTATGCCATGCAGGAAATTCTTGAAGGTAATTTTGCGCAATTGGAATCAGCCATCAGAAAATTCCGGAAGATTCTGGACAGTAATTCGGGCTGCTGATGCTTGCCTGCGAAACATTATGGATGTAGAATAAGACCATGGCTACCGTCAAGAAAAAAAGAAAAACAGGTAGAAAGACCCTTGCGGTGTATCTTGCCGTGCTTATAATACTTGGGGCAGGTGGATTTTTTGGATACAAGTATTACAGGAGCGAGCAGGAAAAGATTGCACAGGCAAAAAAGGCGCAGGAAGAAGCGATGAAGAAACAGCAGGCAGAAGAGGCAGCCCGTCTTGCGCTTGAAAAAGCAAAGAAAGAATTCGCACAACTTATTTCAGAGATGCGGGATGCGCTGAAACATGGGAATTATGCGCTTGTGCGAAAACTGGCAGACCAGGCGCGTGCCCTTGCCCTTAAGAATAAGTTTGAGACCTCAGAAATTGACGCTATTATTCATGAGATGGAACTTGCGATAGCATCAACCCGGCTGAAGACGCTTGAAGCAAAGGCATCTGATGTATATGCTTATGGATATGTCCGGACCGAACTGAAACATATACCGAGATTTGAGGAACTTGCGCGCAGGTGGGACGCACTATGGAAGAAAACATTTGCTAATGAATATACTGTTTTGCTGGACCTTTCACAGGCAAGTGCAGACAAAGCGTCCAACGCTGAGAGCCCGGAAATTAATTATGCGTTGAGCAAGACATATTTTACAAAGGCATTGTCCCTCAGGAAATCCCACAAACTTGCACCAAGTGTGTCCCGGGAAGCAGAAATTGCTGAAAATCAGACACGGGCTTTCTTCACCAACATCGGCAGAAGTACGCAGCCGACCAACCTGTATCGGTGAGGATGAACAGACGACTTTCCATCGGCATCATTGGATTTGGCACTGTCGGCAGCCATACCACAAAGATTCTCTATGAGAAAAGGGCAAGGTTTCAGCGGGAAACCGGGATTTCTTTTGAAGTCAGGCGTATCTGCGACCTTGACTGGAAAACAAGGAGAATCTGGATGCCGCCTGCAAATATCTGTACGACGCGGCTGGACGAAGTTCTCAATGACCCGGAAATTGACATAATCGTTGAACTTATCGGCAGGATTGAGCCAGCATGGCGCATCATCACTGATGCAATGAAATCAGGCAAATCTGTTGTGACCGCAAACAAGTACCTTCTTTCAGAACATCTGTGCGAACTACTCCAGATTTGCAGCAAAACCGGCTCATACCTTGGATTTGAAGCAAGCGTTGCAGGAGCAATTCCTATTATCAAGGGTCTAAAGGAAAGTTTTGCTGGAAACAGGATTGGGCGAATTACAGGTATTCTGAACGGAACAACAAATTACATTCTTTCGGCGATGAGCCGCGGGAACAAATCATTCAGAGAGGCGCTTGATGCGGCAAGGAAACTCGGATATGCTGAAGCAGATCCGTCATTTGACATCTCTGGCAAGGATAGCGCTCAAAAACTTGCAATTATCTCAAGTTTCGCCTTCCACACCGCTGTCACACCTTCTGATTTTCCGGTAGAAGGCATAGAAGGGATTGAGGCAGAAGACATAAGGTTTGCACGGGACCTTGGCTACAGAATCAAACTGCTTGCCATCGCCGCGCGGCAGGACGCAGGAGTGCAATTGAGGGTGCATCCAGCCCTTGTTCCATCAGGCCATCTTCTTGCTGGTGTGGAAGATGTTTACAATGCAATATATCTTGAGGGAGACCTTCTTGGGAGGTCGCTGTTTTATGGCGAGGGTGCAGGCGGTTATGCGGCATCAAGCGCAGTCATCGCCGACATAATTGAAATCGGAAGGAAACTTGCCGCAGGGACGCGAATTCCCGAGCCATTCCTGCTGGATGCAAATGTAAGAATTCTGCGGTTTGAAAATC
>Ga0315298_1004367_pt1 | contig 21188 bp, 19 predicted proteins | sample WHS_1_MG_FD_203077 | JGI IMG/M metagenome (GOLD analysis project Ga0315298, IMG submission 203077) | Extremophilic microbial mat communities from Washburn Hot Springs, YNP, Wyoming, USA - WHS_1_MG | ecosystem: Environmental > Aquatic > Thermal springs > Hot (42-90C) | place: USA: Wyoming...
AAATTTTATAATTTAAAATATAAAGGAGGAGTTATGGATAAGAAAATTGAAATTCTATCCAAACTGATAGAAAATAGAAATATTGGTTTAAAACAATCTTTATTTGGGAAAAGCGATAAAATAAAAAATCTTTTAAACCAACTTTTAAAAGAAGGATTAATTAAAAAAGAAAAAGCAAAAAAGGGAAGAGGAGAAATAATTTTTATAACTGAAAAAGGAGAAATTGAATTTATCAAATGCATAGAAAAAGATGAGTTTCAAGAGTATTTAAAAAATAGTATTAATCAAATTCAAGATGAGATAAAAAAATTAAACAACAACATTGAAATACTAATTAAGTTTTTATCATTAAAAGAAGACTCAATTTCTAAATTAGAACAAAAAATTGATTTGGAGAGTGAAATATATAAAACATACAAAGATTTATCATCTAAAGAGTATTCATATCTTGGAGGTCTTGTTCCAATTCCATCAATTGTTGCAAAATTAATTCAAAAATTCAATGTCAATACTAAAGATATTCATAAAACAATTTATGATTTACATCTAAAAGGCGAACTAATTTTAGAATATGGAGATAAAAAAGAGGGTAATTTAATAGCACCTGATGGAAAAAGTTATTATTATTTAAAATTTAAAAAATGAAAAGTTGGGAAGAAATTTTGCTTGATAAGAATATTCCGAATCCAATTCCTCCTCCACCATATGCAGATTTAGATGAAAAATTTGGTTTTATAAATAGAGAGAAAGAAGAGAATGAACTATTAAGATTTATAAACAAAGCGAAAGTTGAAAATAAAGGATTTTTAATTTTTCTATTAGGAAATCAGGGTAAAGGAAAAACTACTTTTTTAAGACATATAAAAGAAAAACATTCATATAAAAAAAGTGATGTTTTGTATGTTTTTATGAATTTTCCTCAAAATTTGAGCGAATTAAATTTCAGTTTTATTTATAAAAATTTTATTAAGGAATTTTTCTTCTCTGATGCAATATCTGATGCTTATAATAAAATTCTAAGCAATTTTGAAAAGCCAAAGAATGAAGAAGATGTTGTAAGATTAACTAATGATATAAAAATTAATTTAGAAAAATTGCCTCAAGGAATAAGCAACAATTTAGGAATTATTAAATTTATAATTCTATCATTAATTCCTTCACCATATTTTTATGATACTTATAATTATATATATAATGATGAAGAGTTAAGTGAAGATATACCCATTTATAATTTTTTAATTGAAACTAACGAAAGCATTGCTATTACGAAACTTGTAAGATTTTCAAAATTTTTAAAAAATTTATTAAACATAAATCATATTGTTTTGATTATAGATGATTTTGATATTTTAGATAGAGATGAGAAAGTTTTTAGATCTTTATATAAAACTCTTATGAGTTTTAGAAATAATCAAGAATTATTGAATAACTTTTCTTTAATTTTTTCAGGTTCACTTGATTTTTATAGTGATTTTATTCAATCGTTATCTCAGAATGAGAGAGGAAGAATTGAAAACTGGATGTATAAAATCTTTTTTGAGTCTTTTGAAACAGATGATTTTATTAATTTAATAAAATGTGCCTTTTCTAAGTTCTGGAAAAATTTTGATGAAGAAATAATTCCTCCAGAGAATAATTTTACTGTTTTCAACAAAGAAACTCTAAGTTTTATATATGAATATGAAAACAAAGATCTGAGAGATGTTTTAAGAAAACTATATGACCTTATTGAAAAAATAAGAGAAAATGGAAAAATTGTGTTTTATCAAGATATAAAAGGTTTTATAAAAGATTTTAAAAAAGATAAAATTGGTCTAAATACAATTGAGGTTAAATATTTCATAAATGAGTTAGAGAAAAAAGTTAAATTAGAAAAGAGTTCACAATTCATAAATAAAGAAATTGCCTTTATTTTTAATCATTTAAAAAACTATTTTAAATCACAAAAAATTTTTATTGAGGCAAATTATGAAGAGAAAATTTCCGATGGCAAAGCAGATGTTTTGTTAAAAATTACAAAAGAGGATGGTAAACATTATGAAGTAATTTTTGAAATTAAAATAAAAGAGAGCCAAGTTAACTATAGTGATATTGAATCAAGAATTAAAATGCTAAAGGAAAGTGAAAATAGATATCTTTACTGGATAACAAAATCTCCTCTTGATAAAATTAAAATAGATAGTGAAATAGAAAAAAGAATTTTAAGAGAAGGAAAATTAGATGATTTAGAGTTTGCATATCTATCTTATTTAATTCATATTCCTGAAATATATGGTTTAGAAAATTTTGATTTTGATTCACTAATTACAATAATTAAACAAAGTGGAATTGATTTAGATTTGATTTTAAATCCTCCAGAATTTACACTTTTAACACATAGAATAGATTTAAATGATGAAATAAGAAAAATTTTGTTCGAGTTAAGCGAATATCAATCTTATACAAAAAAAGAGACATTATATAAAAAATTAGTTGAAAGAGGTTTAAAAAATTACTCAAAAGATTTTGTATTTATGAAAGTTGATAAAATTGCTGAAGATATTGGATTTAAACCAACAAAAGATACAGTAAGATTTAAAATAAAAGAGATTTAATAAATATTTTATAAAAGTGATATTTATGATAAAAATTTTAGAAAATTTTTCAAAAATTGATAAAATTAAAAAAATAAAAATAGAGCATACAAAAAACATCTTAAAAATTGTTTTTATTGGATTAAATAAGAATAATAAAAGTTTAGTTAAAACAAGAGAGAATCTTTCAATTTATAAAAACTTTTGATTTAATCAATAGAGTTTATGTTTCTACCATTATTCTTAATTAATATTATATTAATTATTATAATTTTATTTTTAATAAAAGAGCCTAAAAATAATTTATTTGAACAAAAAAATAAGAGTTTAATTGAAATTGCAAAAAATGACTATTATAGGTCAAGGGGTTATAGTCATCTTCAAATAATAAATTCAAAATTTCATGTTTTAACGGAATTATTAAATAAAAAGAAAAATGAATTAGAGGTTTTAAATGATAATTTAGATAAATTAAATAAATAATTTGATAAAAATTATAAGTATTATCTTTATAAATATTTAATTAAAACAGACCTTATAAAGTTGGAAGGATTTGGTCAAAAATTAATAAATTTAATTTTAGAAAAGGTTTTCAATGGTGATATAAAATCGTTATTACATACATATAAGATAGTTAAGGTTGTTGGAACTAAGAAACAATTAATGATTAATTTATGGGTACAAAAATTAATCAATTCAGATATAAATAAATATGAATTTCCTGAAAAAAAGGATTTAATAGAAAATTATATTAATGAAAGAGATGATTTAATAAATAAAATCAATAAATTGAAAAAAGAGATAGATGACTTAGATGAAATTTATAAAAATGCTATTAAATACAAAGAGCAATTTGAAAAAATTAAAATTAAAGATTTTTTATTATCTTTACAAAATAAAAAATTGATTATACTTTGTTAAGTAATTTTATAAAGGGCGTATTTTCAGAGAATGAAGAGATGCCTGTATAGTTTAGAAATTTATTAAATTTAGTAGATGAAAAAAGAAAATAATAAAGAAATAAAACCAGAATTAATTTTTAACATTTCAAAATTAGATAAAAATTTTAAAATTATGGTTTTAATAAAAATTGGTGATAGATATTTCAAAATTAAAAATTCTGATAAATTGATAAATTATGGGCAATTAATAAATATAGGTAATTATAATTATAGAATTACAACAGAAGATATTATTAAATATTCAAGTATCAAATCTTTAAATCCTGAAATTACTGAAAATAGAGATATAATAATCGATTTTTTACCCTCTTTTATAGAATATTCATTAAAGAATAATTATAAATTTATAATAGATAATATAAATTCTATAAAAATCGAAAAGGAAAAAATAATACCATCTTTTCATTGTGATTATTTAAAAGATAAAAAAAGTTTAAGAATTAAATATGGTTATTCAATAGAATCTAAGGAAGAATTAATTGATATTGATGAAGTAAATAAAAATAAGACAAAACACGGTTATTTAAATATTGATGATAAATTCTATAAAATAATAGAAACAAAAGATGAGAAAATAATTAATGAATCTGAATATATACAGCTTGATTCTATACCAGAATTTTTTAAGAGAGACTTTTTAATATTAAAAACAAAATTCAAAGCCGTTCTAACAGATGAGGCTAAAAAAATTGAAATACATGATGAAGAGATAACACCAAGAGTTGATATTGATAAAAAAGATATAGATTGGTTTGAATTTAAAAGGAGACTACTTAATTTTAGATGATTATAAATTTATAAAAATAAACAGAGATAAAGTAAAAAAGATTAAAGATTAATTAGAAAAACTTGATTATTGGAAAGATGGAGACACATATAAATTGCCAATATATGAATATTTATCTCTCGAAGAATTTGTAAAAGATATTGGTGGCGAAGAGATACTTAGTGAAAGTTATAAAAAATTTTTAGATGAAATTACAGATTTTAAACCAGATGAAAATTTTGTTTTAAATGAAGATTTAGAAATAAAATTGAAACAAAATGGTATAGATTTAAGACCATATCAAAGAGCAGGAATAAGTTGGATATATTGGCTTTTGAAACATAATTTACATGGTGTACTTGCTGATGATATGGGATTAGGAAAAACTATACAAATAATAATTGGTTTCTATTTATTATTTAAAGAAGAAAAGGAAGAATATAATAGAAATATTTTAATTATTTCTCCAAAATCAGTAGTTTAGTTTTGGAAAAGAGAATTAGAAAGAGTGATTGATAAAAGTGAAATATTTATATATGAATATGTTGGTTCAAATAGAGACCCAAATTTATTTTTTTGATACATCAAAACAAACTATTTTTTTAACGACTTATGAAACTATAACAAGAGATATCGAACAGAGAGAAATATATAAAATTTCTTTTTATCTTGTAATTCTAGATGAAGCAACAAAAATAAAAAATGTAAATTCATTGAGAACTAAAAGTATTAAAAAATTGAATTCATTGTATAGATTCGTGATAACAGGTACACCAATAGAAAATAGACCAATTGAATTATGGTCAATTTTTGATTTCTTAATGAAAGGGCATCTTGGTAATAAATCAAAATTTTTAGAAATTGAAAAAGAAATAGTTGAAAATAATAACCAAAATTATATTGATCTAATTGTTAAAAAAATTAAACCGTTTGTTTTAAGAAGAAAAAAAGAAGATGTTGCTAAAGATTTGCCTGATAAAATTATTTTGCAGCAATGGTGTGAACTAACAGATGAACAAAAGTATTATTACAATAAAATTATTGAGGAAAAAGATAAACTTTTAGAATTAGATTCATTTAATTTATTAAAAATTTTAGAGAAATTAAAACAATTATGTATTCATCCAGCATTAGTTAATTATAAAATGGATCCAATTTTAGGAAGATCAGAAAAATTTGATTTAGCATATGAATTAATTATGGAAATTATTGAAAAAAATGAAAAATGTATTATTTTTTCTGAATATTTAAATCCATTAAATTTCATCGAAGAATTGTTAATTTTAAATGGTATTAAATATATTAAGATAACAGATGCTGTTCAAAATAGACAAGAGTTAATAGATTTATTTAATAATGATGACAGTTATAAAGTTGCAATATTAAGTTTAAGAGCCACAAGTCATGGGATAACCTTAACTAGTGCTAATAATGCTATATTATTAGATTTGTGGTGGAATCCTACTGTTATTAATCAAGCAATAGATAGAATACATAGAATCGGTCAACAAAGAACTGTTTATGTATACCAGATATTAATAAAAGGTAGTATTGAGGAAAAAATTTTAGACCTTTTGAAAAATAAGTTATCACTTTCAAATAAAATTATGGAAACTATTTATTTCGAAGGAGGAAGATTTACAAAAGAAGAATTAATTGAAATATTAAAACCAATATAATTTAAATAGTAAAATATACAATTTTCTCAAAATCATTTATGTCTAAGAAAGGTGATTCAAATTTCAATGAGAGGCCTGATTTCAATGATGATGAACTTATAGATTTTTTTGATTTCATAATTTTTGCAAAAAATTATATTGGTTGAATAAAATAAAATAAAATTTTATAATTTAAGATATAAAGGAGGTTTAAATGGGGACATTTTTAAAAGTAGTAGGAATAATTATAATTGTTATTACTATTATAGGTCTTATTTTATCAATCATCTCAACTCAAGTTGGTCTCTTAAATATCACAGAACTATTTAAAAACCTTAATCCAGAAATATCTTCTTCATTAGGTCAAGTTGTTTCAGCAATTCAAATGATATGGATAATAATTTCAATTATTTTTTCCTTCTTTACAATTGTTTTTGGTGTTTCTTTATATGTTTTAGGTTCTATTTATAATGATGTTAGAAATATTAGAGAAAGATTTAAATCCATAGAAATTGTAAAAGAATAAAATGATAAATTAAAATGAAAAGATTTACTCTTGGTAGATTATTTAGAATCTATGAAAAAATAAAAGAGGGTTCATTTCCTGATGTTCCAAAACTTATGGAGGAAGAAGGAGTAAGCGAAAGAACAATAAAAAGAGATATACAGATGCTTAAATACTCACTTAATGCACCTATTTCCTATTCAAAAAGCAGAAAAGGTTATTATTTTACAAAAAATTGGGAGTTCCCTTTTCCAGAACTTTCAGCAGGAGAAGTATTAACTTTATTTATTGCCAATAACTTACTGAAAGAATTAAAAAATACACCACTTTATGAAATATCTTTTACCCTTTCCAAAAAATTAGAAAAACTCTTACCAGAACATATATCAATAGAAAATAGAGATATAGAAAAGATTCTTTCTATCTCATTTCAACCAATAAAAATAAAAAAAGATATTATAGATCTTTTTGATAAACTTTTTGATTCTATTAAAAATAGAAAAATGGTTTGGATAAAATATTATACAATATCAAAAGATGAAATTTCAGAAAGAGAAATTGATCCTTATCATTTATTTAATTTTGAAGGAGTTTGGTATCTTGTTGCTTATTGCCATAAAAGAGATGAAGTAAGAGACTTTGCACTTGATAGAATTATAGATATAAAGGTGTTAAATGAGAGATTCAACATAATTGAAGGTTTTAATATTAAAGACTATATGAGAAAAAGTTTTAGAATTTTTAAAGGAGGTGACGAAGAAATAACTTTGCATTTTGATGTATATCAAGCAAGATGGATTAGAGAGAGAATTTGGCATGAAAGTCAAATTTTAGAAGAAAAAGAAGATGGAAGTTTAATTTTAAAAATTAAAGGAAATAGAGAGGAAATAAAAAGATGGATAATAGGGTATGGTTCACATGTTAAAGTTATAGAACCAGAATCTTTTAAAGACGAAATTGAAGAGGAGATAAAAAAGTTAAATGAAATTTATAAAATATAAAAGGACACAATTTGTCCCTATCAAAAATTAAAATTAATGTAAGGAGATAAAAAATGAGATTAAAACTTACTTATGAATCTATTAATGATAAAATTTATTTACCAATTCATTATAATTTTTATATACAATCTTTAATTTATAAAACATTATCTCCTTTACTTGCAAAAAAATTACATGATGAAGGTTTTAAATTTGAAAAGAGGAGGTTTAAACTTTTCTCTTTTTCAAGAATTTTAGAAAAAGGCAAAAAGATTAAAATGAAAGGAAAAGATCTATTAATTTTTAATAATTATATTAGTTTTATATTTTCGTCTCCAATAATAGATATCATTGCTGATTTTGGTGAAAGAGGTTTAAAAGAAAGGGAATTTAATTTATACAATCAAAATGTTTTTATATCGAAAATCGAAGTTATAACGACTCCAAGAATAGAAGATAATCTTTTAATTAAAATATTATCCCCTCTGACAATCCACTCAACAGTTAAAACTTATGACAATAAGAGAAAGAGTATCTATTATAAACCTATTGATAAAGATTTTAATGAACTTATTGAAAAAAATGCAAAAAAGAAATTTAAATTAATTTATGAAAAAGATTATGATATTCTAAATTTAGAAATAAAACCATATAAATTTTCAATAAAAGAAAATTTTCATATTATTAAATTTAAAAATACACCAATTGAGGCATATAGTGGTATTTTTGAACTTAAAGGTTCAAAAGAATTAATTATGACTACATATGAAACAGGTTTGGGTGATAGAAATTCAGAGGGTTTTGGCCTCTGGGAATTATGGAAAGGAGGAAAGCATGCTTGAAGCAATTAGAAATTTAGGAGAAGGAGTCATAAATAGAGAGAAAAAACCATTTATCTATAATTTAATAAAAGAAATAGAGTTGGAAAATTATGAAGAACCATTAATTTTAATATTTAATTTCAATTTGAATATTAATTCTATAGAGATAAATACAAAAGAAGTAAGCCCACAAACTTTAAGTGATTATCTTTGGGTTGGAAATGCGTACGGAAATAATCCTCAAGATAGATTAACAACAGATAATATTAAGTATATTCTATCGCAAACAGTTAATAATTTATTTAAAAATTTATATTCTTGCGATTTAAAAGAAAAGATTAAAAAAATCTTTGATGAATTTTATATTCAAAAGGAGAATTTTCTTGACAAAGAAAAAGTTTATTTTTTAGATATTTCTAAGATTAAAAATATAAATATTAATCTTGATAATATTTTAGAAAAAATTACAAATGAAGTAAAAGATTTTAAAAATTTTTTAAAAGAATATTCATCAATATTTTTTGAAATAATAATAAAATCACTTTTTCCAAGTATCAAAAAAAAGGATATTATTCTTTATACAATCGAAATTAATGGAAAGAAACCGAATGAATTTGAAGATTATATTTCATATTTGGAAACAAAAATTTTAAATGAGCCATTTCAAAAAGAAAGTTTCATAGGAAAGTGCCATGTTTGTGGTATTGAGAAAGAATTAACATCTGATACTGTAAATTTAATAGATAAATATTACATTCAGAATTTAATAATTTTTGCATCAAATTTTGAAAGAAAGAATTTTTCAAAAAACTTTTCATTATGTAAAGATTGTTATAGAAATTTAATTGTTGGTTCAAATGTTTTAAAAAATCATCTTAACTTTTATTTTGCTGGTAATAAAATGTATCTTATTCCCTCATTTATTTTTCCAGTGAAAAACATTTCTTCTGCTTATGATTTTGTTGATCCATTTAAAATTGACTTCGAATCAATATTAACTATCGATTATTTTTTAGAATTTGAAAAAAGAGTTCAGGACATATTAGAAAATTATAGAAAATATGAAGATAGTAAGAATTATATAAATATTAGTTTACTTTTTTATGATAAAGACCAGGCATCTTTTAAAATACAAAAATTGATAAAAGACATCCCTTCAAGAAGAAGAGACGAAATTTTTAATATTTTAAAAAAGATTAACGATTTAGGAGATAAAATATTAGGAAAAGAAGATAGAAGGTGGATACTAACCTTGAATGAAATGTATTATTTCTTTCCTGTTAGATTAGATAAAAAAAATAGATCTGTAGATTATAAAAAGGTTTTAGATTTTTATGAATCTATTTTTTTAGGAAAAAAATTAAACAAAGAATTTTTAATAAAAAATTTTGTAGATATGATAAAAGTTTATAGATTTGAAAGATTTTATAAATTATCACAGATAAGAAAACCAAGAAATGTTGATATAGAAATGATTTATTCAATTCTTAAATCTAATCTTTTAATTAAAATGTTAAGATATTTGAATATCTTAAATGGAGGTAAAATTATGATCGAAAATTTAGAAAGTTTCAACTTAAATGAAGAGATTAAAAATTATATTAAAGAAATGGATTTTTCAGAAGAAGAGGCTGCTTTATATTTACTTGGCTATTTAATTGGTGAAATAGGAAGAGAACAAAGAACAGCCACATCAGAAAAAAAACCTATACTTGAGAAGATTAATTATCATGGAATGAGCCTAAAAAGATTAATTATTCTCATAAATGATGTTTTTGAAAAATTAAATCAATATAGAATAAGACAATATAATGAATTAATTTTTTCAGTTATGAAGTTTCTTTTTGACAAAAATTTAAAAAGTTGGAAATTATCTGATTTAGATAATGTTTATTATATTTTATCTGGTTATGCATTTAATACATATAAAACTATTACATCAAAAAAATCAAAGGAGGTAAGCAATGAGTAACATTTATTCAAAAAATTCCGAGATTTTATTTATTTATGATGCAAAATTATGCAATCCTAATGGTGATCCAGATGATGAGAATAAACCAAGAATGGACTATGAAACAAAAAGGAATTTGGTTAGCGATGTAAGACTTAAAAGATACATAAGGGATTATCTTGAAAGCATTGGATATGAAGTCTTTGTAACAAAAATTGAAGGCAAATCTGTATCTGCTACAGATAGAATTAAGAAATTTTTCGAAAACCAAAATAAAGCAGTTGTTATAAATAAATTAGTAAAAGATGATTTGGATTTAATTCTTTCAAAATTAATTGATATAAGATTTTTTGGCGCTACATTACCTATTAAAGCACAAGAAGGCGAAGAAAAAGGAGTTGCTACAAACTTTATAGGACCTATCCAATTTAACTGGGGATATTCTTTAAATAAAGTTGATATTGTTGAATCAAGTTCAATAACATCTATTTTTTCAGGTAAAGAAGAAGAATATGGGACATTTGGAAAAGATTGGAGAGTATATTATTCATTAATCTCATTTTATGGAATTATAAGTGGATATAGAGCAAAAGAGACAAACTTAACTGATGAAGATGTAAAGATGTTTGATAGCATACTTTTAAATTCAATTCCTAAAATGGCTTCTACAAGAAGTAAAATTGGACAGACTCCAAGATTTTTATTAAGGATTGAATACACCAATCAAGATTCATTTTTAGGAGATTTAAGAGATTATGTTATACTTGATAAAATTGAAGGATTAAGAGATATAAAGGATTTTGTAATGGATTTAGATTTACTTTATAATCTTCTCAAAGAAAATAAAGGTAAAATAGAGAATTTGTATATATTTGAAGATAATGATTTAAATATAAAGGGAGGTTCATTTAAAGAAAAAATTAAAAAAGAGTTTATTTCAGTAACAGAAGTAAAATAGGAGGAGAACCTTGGAATTAATTATTTTTGATTTAGTTGGTAAAATGGCTCATTTCAGAAAATATTATACAAATTCATCTTCCTTAACCTATTATTTTCCTCCAAGAACAACAATAATTGGTTTAATTGCTGGAATCATAGGCTTTAAAAGAGATAGTTATTACAATATATTCTCTAAGGAAAAAATATTTCTTGCATTTTCAGTAAAATCTAAAATCAAAAAAATTATTGAAACAGTTAATTATGTGAAAGCAGTAGAAATTTCTGAAATAAATTTGAGCAGAAGAGAACATACACAAATTCCCATTGAAATTATATTGCCCTTAGATTTAAATGATTTAATAAGATATAGAATATATTTTTATCATAATGATAAAGATATTTACATGAAACTATTGGAAAGTGTCAAAGAAAATAAAATAATCTATCCACCTTATTTAGGAATAAGCGAGTTTTTAGCAAAAATTGAATTTGTTGATGTTATTGAACCAAAAATTTCTAAAAACAAAAAAATTATTATAGATTCAGTTGTCAATCTTGATTACATAAAAAATGGGAAATTAATTCAAAGAGATGGTTCAGTATATATAAAAGAAAGAATGCCCTATGATTTTGACCAAGATAGAAAATTAAAAGAAACTCCTAAAGATTTTATAATAGAATTAAACAATGGAAAAGTAGAAGTTGAATTAGAAGATGATTTAGAATATTTATTAATAAATTATAGATTAGGTACTGAAAACATACTTTTTATGTAAAATGAATTTTTACTCACACCACGAAACCCTATTAAAAGATCACCTTAAAGAAGTTGGAAGGAGATCTAAAGAATATTTCTACTTAGAAAAAAATTTAGAAACATTAAAAATTCTATCTTATTATATAGGTTTAACTCATGATTTTGGAAAATACACAACTTTTTTTCAAAATAAACTTTTTGATGAGAAATATCAATCAAAATACTCTGATCATTCTTTAATCTCCTCCCTTTTTTCCTCATATTACATTTATAAAAATTTAAATATATTTAATTTAGATGATGCGATTAAAAAATTTTTACCTTTAATTACCTTTTTTGTTGTGATACATCATCATTCAGATTTAAAATCTCTTCAATATTTAAACGATGTGTTAAAAAATAAAGAAAATATAGAAAAAGTAAATAAGCAGATAGAAGATATAATAAAAAACAAAAAGTTAATAGATACAGAATTAAATGAAAATGGAATAAATATTAATGTTGAGGATTTTTCTAATTCAACAGAAATTATAATTGAAGAATTAATGAGAGAATCATTTTTTTATGAAAAGTCAGAAGAAGATTTAAAAATTGAATGTTCTTTTATAATTTTAATTTTATTTTCGTCTTTAATTGATTCAGATAAAAAATGTGCTGGTAAAGTAAAAGATATTGAAAGAGCAGAGATTCCATCTGATATTATAGATAAATATAAAGAAATAAAATTTAAATTAAATAAAGATGAGTTTATAAATAAAATTAGAAATGAAATTTATGAAAAGATAATTAATGAGATTGATAATATAGATCTTAATAAAAAAATTTATACTTTAACATCTCCTACTGGCTCGGGGAAAACATTAACTGCTTTTTCTTTTGCTTTAAAATTAAGATCAAAAATTAAAGAAAAATTTGGATATTTACCAAGGATTATATATTCATTGCCATTTATATCAATAATAAACCAAAATTTTCAAGTTTTAGAAGATGTTTTTAGTTTAATAGAGGATTTTAAAGAAAATAAATCTAAATATTTAATTTCACATCATCATTTATCAAGTACTAAATATGAGGAGGGGAATGAATTTAAAGAAATTGATGAATCTATTGAACTTATTGAATCATGGGAATCAGAAGTAATAGTAACAACTTTTGTTCAATTTCTTGAAACAATTGTTGGGTTTAAAAATAGATTTTTAAAAAAATATCATAATATTGCGAGAAGTATTATAATTCTTGATGAAATTCAAAATATTCCAATAGAATACTGGAATTTAATAGAAAAAATATTATTTAATCTTTCTAAATATTTTAATTGTTATATTATTTTAATGACAGCAACTAAACCTTTAATATTTAGAAATACTGAAACTTTTGAACTCCTAAAAAACAATGAAGAATATTTTAAATATTTTGATAGAGTTATCTTATACCAAAGATTTGATCTAAATACATTAGATGAACTTAATAAAACTTTCTTAGAAATCTTAAAAGAAAATAATTCTAAATCATTTATGTTTGTTTTTAATACAATAAATTCATCAATTGATTTTTATAAAAAAATAAAATCATCTGGTTTGATTAAGAATTTATATTATCTTTCTTCTAATATTGTTCCAAAGCATAGAGTTGAAAGAATAAAAAATATAATAGAGAAAATTAAAAATAAAGAACAGATTTTTTTAGTATCTACCCAAGTAGTAGAGGCAGGAGTTGATATCTCATTTGACATTGTTTTTAGAGATATTGCACCATTTGATTCAATAGTCCAAGTTGCAGGTAGATGTAATAGAGAATTTAAAGAAGAAAAAGGAAATGTATATATAATTAAATTAAATAATGAAAAAGGTTATCTTTTTGCCTCATTTGTTTATGGTAAAATATCTCCTGATCTATCTTATAAAATATTGAAAAATAATAGAGAAATAGAAGAAAAAGAACTTTTCAATTTTATAAATTCATATTTTAATGAGATAAAAGAAAAAAAATCACAACTTGAATCAGAAAAAATTTTCGAGTCTTTAATTAATTTAAATTTTTATGATAAATATACTAAATATTCAGTATCAAAATTTAAATTAATTGAAAATATAAATATTTATCCTATTTTTATAGAAATTGACAAACATTCTGAAATTATTTGGAAAAAATATAAAGAAATAGTAGAAGACAAATATTTAAGGCCGTGGGAAAAGAAAAAATTACTTTATGAGTTTAGAAATGAATTTGAAAATTATATTATTTCAGTCAAAATTAATGAAGAAAATTTTAAAACTTTAGAAATTTTTTATGATGAATATTTAGGATATGTTCCTAAAGATAAAATTAATTATTATTATGATTCGGAAACTGGATTTATTAAAAAGGAAGGGTTAAATATAATTTGGTAAAAATTATAGGAACATATATATCAAGTTATTTTGTTTGTAAAAGAGAATTATGGTTTATGGCTCATGAAATAACACCTGATCAAGACAATCCTTTTCTTGAAATTGGAAGAACTATTGAAGAAAATTTTTATAAAAGAGAGAATAAATTTTACGATTTAGGTGATATGAAAATAGATTTGATAAAAAAAGAAGAAGAGAATTTGCTTATATGTGAAGTTAAAAAATCAAGTAGATATGAAAAATCAATGATAATGCAAGTTGCTTTCTATTTATTAAAATTAAAAGAAAGTGGAGTTTTAGTAAAAGGAGAGATACTCATACCAAAAGAGCGTAAAAAAATTAGAGTTGAATTAACAAAAGAAATAGAAAACGAAATTATAAAGGCAATTCCAGAAATGGAAAAAATTATATTAATGAATTATCCACCTAAAAAAGAAAAAATTAAATTTTGCACTCATTGTGCTTTTAGAGAATTTTGTTGGTCATGAAGGGAAACATTTTTGTTTTTACAAATGGTGAATTAAAAAGAAAACAAAACACAATTTATTTTGAAAGTTCTAATGGAATTAAAAAATTTCTTCCAATTGAAAATGTTAATGAAATTAATATTTTTGGCGAAGTTAGTTTTAATAAAGAAATTCTTGAATTTTTATCTCAAAATGAAATAATTTTACATTTCTATAATTATTACGGCTATTATGTCGGTTCATTTTATCCAAGAGAACATTATAATTCTGGATATATGATTTTAAAACAAGCGGAACATTACTTAGATTATAATAAAAGATTAAAATTAGCAAAGAAATTTATATTTGGATCTATATCTAACATTGAAAAAGTATTAAATTATTATAAATCAAGGGAGATTTATCTCGATGATATTATAGAAAAAATTCAGTCATTAAAAGAGTTATTAAACATACAAAATCAAATCGAATCTTTAATGGCTATTGAGGGCAATATTAGAGAAGTATATTACAACTCTTTTGATAGAATAGTTGATGATGAAAATTTTTCTATGGATGAGAGGTCCAAAAGACCTCCTAAAAATAGAATGAATGCAATGATAAGTTTTGGAAATTCACTACTTTACACAACCATTTTATCTGAAATCTATAAAACTCATCTTGATCCAAGAATTGGTTTTTTACATTCAACAAATTTTAGAAGATTTACATTAAATCTTGATGTTGCAGAAATCTTTAAACCAATTATTGTAGATAGAGTAATTTTCTATTTATTAAATAAACAGATGATAAAACCTAATGATTTTGATCAAAAATTGGGTGGTTTATATCTTAAAGAAACTGGAAGAAAAACATTTGTAGAAAAATTTGAAGAAAGATTAAATACAACAATTAAACATAGAAAAATAGGCAAAGATGTTTCGTATAGAAGATTATTAAGGCTTGAATTATATAAAATTGAGAAATATCTTTTAAGCGAAGAAGAATACGAACCTTTTGTTTCAGAATGGTGATTATAAATGTATTTAATTATGGTTTATGATGTCAATGTAAAAAGAGTAAACAAAGTTTTAAAAATAGGAAGGAAATATTTAAATTGGATTCAAAATTCTGTTCTTGAAGGAGAGATTACTATTGCAAAATATGAAAAATTAAAAATGGAACTCATTGATATCATTAATAAAGATGAGGATTCAGTAATTTTTTATATTTTAAGAACTGCTATGTATAGTAAAAGGGAAATAATAGGTTTAACTAAAGGAGGTTCTCAATTAATTATTTAAATCATTTTCAGTCGATTTTAAATCTTGTAAAAATCCCTGGTGATAGACAGAAAAATTTTAAAGTAGTAGTTTTCATAAATTTAAAGAATATTTGTTATAATTTTAAATAGATATTTTGAACCTTGAAAAATAGAAATATTAAAAATTATAATTTTAAGAAATTATCATTTAATAAATATTTTATTTGTTTTTAGTTCGCCTATAAGGGATTGAAACTAAGAATTGTCAGTATTTTTTAGACCAAAATTATAATGTTTTTAGTTCGCCTATAAGGGATTGAAACATAAGTTAAATAATCCATAGGCGGAAAATCTAAATCAGTTTTTAGTTCGCCTATAAGGGATTGAAACTATTTAACACCCAAAGAAGATGGAACTCATAAATATTGTTTTTAGTTCGCCTATAAGGGATTGAAACAAGATAACGAGGTTTTTATTTTTGATGAAATATATAGGTTTTTAGTTCGCCTATAAGGGATTGAAACATCGTTTCTAATATCTTTTTACCATTTCCTATTAAAAAGTTTTTAGTTCGCCTATAAGGGATTGAAACTCAGTTAAGTATTTTTCAACATCCTCTTTTTTAAATGTTTTTAGTTCGCCTATAAGGGATTGAAACATAAAAAGAACCTCTAAAAGCATAGCAGGATAAAGGGTTTTTAGTTCGCCTATAAGGGATTGAAACGCCCACGCGATTTTGGGCAAAGGGTTCATTTTGGTGGTTTTTAGTTCGCCTATAAGGGATTGAAACGGCTCTAACTGAGTTTGCTATTAGAGGAGCGAGTGAAGGTTTTTAGTTCGCCTATAAGGGATTGAAACAATCTTGAGGATTATCAATAAATAAAACCTCTAAAAGCGTTTTTAGTTCGCCTATAAGGGATTGAAACAAGGTTCTTTATTTTTAAATCTTTTTAATAACTCCTCTGTTTTTAGTTCGCCTATAAGGGATTGAAACATGATAAAAGCACCTTTATTACCCCAAGGTGAAATAAGTTTTTAGTTCGCCTATAAGGGATTGAAACTCATAAGTCATTGTCAGGTATTCTTTAAGAGTTATCCGTTTTTAGTTCGCCTATAAGGGATTGAAACATTGTTACACAAAAGAGATTAAGATAATTAGAAGTAGTTTTTAGTTCGCCTATAAGGGATTGAAACAAAAATGAGTATAAAGAGCATATCTCAATGCATCCATGTTTTTAGTTCGCCTATAAGGGATTGAAACGCTCCTGTTGCAGAGCCAGAAGCGCCCCAAGTATAAGTTTTTAGTTCGCCTATAAGGGATTGAAACCACTTATAATTGTTGATATTGGAATAATCTTACTTGGTTTTTAGTTCGCCTATAAGGGATTGAAACTCAATATTGGAACTATTGCAAATGTATAATGAGATTGTTTTTAGTTCGCCTATAAGGGATTGAAACCTCAATCCCGCAAATTAGGTTATGATATAATTTACAGTTTTTAGTTCGCCTATAAGGGATTGAAACTTCAATAAAATAACTATGTATATAGAAAAACCATTTTGTTTTTAGTTCGCCTATAAGGGATTGAAACTCTGTATCAGTTGTTATAGTCCAGTTAGCACCTGTTAAGGGTTTTTAGTTCGCCTATAAGGGATTGAAACTTGCAGCTGCAACTCCTCTCCAAACTGTGTATTTGTCAGTTTTTAGTTCGCCTATAAGGGATTGAAACTTCCGTATCTTCGGAAGCCAAAGGAAAAGATTTGAAAGTTTTTAGTTCGCCTATAAGGGATTGAAACTTCTCTATTTTTAGCACTTAAAACTCTACCTTCTTTAAGTTTTTAGTTCGCCTATAAGGGATTGAAACCTCAATCCCGCAAATTAGGTTATGATATAATTTACAGTTTTTAGTTCGCCTATAAGGGATTGAAACAATTTTGATGTTTCAAATAGTTCAATTATAAATATTAGTTTTTAGTTCGCCTATAAGGGATTGAAACAATTAATTCTATCTCTTAAAAATGTTGATGAAGTTAAGTTTTTAGTTCGCCTATAAGGGATTGAAACTTATAAGGAAACGAAAATGCTAAACCTAATGTAATAAAGTTTTTAGTTCGCCTATAAGGGATTGAAACTACAGAATTTATGATTTGGTTTATTAAAAAATATGGGTTTTTAGTTCGCCTATAAGGGATTGAAACTTGGATTGTGAATAAATGAATTTGGATATAACTTATCGTTTTTAGTTCGCCTATAAGGGATTGAAACCAATGTCTTTTTTAGTATCTTGCTTTATGGTTTTAGAGTTTTTAGTTCGCCTATAAGGGATTGAAACCTCATCTCATTCAAAATTTTACTCCAAAAGATTTTTTGTTTTTAGTTCGCCTATAAGGGATTGAAACAACCATCTAATCCTCTCAAAAAATTCCTTTGATATAGTTTTTAGTTCGCCTATAAGGGATTGAAACCTAAGATTTGAGGAGGTACTAAAATGAGTAATAAAATGTTTTTAGTTCGCCTATAAGGGATTGAAACTATTTATGGATATATAAATATAGATGAATATAAAGAGTTTTTAGTTCGCCTATAAGGGATTGAAACATCCAGGCAGCGAATTTACCTAAATATCCAGAACCTGGTTTTTAGTTCGCCTATAAGGGATTGAAACTGCTCTTCTTCTCTTGTCATTTCATACCTCCTTTTAGTTTTTAGTTCGCCTATAAGGGATTGAAACGAAGATAATTATCAGGTAAAAGATCAACAGGAATAAGTTTTTAGTTCGCCTATAAGGGATTGAAACTAAAGATCAAAAATAAGGAGGTGCAGGATGGTAAAAAGTTTTTAGTTCGCCTATAAGGGATTGAAACATGAGACAAATCAGTGTAGAGACTGGGATAGCAAGAAAGTTTTTAGTTCGCCTATAAGGGATTGAAACAAAATTTGAGCCTGCATTTTATAAAATTTTCTCTTCTGTTTTTAGTTCGCCTATAAGGGATTGAAACTAAGCAGTTTCTGAATCAATCTCAGGTAAAATAAAACGTTTTTAGTTCGCCTATAAGGGATTGAAACATATTAAAAACTTGCAAATAGATAATTTTGCCTATAGAAGTTTTTAGTTCGCCTATAAGGGATTGAAACTTGAAAATTTTGAGAATAATTTTGATGAAGTTATAGCGTTTTTAGTTCGCCTATAAGGGATTGAAACAAACTTCAATAGTGAGAGAGTATAATAAGGATTTCCAGCGTTTTTAGTTCGCCTATAAGGGATTGAAACCATTTTTACAATGAATTATCCAAAAATCCAGAAATTTGTTTTTAGTTCGCCTATAAGGGATTGAAACATAAAATGGATAAAAGAGAATTAAAAGACTTTATTAAGTTTTTAGTTCGCCTATAAGGGATTGAAACTATTTATTTTTTTTATTATGCTTATTTACTTTAACAGTTTTTAGTTCGCCTATAAGGGATTGAAACCTACCTTACAAAATGGTCTAAAATTAAGGATACTAAAGTTTTTAGTTCGCCTATAAGGGATTGAAACTAAGTTATAGTTGGATTGGTGAGTGTTGTGTTTGGTTGTTTTTAGTTCGCCTATAAGGGATTGAAACTAACAATCCAAGTGCTTATATTCTTATAGGGGTTAAGGTTTTTAGTTCGCCTATAAGGGATTGAAACTAATTTCTATATTGCAAACAATACTGCAAGATATAATGTTTTTAGTTCGCCTATAAGGGATTGAAACGTTGTTTTATTTGCTCATAAATACGACGAACCGACAAGTTTTTAGTTCGCCTATAAGGGATTGAAACATGATATTAAAAGAGCATTGGCAATTGTAGTTCAAAAGTTTTTAGTTCGCCTATAAGGGATTGAAACATTGTATATGGTTTTATTTTACCCGAATTTGTAACAAGTTTTTAGTTCGCCTATAAGGGATTGAAACTTTCTTTTGATTTTTGGAGGTGAATTAAATGGCAATAGTTTTTAGTTCGCCTATAAGGGATTGAAACTTTCCTCAACCCTACCCGTAATAATATTTATTGTTGGTTTTTAGTTCGCCTATAAGGGATTGAAACTGATATTGTTTAAAGGAGGTGATAATGATGACAAAGGGTTTTTAGTTCGCCTATAAGGGATTGAAACAAGATAATAAAACAATAAAAATACCCTCCAAGTTTCGTTTTTAGTTCGCCTATAAGGGATTGAAACAAGATTACACATTTGGAATGATTACAAAAATAAAGGGTTTTTAGTTCGCCTATAAGGGATTGAAACCAAAGTGGTCTAAAATTAAAGACACAAAAGTAGTTTAGTTTTTAGTTCGCCTATAAGGGATTGAAACAATAGTTTATATGGTAAATTTGGACAGCGTGGAAATGGTTTTTAGTTCGCCTATAAGGGATTGAAACGGGTATCCAAGATTTCTAAGACCTTCTTTATATTCATCGTTTTTAGTTCGCCTATAAGGGATTGAAACCATTTTTAGAATATGGTACAAGACCACATATGATTTATGTTTTTAGTTCGCCTATAAGGGATTGAAACGGAGAACCAGTATAGTGTAGATAGAAAAAAGCATAGTCTGTTTTTAGTTCGCCTATAAGGGATTGAAACGAGGAGATGCAGAAAGTTTTTTGCCAATTAGATTTATGGTTTTTAGTTCGCCTATAAGGGATTGAAACTTTAGAGAATTCAGGAGAAATATATGGTTTTATTCCAGTTTTTAGTTCGCCTATAAGGGATTGAAACAATCAGTGATAGCACAAGATTTTCAGGAGAGACTATATATAATCCCAAAGGCTGGGTTTCAGTTGATTGTTCAGGTTTAGTACAAAGAGCAGCCTGGCTTTCTATCTATATATGCGGATCAACTGATTATGGAAGGATTGGTTCTTTTGATAATAAAGGGAATATTTTGATTAATACATGGGGTGGTGAAATTGGTGCAGATCAGTTTGGAACAGATACATATACTACTGCAATAACTGGATGGCTTAAAAATGATGGAACACAGAACATCGGTTTATCTTCTACTCAAGTTGGTGATATTGTAGTATTTAAAGAAGGGGAAAATGGTTATATTGAGCATGTTGCTATGATATCCGCTATTTATGAATATTCTCAAAATGGAATAGCAATAGTACATTCTTTCTGGTGGAGTTATTATGACAAAGAACC
>Ga0315298_1004370_pt1 | contig 21183 bp, 20 predicted proteins | sample WHS_1_MG_FD_203077 | JGI IMG/M metagenome (GOLD analysis project Ga0315298, IMG submission 203077) | Extremophilic microbial mat communities from Washburn Hot Springs, YNP, Wyoming, USA - WHS_1_MG | ecosystem: Environmental > Aquatic > Thermal springs > Hot (42-90C) | place: USA: Wyoming...
CAAGATTCAAGACCTGACCCCGAAATTGGAGTATTAATATAATATTTGAGTTATCCTACCATTCAAAGCTCTGGACAATTATAATACCTTTTTCTTTTGCTTTACTTAAGAAGCCCTTTGTAGCATAATGGGTTATGAGTATCTTTACTACCTCTTTTTCACCGTACTCTCTTTTTACTGCTTTCACTTTTTCTTCGAGTTCATCAAATACATCTTTGATTCTCTTGTCTCTCTTTTCGTCTAATCTTAGTTTTGACTCTCCAATGACAAATAAATCCACGCCATCTTTTCTTGCTTTACCAAATATGTTTATCTCTTTACCACCTATCTCTTCTCTTATCAATTTCTCTTTTATCTCGATACCGTATTTCTCTTTCAGGAAGTCTGGTAGTTTTCTGAATGCTTCGTTTTCGAAGGCGTAACTCATGCTTTTTGATAATCCGCCGAGTTCACCTCTTGTCTCTTGCAAACCTTTTGCGAGTTTTGCAATTTCTATCTCTGTCTTTCTTTGGGCTTCGGCGAGCTCTTCGACTTTTTGTTCAGTCCTCTTTTGAGCTTCAGCGAGCTCTTCAACTTTTAAGGTAAGGGAATCGAGTCTTTGTTCGGTTTTCTTTTGAGCTTCAGCGAGTTCTTCTATAGCCTTCCATACTCTGTTGAAATTTTCTTCTGTGGACTTAACGAAATTATCGAAATCTGATTTTTTCACAGTTTCTGCAATCTCTTCTTTTAGATAAGTAAAGGCTTTAAGAAGAGGAAGTCTTAGTTCATGTGGTATTTCATCTATTGCTTCTACGAGTTTTGACATATTAAATATTAGCATTTATGTAAGAGTGGTTTCAATGGTAAAAACCTTGCATTTTCTTACATTTCGAAGGTGCAATATTATTAGGCATGAATTTGCTCGATATTAAAGGAATTTTTGTGATGTGAGTTGAAAGACCGGGTTAAATATAACCTTCTATGCAAAGGCTTAAGTGTTTATATAACGTTTTAGATGTTTAATGACGAGATTTGGAAATTCAAGATTCAAGACCTGACCCCGAAGTTTAGAGGTTTATGTTACATTTTTATTGAAAAAGGGAAAGCATTATTGTAAGAATTAAATATAAGAAAAAGTAAGGCTGAAAGTTGATATATTGATGATACATCGAAAGGATTTAATCTTTTGATTCCTGAGAGAAGTTTATTGTGATATTGAAGATTTTTAGGTTGGTAAGAGAAAGGGGGTAAGGGGTTAGCAATTTGGATATGGAATTAGAAATTCAAGATTCAAGACCTGACCCCGAAGTTAATGCTCTAAGAAATTCTTTATTTGAGATCAATGGTAAATTTTATAGATAATAAAACATTTTTAATTACTGGTGGAACGGGCTCTTTTGGAAAAAAGTTTTTGGAATATTGTTTAAGAAATTATAATCCTCATAAAATAATTATTTTTAGTAGAGATGAATTTAAACAGCATCTTTTAATGAAAGAATTTCCTGAAAATGAATATACTCAATTGCGATTTTTTATAGGAGATATCAGGGATAAAGATAGACTTAGAATGGCATTTGAGGGGGTTGACTATGTTGTTCATGCTGCCGCACTTAAACATGTGCCAATACTTGAATACAATCCCTTTGAGGCAGTGAAGACAAATATACTGGGCGCTCAAAATATAATTGAAATAGCAATTGAAATGGGCGTAAAAAGGGTAATTGCCCTATCTACTGACAAAGCTGTAAGCCCTGTAAATCTTTATGGAGCAACTAAACTTACAATGGAAAAGCTTTTTATAGCTGGTAATGCCTATGTAGGCATGAGAGATACCCGTTTCAGCATAGTAAGATACGGAAATGTTGTAGGAAGCAGGGGCAGTGTAATTCCTCTCTTTATTAAACTCGTAAAAGAGGGTGCAAAGGAACTTCCAATTACTGATGAAAGGATGACAAGATTTTGGATAACTCTTGAAGAAGGTGTTAAGCTTGCTCTTTTTGCTCTCAATAATTCTGCAGGAGGAGAAGTCTTTGTACCTAAAATTCCAACAGTAAAAATATTGGACATTGCAAAAGCTTTATGTAATAAATGCAAAATAAAAATTATTGGTATCAGACCTGGAGAAAAGCTTCATGAGTCCCTTATATCAGAAGATGAGGCAAGAGATGTAAGAAAAGTTACTCAAAATGGGAAGGAATATTTTGTTGTTCTTCCTCAATTTTATTTTGGATCGGACGGATTGAAAAAGTGGAAAACCTATCCCAAAATGCCAGAAGGCTTTTCATACAGAAGTGATACAAACGATTGGTGGCTTGACGAAAAAGAGATAAAGGAACTTTTAAATTCAGTAGAGATTGAGCCTTGATTCCTTACGGAAGGCAATTTATAGATGAAGAAGATATTCAGGAAGTTATAAAAACTCTCAAGTCTGACTTTATAACTCAGGGACCAAAAATAAAGGAATTTGAATCCGCTCTTTGTGAATATACCGGCGCAAAATATGCAGTAGTAGTCTCAAGTGGCACCGCAGGACTCCATCTTGCCTGTCTTGCAATAGGGATTCAAAAAGAAGATGAAGTCATCACTTCTCCTATAACTTTTGTTGCTTCAGCAAATTGTGTTTTATATTGTGGTGGAAAACCTGTTTTTGCAGATATCCAAGAAGATACAGTAAATATTGACCCTGAAGAGATAAAAAATAAAATTACTAAAAAAACTAAAGCCATAATACCTGTGCATTTTGCAGGTCATCCCTGTGATTTAGAAGAAATCTATGCTATTGCTAAAAAACATAATCTAATGATAATTGAAGATGCTTGTCATGCTTTAGGTGCAGAATATAAAAATTCAAAAATTGGTTCTTGTAAGTATTCGGATTTGGCAGTTTTTAGTTTTCATCCAGTAAAATCAATTACTACTGGTGAAGGTGGAGCAGTTTTAACCAACAATAAAAAACTTTATGAAAAATTATTTATGTTAAGAAACCATGGAATAACAAAAGACCCTACCAAATTCACCATCAACTATCAACCATCAACTATCAACGATTACGGCTCTTGGTATTATGAAATGCAAGAATTAGGCTTTAACTACCGCATTACTGATTTTCAATGTGCGTTAGGATTAAGCCAGTTAAAAAAACTGAATAAGTTTATTCAGCGTCGAAGAGAGATTGTTGAAATTTATAATAAAGAACTATCTAAAATCGAAGAAATAATTTTACCTAAAGAAAGACCTTATGTAAAATCTTCTTGGCATATTTATTATATTAGATTAAAGAATTTCCAAAGAAGAAAAGAAGTTTTTGAAAGATTAAGAAAAAAGGGTATAGGTGTTCAGGTGCATTATATTCCAGTGCATTTTCAACCATATTACAGAGATAATTTTAATTATAAAGAAGGTGATTTCCCCAAAGCAGAGAATTATTATAAATCAGCAATTACTATACCTTTATTTTTAAATCTTGGAAAAAATGAAATAGAATATATTATTGAAAAAATAAAGGATGCAATAAATGAATGATTCATTATCAAAGAAATTATGTTTAGGTACAGCACAATTTGGACTTGATTACGGTATAAATAATTCCAGAGGGAAAATACCAGAAAGTGAGGTTTTTGAAATTTTAGATTATGCTTTAGATAATGGAATAGAAATTATCGATTCTGCCTATAACTACGGTGATAGTGAAAAGGTTATTGGTAAGTTTATAAAAAGTAGCAGTAAAGGTAAAAAACTTAAAATTATCTCAAAACTTCCTCAGTCAAATAATGTTTATGAAATAATAGAAGAAACATTAAATAACCTATGTGTTAAAAAATTATATGGATATTTAGTGCACAATTTTAAATTTTTTTTAGAAAATCCCGAGATTTGGGAAAAACTTTTAAAATTAAAGAATAAAGGCAAAACTGAAAAAATTGGTTTTTCTCTATATTATCCTGAGGAATATTACAAATTAGAAAAACTTGAAGTTGATCTTTTACAAATTCCGTATAATATCTTTGACCAAAGATTTGGTAATTTATTGCCAGAATTTAAAGAAAAAGGCATTGAAGTTTATGCAAGGTCTTTATTTTTGCAAGGTCTTGTTTTTAAAAAACCAGAGGAATTAGATAGTAAGTTTTCTAAACTTAAAGAGAAATTACTTTACTTAAATTCTTTATCTAGAAAAATCAATGTACCTTTGAATGCGTTTTTTTTAAATTTTGTAATTATTAATGAAAATATAGATAAGATTGTCATAGGAGTAGATAATTTAGATAATTTAAAGATGAATATAGAAGGTATTAAATTTCAAAAAGTTATAAAAGAGTATTATCCAAAATTGTTAGAATTAAAAGAAACCGACGAAGATATAATTTTACCGCCAAGATGGCAAAAATGAAAAAAAACATTGTATCTATAATTCAAGCAAGGATGGGTTCAACACGACTTCCCGGCAAGGTGCTTATGGAAATTTGCAATAAACCATTATTATGGCATATAACTAAAAGAGTTTCTCATTCAAAATATATCTCCAAAATAGTAATAGCAACTTCTACTAATACTAAAGACGATGAAATTGAAAAGTTTACAAATGAATATAAAATAAATTTATTTCGTGGCTCTGAAGATGATTGTTTAGATAGATATTACCAAACTGCTAAAAAATATAATGCGGATGCGATAGTTCGTATCACTGCGGACTGTCCTTTAATCTGTCCTGAAGTTATTGATAAGGTTATTTCTGAATATTTAAAAGGTGGTTATGATGACTATGTAACAAATACTCTTTTATATACATATCCTGATGGTTGTGATGTTGAAGTTTTTTCTTTTAAGGCATTGGAGAAAGCTTGGAAAGAATCTAAAGACCCAATAGAGAGAGAGCATGTTACACCTTATATAAGAAATTCCGGAAAATTTAAAATCAAAAATGTAGTCAATGAAAATCCAGTAAATCCCCAAGAATACAAATGGTCAGTTGATAGAATTGAGGATTTAGAATTTGTAAGAGAGGTTTATAAGTATTTGTATAAAAATGGTAAGATATTTTCATATAAAGAGATTATGAATTTATTAAAACAACACCCAGAGATAAAAAAGATAAACTCAAATGCAATTATGAATGAAGGCTACTATAGAAGTTTTTTAAAAACACCAAAAGTTAAACCCAAAAAAATAAAAATTTCTAACTCTCTTAAATTAAAGAAAAAAATAGAAAAACTTATTCCTGACTGCAGTCAGACTTTTAGTAAAGGTCCTACGCAATTCGTTCAAGGTATTTCGCCTGTATTTTTAGAAAGAGGTAAAGGCAGTTATGTCTGGGATGTAGATGGTAATGAGTATATTGATTATTCGATGGCTTTAGGTCCGATTATTTTAGGACATAATTATCCTGCTGTGACAGAAGCTGTTAAGAAAATTTTAGAAAAAGGAACAACCTTTACTTTGCCCCACAGGTTAGAAGGAGAACTCGCGGAAATTTTGTGTGAAATTATCCCTTGTGCTGAAATGGTTCGTTTTGGCAAGAATGGCTCTGATGCTACCTCTGGCGCAGTAAGAGTTGCGCGCGCCTATACAGGAAGAGGTAAAATTGCCTGTTGCGGATATCATGGCTGGCAAGATTGGTATATCGCTACAACTACAAGAAATAAAGGTATTCCAGAAGAAGTTAAAAAACTTACCTTAACCTTTGAATACAACAAAATTGAGACATTAGAAAAAATATTTAAAGAAAATAAAGACCAAATTGCTTGTGTGATTATGGAGCCGGTAGGGGTAGAAGAACCAAAAGATAATTTTTTGCAAAAAGTAAAAGAAATTACCCATAAAAATGGTGCAATATTAATCTTTGATGAGGTTGTAACTGGATTTAGATTTTCCTTAGGTGGAGCGCAGGAATATTTTGGTGTAATTCCTGATTTAGCCTGTTTCGGTAAAGCAATGGCAAATGGCTATCCACTATCAGCAATTGTAGGAAAAAAAGAAATAATGAAATTGTTCGAAGAGGTCTTTTATTCTTTTACTTTTGGCGGTGAAATTGTCTCTATTACTGCTTCTATTGCCACTATTAAAGAATTAAAAGAAAAAAATGTTATTAAATACATTTGGGAACAGGGTAGAAAGATAAAAGACGGTTATAATGTTTTAGTAAAAGAATTAGGATTAGAAAAATATACTCAATGTATCGGATATCCACCCAGAACGATAATAACCTTTAAAGACAAAAATGGCAATGACGATTTATTATTAAAAAGTTTGTTTCAACAGGAATGCATAAGAAGAGGAATTTTATTTACCAGTGCGCATAATATCTGTTTTAGCCATACAGATAAGGATATTGATTATACATTAAGAGTCTATCGCACAGTTTTAGAAATTATTAAAGAAGCAATAGAAAAAAATAAAATTAAAAAACTATTAAAAGGAAATCCTGTAAAACCTGTTTTTAGAAAAGCATAAAATGAAAGCATTAATTTTAACCGAAGCAGGTAAACGCATTGGTTTTGGACATCTAAGTCGTTGTATTGGTTTATATCAGGGATTAAAAGAAAAAAAAATTGATACTGAAATTATTGTTAATGCTGACTCAAGCGTGAATTATCTACTTAAAGGTATAAATCATAAACGTATCAATTGGCTGAAAAATAGAGAGCCCATCTTTAAGAAACTTAAAGGCATAGATATTGTCATAATTGATTCATATTTGGCAGATTTAGATTTTTATAAGAAAGTTTCCGAAATAGTAAAAATACCTGTGTACATAGATGATTACAAAAGATTAGATTATCCTAAGGGAATAGTTATAAGTCCTTCTATATATGGAGATAAGCTTAATTATCCTAAAAAAGATGGTATAAAGTATTTACTGGGTAAAGATTATATAATTTTAAGAAAGGAATTCTGGAAAGTTCCCAAGAAAAAAATCAACAAAAATATAAAAAATGTATTGATTACTTTTGGTGGAATGAACCACAAAAATTTAGCCAAGAAAGTTGCAAAACATCTTAAAAATAAATTTAATTTTAATACCTACATAGTTGAGCCAAATAAAAATTTATCAGCCAAAGATATGCTTAAATTGATGTTAAAAGCAGACCTTTGTATTTCTGGTGGAGGCCAAACTACTTATGAACTCGCCCGGATAGGGGTTCCAACAATTGGTATATGTTTTGCTAAAAACCAATTAAATAATCTAATATACGGACAAAAAGAAGGATATTTAAAGTTTGCGGGATGGTTTGATGAGGAGAGGTTGTTAACTAATATAAAATTATTAATAAAAAATTATCTACACAAAAATTAAGATTAAAAATGTTAAAGACTGGGAAAATATTTATAGATGGGCAGAGTATAAAAAAGAGATCAATAACTATTTTGATGAAATTTCAAAACTAGTTTTTTACCAAAATGCAAAATTTAATAAAGGTTATAAAAGAAAAATTTACCATGAGATAGTATGCATAAAGGAAAAACAATTGTAAAAAAGGGTAAATATAAAATAATTGATTGCAAGGTATGTGGTGTTAAGCACTTATATCCTTTACCTACTTCAGAATATCTATCAGAATTTTACCAAAAAAAATACTATAATTTAATTAAAAAAGGTGATAGAGCACCCGAAATTCGTAAACAGATTGCGGGGGGGGGGGAAGAAGCAGAAGCTGAGTTATATTGGCTAAGACACACGTTATATGAGGACATACGTTATGTATTAGAGAGATATTTATATAAAGGTAAAAAATATCTATTGGATATAGGTTGTGGATGCGGAAATTTTATGAAATATATGAAGAATGTTAACTGGAAAGCAATAGGAGTCGAGTTATCACAGAAGTGTGGAAGAATTATAAAAGAATCAGGATTAGTTATTTATAACATGACTTTAGAAAAGTTTATAACAACACATAGTGAATATAAATTCAAATTCGATGCAGTAACACTTTTGAATGTTTTAGAACATATTCCTAAGCCTGTAGATTTCTTAAAACTTACTAAGATGCTCCTGAAACCTTATACCGGAATATTATGTATTTGTGTTCCAAATGATTTTAGTAAGTTACAAATGTATGCTGCTAAAAAATTAAATAAAAATTTGTGGTGGGTTGCAATACCTGATCATGTGAATTATTTTGATTTTAAATCTTTACAGAAGATACTCGTGTCTTTAAATTTTGAGATTTTATATTATACAACCGATTTCCCAATGGAGATTTTTTTACTATTTGGTGAAGATTATGTAAATAATACAAAAGTAGGGAGTATTTGTCATAAAAAAAGAATAAATTTTGAACTATCTATACCTGATGAATTAAGAAGAGAGATTTATCATAAGTTAGCTGAGGTGGGTGTTGGAAGATCAATTCTTATTTTTGGAAAAAGAAAAGATTGAAGATAAACAAATCAAAATAAATAAGAAAACCATGAAAAGAAAATATCATCAATATAATTTGAAATACGAAGTATATGAAATTGTTCCTATAAGAAAAAAAGATATTTTTTTAATAATGGATTGGAGAAATAAGCAAATAAATATTTTAAGGCAAAATAAATTGTTAACTAAAAGGGAACAAATTAAATATTACAAAACCAAAATTATACCAAATTTTTTTAAAAGGCATCCTGACATTATTTTATTTAGTTATTTATATGACAAAAAATGTATAGGTTATGGAGGGCTGGTTCATATTGATTGGAATAATAAAAAAGCAGAGCTTTCATTTTTGTTAGATCCTATAAGGTTAGAAAACGAAAAACAATACGAGTATGAATTCAGCATTTTTATTAATTTTATGAAAAAAATTTCTTTCGAAAAGTTAAAGTTTAATAAAATTTATACTGAAACATTTGATCTCCCTGAAAGAAAAAAGCATATTGAAGTTCTTGAAAAAAACGGTTTTAAGTTTGAAGGGAAGTTACGAGAGCATGTTTATAAAAAAGGAAAATATATAGATTCTTTGATTCATAGTTTTCTAATAAAGGAGTATAAAGAGTATGAAGGAAATAACAAGCTGGAAAGGTAAGAAAGTTTTTGTAAGTGGAGGAGCAGGGGTAATTGGTACTTCTCTCGTAAAGAAATTATATAAAAAAGGGGCAATAATTTTTGTTGGCGATTTAAAACCTATGCCCCATTATTTTCCTAAAGATATAATCTATCGTCAAGGTGATTTAAATTATATTTCAAAGGAAGAATTAAAAGAATTTTCTCCAGAGATTTTTTTTCATCTTGCTGCAACATTTGAAAGAACATTCGAAACATTTGAATTTTGGGAAGAAAATTGGTATCACAATGTATTTTTAAGTCATCATCTTATTGATTGCCTTAAAAATAATAAGAGTTTAAAAAAGGTTATATTTGCTTCAAGTTATCTTGTATACGATCCGTCGATATATACCTTTATAAAACCTGCGGAAAAGCCAGTAGAACTCAGTGAGACAATATCAATTGCCCCGAGAAATCTTTGCGGCGCTTCAAAATTTTTTCACGAGTTAGAGTTAGCTTTTTTAAAGAAATTCAATCCTCATTATAAAGTAATAATTGCAAGGATTTTTCGTGTTTATGGTAGAGATTCTAAAGATGTTATTTCCAGATGGATAAAAAGCCTCTTAAGAGATGAGGAGATAATTTTATTTAGAAAAGAGGGGATGTTTGATTTCATTTTTGCCGATGATGTTGCGGAAGGATTAATAAGATTAGCTGAATCTTCTTTTGACGGTATAGTAAATTTAGGTTTCGGTAAATCAAGAAGGATTGAAGAGGTAATAGACATATTAAAAAATTATTTTCCGAATATGAAGATTAAGGAAGTAGAGTCGGATATTTTATATGAAGCTTCTCAAGCAGATATGAAAAGATTTAAGCAGATTACGGGTTGGTCTCCTAAAATACGATTAGAGCAGGGAATACAGAAATTAGTTAAATACTATAGGAAAAGTAAAATTTATAAAGGAGAGAAAGATAATCATCAAGATATTAATATTATGGTTACAAGTATATCAAAAAAAGTACCGTTGTTGGAAACAATAAGAAAGGCAAGTTTAAAACTTGGCAACCATGGTAAAATCTTTGGTGCTGATATGGATGAAAATTGTATAGGTAAATATTTTGTAGATGTTTTTTGGAAGATGCCCTCTCAGAAAAAAATTAGCATAGGTAAACTGGTAGAATATTTAATTAATAACAAAATATCCTGTATAATTCCCACCCGTGATGCAGAACTTTTATTTTGGGCAAAATATAAAGATGAACTTTTTAAAAAAGGAATAAAAGTAATGGTTTCTAATTATAAAAGTGTAGAATTATGCTTAGATAAATTAAAATTTTATGAATTTCTTTCTAGACACAATTATCCAACAGTTGAAACATCAAAAAATATTAATAATATAAAAGCAAAATCTTATGTGGTTAAAGAAAGATTTGGTGCAGGCGCAAGAAATATTGGATTAAATCTAAATAAAAAAGAGGCTTTATTACACGCGAAGAAACTAAAAGAATCTTTATTTCAGCCATATATTGAAGGTGATGAATTTAGTGTGGATTTATACATATCAAATAAAGGTAAAACCAAGGGGGTAGTTGTAAGAAAAAGAGAATTAGTGGTCGGAGGAGAATCACAAATTACTACCGCAGTTATGGATGAGAAATTAGCAAAAATTTGTTCTAATTTAGCTGAAACTCTTAAATTGTATGGACATGTTGTAATCCAAGTGATTAAAGATAAACGAGGACAATTCCACATTATTGAATGTAACCCACGCTTTGGGGGAGCTTCCACTTTGAGTGTTGAATGTGGATTAGATAGTTTTTATTGGTTTTTATTAGAAACTTTGGGTGAGGATTTGGATGATTATCCTTTTATTTTTACTCCAAAAAAGCTAGTAAGATATCCGAAAGATTTAATCATATCTGAAAATGGTAATAGTATTAGATCTTGATGATACTTTATACGATGAATTAAGTTTTGTAAAAAGTGGATTTAAAAGTGTCGCTACATGGTTATTTCAAAATTTTTTAATACCACCTGAAGAGAGCTTATCGTTTATGCTACAGGAACTGGCTCGAAAAGGTAGGGGGAAATTTTTGATTCTTTATTAAAAAAGTATGGCATATTCTCAAAAAAAAATGTTAAAAAGTGTATCTCAATTTATCGTAAACATAGACCAGATATAAAATTATATCCAGAAGCAGAGGTTTTTTTGGAAAGATTTAAAAAGTATCCTATATATATAGTAACTGATGGAAATAAAGTTGTTCAAAGGAATAAGATAATATCTTTAGGATTAGATAAAAAAATAAAATTTTTTTATCTTACACATAGTTTTGGAACTAAATACTCCAAACCATCGCCATATTGTTTTTTAAAAATATGTGAAAAAGAAAGGGTTCCACCACAAAAAGTGGTTTATATAGGTGATAATCCATATAAAGATTTTGTGAATCTTAAACCTTTAGGATTTAAAACAATTAGAGTTTTAAAAGGTCAATATAAAGATGTTTTTTTAGAGGAAAAATTTGAAGCCGAATATAAATTTAATTCATTATCAGAAATAACTGAAGAATTTTTGATACAAATAACCAGTTATTAATGCTTTGGAATTTAAATCAAAACATAAATAAATAGTTAGGAGGAGCGAAAATGAGTATAAGTTTTAAAAATCTGACAAATTGTTTTATTGTTGCGGAAATCTCAGCCAATCACGGACAAAGTTTTAATCGCGCGGTGGCATTAATTAAGAAAGCAAAGGAATGCGGAGTAGATGCGGTAAAATTTCAGTGTTATACTCCTGATACCTTAACCATTGAATCTAACAGAAAATATTTTATAATAAAACATCCTAAATGGGGTGGAAAAACTTTGTATCAGTTATACAAAGAGGCATATACTCCATGGGATTGGCTTAAAAAATTAAAAAAAATTGCTAAAAGTTTAGGGTTGGTATTTTTTGCTACTGCTTTTGATAAAACTGCTGTTGATTTTTTAGAAGAGTTGGATGTTCCTATACATAAAATTGCTTCATTTGAGTTAGTAGATTTACCTTTAATTGAATATATTGCTAAAACTAAAAAACCATTAATACTTTCAACCGGTATGGCAACCTTAGAAGAAATAAAAGAAGCAGTAGATACTGCAAAGAAAGCAGGTGCAAAAGATATAATTTTACTTAAATGTGTTTCCAGTTATCCCGCAAAACCAAAAGAGATGAATTTAAGAACCATTCCAGATATGGCAAAAAGATTTAAATTACCGGTTGGACTATCTGACCATACCTTAGGAATTGCTACTTCTATTGCCGGAGTTTGTTTAGGCGCAAAACTTATTGAGAAACATTTTTGTCTTTCAAGAAAAATCAAAACCCCAGATAGTTTCTTTTCACTTGAACCAAAAGAACTAAAAGATTTGGTAGAAAACATAAGAAGTGTTGAACAATCTTTAGGTAAAATTCATTATGGCTTAACGGAAGATGAGAAAAAAAGTAGGGTTTTCCGCAGGTCTTTATTTGTTGTAAAAGATATTAAAAAAGGGGAGATTATTACTGAAAATAATATAAGAAGCATTAGACCAGGATATGGAATACATCCAAAATATTTGAGAGAAATCATTGGGAAAAAAGCTCGTCATGACTTAAAAAAGGGAACACCCCTCAGATGTGATATGTTTAGTTGAAAAACATTAGTATAAATGGAGGATCTTAAGAAACATGAATTCTTACGCGAAGCTATTAGATTTAGTTAAAGACCGCCCATTATACACTTCTGAAATACATTCTGCAAATGATTTTTATGGTAACGCAACTATATTAAAACGATATGTTGGTTTTCCTTTAGATTATAAAATTAAAGCATCGATAGAGCATGGTGTTTATCTTAACGAATATACATGGGATGTGGATCTTTATGCAGAACTTCCTGCTATTTTTACTCCTTCACCCTATCGTTTAAACATTTTGAAAAAGAAAACTAAAAAAGCTATATTTATGATAGGACCAATATTAGCATATGCTCCCCATCTTTTAGATGAAGATTCTCTTAGAAACGAAAAGCAAAGACTTGGAAAAAATTTATTAGTGTTTCCTGCACATTCTACCCACCACGTTAATGTCAATTATGATATTAAAAACTTCTGTGATGTTATTAAAGAAATTGGCAAAGACTTTAACTCGATAAGAATATGTCTATATTGGAAAGACATCTTACAAGGACATGCTGAAGAGTATGCTAAATACGCTAAATTTGATTTTGAATTTGTGACAGCTGGGCATATTTTTGACCCATTATTTTTATCGAGACTTAAAAGTATAATCGAATTGTCAACCATAACAATGTCAAATCAATTGGGCACTCATATTGGATATTGTATTTTACTCAAAAAACCTCATTATTTATATGAGTGTCCTATGGAATACTCTGCTTCCAGTGAAGATGTCATAGAGAGAGACGGAGGGATTATCGGTCATGATCTTTTAAAAACTTTTCAAGTATTTTCAGACCTTCGTTACGATATAACATCCGAACAAAAAGAACTCGTAGAAAAGTACTGGGGTCTAAGCGAAATAAAATCTGTCGAAGAAATGCAGATGATCTTTCAGGCAACAGAAGATATGTTTAAAAAAGGAAAGCATTTTTATATGTCAAATATAGATGTTCTCACAGAGCAGGCATTTGATTACTTGAATAAAGACAAAAATACTGAAGCATTGTTTTTATTTGAAAACTGCATCAAGGTGAATCCCGAAATACATTTGTTTCAGTTTTGTAGATCAATGGCATTAACAAAACTTGCACAACCTCAAAAGACGATTGAGACATCTTATGAACTTAATACAAAAAAACCGAAGGAACAGAAAATGCAAGATTCTATTTCGCAGTCAGAAAAATTATTCTATGAAACATCCCAGCTGCGTGATAGAATAAACGTATTAAAAAGTATTTTCAACAATAGTAAGAACTTCTATGGTTTAGTCATACTTAATCCCGGGACTTTATCACGTATTGCAACCAGTCTTAGTGTATGGCATGAGATTCTTTCTTTTCATGATATGCTTGCTACAGACGAATACGTAAAATACGTTGATGCCTTTTACCGCGAATGTATCAAACGTTTCGGTTCAGATTGGTACTACATGGATATTGTCAATGTTTTATATGCGGCGTCAAAGACAATCCAGCCGCGCAATTATCTTGAGATTGGAGTAAGACGAGGACGATCGGTATGTGTAGTAGCAAGGGGCTGTCCTACGGTAAATATCACCGCCTTTGACATGTGGATACAGAATTACGCGGGCATGGAAAATCCTGGTCCAGATTTTGTTCGGTCAGAGCTAAGAAAGCATGGTCATATCGGAAATATTACTTTTATCAATGGCGATAGCCACCAGACAATACCTGCCTTCTTTAAACAAAATCCAGGTATTACCTTCGATATGATTACTGTAGACGGCGACCATACGGAAGAAGGGGCTTTAGACGACCTGATTAATGTGATCCCGCACTTATCAGTAGGCGGGGTGCTTGTCTTTGATGACATAGCGCATCCGGCTCACCCATATCTTCTGAATGTCTGGAAAAAAGCTCTACGGACATTTCCTTATCTCGCCGGATTTGAATACACCGAACTGGGCTATGGAGTAGCATTTGCCATACGAAAGAGTGAATAATGCCTGATCGTATTCTCGTCACTGGAGCATGTGGTTTTTTAGGGTTTCACATCTGTAATTACTTCGGCCAACGAGGCCATAGTATCGCTGCTGTCGACAGAAAATCTGTGCCTTCAGAAATGGCAGATCTTTATCCCAACCTCTGGAAATCTTCTGTTATCAGTCTGCCGGATGATAGGTTTATCGATTTAATAAATGACTTCCAGCCCGCCCTGCTTATTCATTGCGCCGGCTCGGCTTCTGTGCCATATTCCATGCAGGAACCTTATGATGATTTTCAGCAGTCAGTTGCTGTCACAGCTTTTATTCTCGATGCTCTTAGAAAACACTTGCCTTCATGCCATTTTATATTCCTATCAAGTGCTGCTGTATATGGTAATCCCGAAAAACTGCCGGTCACTGAGGAAACACCTTGCAAACCCATATCTCCTTATGGTTATCATAAATATATGTGTGAAATGCTCTGTAATGAGTACAACTCAATATATAATATAAAAATTTCTATATTGCGCATCTTTTCGGCTTATGGAGAACGACTTCGCAAACAGGTTATATTTGACCTTTGCAAAAAGTTTGTAGATCCATCATCCAATACCATTGAGGTATATGGGACAGGAAACGAAACACGTGATTTCATACATGCTCTTGATATTGCTCGTGCCATTGAATATATATATCATGAAGGTGCTTCTGGTACTTTCAATGTCGCTTCTGGTATTCAGACAAGCGTTAAAGCAATAGTTGAATTGATCAAAAATGCTTTATCGAGCAACAAAAACATAGTATATAATGGAATTGTTCGGCCAGGTGATCCTTTATATTGGCAAGCCGACATCTCAAAATTAAGTGCATTGGGTTTCCGCCAACATATCCATCTTCAGGATGGTATTAGCAATTATTGTCAATGGTATATGGAGACTCGGGGGCAAGAACTTGATTAATAACCTTCGCATAGGGATCCCTATAATAGGGAGTAAAATTTGGTCTGGTGGAGTAACATATATCGAATTACTAATAAAGGCAGTTTCAGCACTTCCCTCAAATGAGCGGCCTAAACTACTGCTTGTTGTTACAGAAGGCACGATCGATGCAGTTGAGCTGCACGAACATATTTTACCGTTGCTCGATGGCATTCTATTTTTCGGTAATGATATTCAAAAGGCTGAACGTGTTCTGAATCAGCCATTCAAACATGTCTCTTCACTCAACGAACTTTTAAAAGAATTCGATTTTTTCTATCCTGTTCAGGCAAATGTCTGGCCGGATGTCTGCAGTGCCTCATGGATACCTGACTTCCAGCATATACATCTCCCCGGCTTTTTCTCACAGCAAGAATTGCAAGAGCGAGATACCTCTTTTCAAAGAATTGCTGCTCTTGCAAAACTATTAGTGCTCAGCAGCAAAGATGCTGAAAAGGATTTCCGTAGCCTGTATCCGCACTCAAAAACAGTTATCCGTATTCTTTCTTTTCACACAATGATGCCTGATGATTTATATTCAGTAAACCCCTTAGATATCCAGCAGAAGTATGGTTTGCCTGACGAATTTCTGATATGTTCGAATCAGTTTTGGGCACACAAAAACCACATACTTGTTTTTGAGGCAATAGCAGAGTTAAAGAGAAAAGGGAAGACTGTTCATCTCGTTTGCACTGGCTCAACTGATGATTACCGTTTTCCTGAATATTTCAAACAGGTAAAACAGAAGATTACTGATTTAAAAATAAATGATTATGTTCATATTCTGGGAATCATTCCTCGAGATGACCAGCTTCAGCTCATGCGTCGTGCGCTTGCAGTTATACAACCTTCTCTGTTTGAGGGCTGGAGTACAGTCGTAGAAGACGCACGTGCCCTTGGCAAAATGATGTTCCTTTCTGATTTAGATGTCCACAAAGAGCAGGCGCCAGCCCATGCTGTTTTTTTTAACAAACATAGCAGCGTTGATCTTCTTAATAAAATCAATGATATCCTGCCTGACTTGAAGCCCGGGCCCGATCCTGCATATGAACAGCAGGCACGGAACGAAGCACGACAACTTGTAAGAAATTACGCTTTGCAGTTTTGTGCCATCGCAGTAGAAGCACAGATACTATATAGCAGAAAAAGACAAGAAACAGACTTTCGACAACGTTTAAGGGTTGAAGCACCTGGAACAAAAGAAAAGCTTACTTTATACTTTTATAAACCCAATATTGATTTTATCTTGCCCCCTCAGTTCACTTATATGCCAGTTACTTTATTATACGGCTCCCCAATAGAAAAGGACTTCCTAATTGAAATGGACCCAAAGAAATATAGGTTTGATTTATCACAAGGATGGGAGACTGATTCACGTTTTGAAGGTTATAAGTACGATCCTGAGTTATTTGATATTATTGAAGAGCCTTTTTCTGCTGATTTTATAGTATTTCCTTATATGCTGGAAGAGATGATTCAATGCTTTGGCATCAAAGGGACTATCGATTTCATAAATCAGCTGCCTTATTTTAAAACGCACGAAGACAGACATGTTTTCATGACAAATCATGACATAAGTACACCTTTTGGTATTAGTTCTATCTTTTTTAGAGCAAGCGTAAATAAATATAATAAGGATAAGAATGCTTTTGCATTCCCATATCCAAGTATAGATTATTCTGATATCACACATTATGATCTGTCAAAACTCAAATACCAAACAAGCTTTGTCGGATGCATTGTTTCACATCCCTTAAGGCAAAATCTAATGGAAGGTGTGAAAAAAGAAAGTCGTCTAAATTCTTATTTAGACCCATTAAATGTTTTTTTCCCCTACTTAAAAGATAGAGAATATGCAAAAAAGAGAGTGGAGATATTCAAACAAAGCCTTACTGATTCCTTAACAATACTTTGTCCCCGCAGTACCGGAGAAAATTCGCGGCGGTTTTTTGAAGCAATGTCCGCGGGGCGCATTCCCATATTTGTTGGAGATACCGGTGAACTCCCATATGAAGACGAAATTGACTACGGAGCCTTTATCTTACAAATTCCTGAAAATGAAATTCATAGAGCAGGCACGGTCATTTTCAACTGGCTTCAACAGTTTGATGAAAAGGAATTATTGTCAAAATGCAAGCTGGCCCGAAGTACTTGGGAAAAATATTTCAAATGTTCAGAATGGAACAAACAGATTATTAAGATACTCTCAAAATATAAGGAAGCCTCGAAACAGTCAGGAAAAACGTGGCTAAACTCTGGGGCTTTAATCAGATTTAATACCTTATATTTTCAGGGACCATCAAAACCATTTATCAAAGACTATTTTACTGGAGAGGTAGAATATTCGGAAAAGAGTGGAAAATGGTTTATAAAAAGTGATTTATCAAGAATTAATGAAAGAAAGCAAGAGCAAGATATCTATGCCCAAATTATTGAAGAGATAACCAAAATCAACAATCTCATCGGATATGGAAGATTTAAAGATGCGGATACTGCTCTTAATCAGGCACTTGAAAAATATCCTGATTCTCCTGATCTTTTAAACTTTCATGCAATATTAAAATTGCATATGAAGGACAGTGAAGGAGCCAAAGGGATTCTTTTTGATCTTATAAAGAATCATCCGGCATACTATCCTGCCTATAACAATCTTGCCTGTCTTTACTGGGATGAAGGGGATTTTGAGAACGCGACAAGATATTTTGAAGAAGCTTTGAAAATAATAAAGGGTCAGGCAAAAGGAGACAGACAGCAGGCAGTAGTAGCAGATTATAGGTCAGTGGTGATGCCCTATGGTGAAATGCTCATGGCTTATAAGAAGTATAAAAAGGCAAAAGAGTTATTTGAGGAGTATTTAAAGATAACGCCTGATGATGGGGAAATAAAAATAAAAAGGTTGGTTGAAAAGTGTAACAACGTTTTAGAGAAAACGAGGAAGTTAGGGGGATTGGTAAAAAGTTTTCAAGATGAATCATTAGTAGAAAAGAAATTTGTAGATATGGAAAAGAGTGTGAAATCGTCTCTTTTAGATACAATTTCAAGGATAAATAAGCTGATATCTTCAAACAAGTTAACTGATGCGGATATTGCAATAAGAAGGGCGTTATTAGATTATCCAGATGAGCCTGAGATATTGAATTTAAAGGCAGTTTTGAATATTGTTCAAGGGAATAATGAAGATGCGAGGTTAATCTTGCTCGATTTGGTTGAGAAGAATGATACGTTTGTGCCTGCATATAATAATCTTGCTATGATTAGCTGGACGAGTGGTAATTTTGAGGATGCAACGAAGTATTTTGAAAAGGCTTTGAGGTTATCGAATTATGAAAGGTCTATAGTTGTCAGCTACGGAGAGATGCTCATGAGTTATAAGAAGTATGCAAGAGCAAAAGAATTGTTTGAGGGATATCTGAAGGCAAATTTAGATGATTCAGAAGTAAAATCGCTTTTACAAAAATGTGAAAATATTATTGGGAAAGCAAGGAAATTAGGTAGCATAGTTCAACATAGAGATGCTGAATCGAGTTCAGCATGACACGTTTTACACACCCCTACACCCCTCTTGATAGAGGGGATTAAACGGAGCAAGAGATAACGAATTGAATTATAAAGATTTAATAAGGCAATCTGCTGAAAAAAGGATTATATATTCACTACATGCACTCGATGAAATGCTTGATGAACCAGAGATTATTAGCAAAGATGAAGTGAGAGATATAATATTTGGCGGTGAAATTATAGAAAATTATCCAGAGGACAAACGTGGTCATAGTTTTCTAATTTCTGGAATATCCCGGGAAAATAGACCTGTCCATGTCGTATGTGCCCCTAAAGAGGAATATCTTGCTATAATAACTGTATATATACCTTCTTTGGAAAAATGGGAAACAGATTTTAAGACGAGGAGAAAAAAATGAAATGTTTGTTATGTAAAGGTGAAATGGAAAAAACAATGGTTACTTATACGGTGGATAGGAAAGGATACCATCTTTTCATTAAAGAGATTCCAGCTTATATTTGTTCCCAATGTGGTGAAAAATATTTTGAAGAAAAAGAGGTTGATGCAATTCAAGATATGATCAAATCATTGGAAGAAAAATTGCAGTCTATTTTAGTAGCTGCGTAGAAGTAAATATGTCTAAGCATCCTAAAAAATTTAAATTCTATTCTTTTCGATCTTACAAAACGCTATCAAACTCGTGGAAACCTATAATAACATTGCCTGTATTTACTGGGATGAAGGGGATTTTGAGAACGCTACAAGATATTTTGAGGAAGCATTGAGACTTACAAAGAGTCAGGCAACAGACAACAGGCAGCAGGCAACAGTAGCAGGTTATAGGGCAGTGGTGATGGTTTATGGGAAGATGTTGATGAGTTATAAGAAGTATGCAAGAGCAAAAGAATTGTTTGAAGAATATCTGAAGGTAAATTTAGATGATTCAGAAGTAAAATCACTTTTACAAAAATGTGAAAATATTATTGGGAAAGCAAGGAAATTAGGTAGCATAGTTCAACATAGAGATGCTGAATCGAGTTCAGCATGACACGTTTTACACACCCCTACACCCCTCTTAATAGAGGGGACATACCCCTACCCCTCTTGATAGAGGGGAATTATGATGATTTTTTTCAAAAATTTAGGTTAAAACGATTATATCTGGTAAAATAAAATTATGCAGATTGCGGATATCAAAAACAGCATAGTGTCTAAATTAAACGAACTTCCTCTAAGAATCAAAGCAATTGTTCTCTATGGTTCGTTTGCACGAGGTACTCCTTCTCCTGATTCAGACATTGACCTCCTTTTTTTGTCAGATGAAATAGATTCCAAAAAACATAGACGAGGGCAGGACATTGCACGAATTAAAGAATGCCTTTCATAAGGGCATCCCTTTGATATATTGTTATTGACAAGTATGGTAAATTAATAAAATCTTTTCGTTAAATATTTTTATCTCAGCATTATTTATTTTACTGTTTCAAGGGCTTTAACTCTACGCTCTAATTCTCCATATGTAATTCTATAAAGATTAAGGACATCATGTCTCATTTCTGCCGCATGTCTTATATATTCTGATTCAAACCGTGTAAATTTTTCATTTAGCATAACATGTCCTTCTGCGATTAATCTTACATCTGCCCTTATAGCCTCAATCTCAATGACCATTTTCTGGATAATCTTTTCTATAGAATCAATTCTTTTTTCGAGGTTGTCCATTCTTTTTTCGAGACTATCCATTCTTTTTTCAAAACCATCTATTCTTTTTTCTATGCCATCAATTCTTGCATCGATATGATTTTTTAATAAAGAGAATTGCTCGTCGAAATATTTAGTGTCCATGGTTACCTCCTTATAATGTAGTAAATTATAACAGAGTTGTTTTAAAAGTTGTGTAGTAAATTTTGCATGCTGAACAGAGCGTTATAGCGTTTATCTAATTTAATGCTTCGCATTGGAAGTGAGACCTGCTCTGCAGGTCTGGAATTGAGTACCGCGTAGCGGTACTGGAAGTTAGTCGCCTTTGCGACTGGAATTAATCGCGTTTATAGCGTTAATTGCGTTTATAGAGTTTATTGCGTTTATTGCGTTTGTAGCGTTTGT
>Ga0315298_1004371_pt1 | contig 21180 bp, 19 predicted proteins | sample WHS_1_MG_FD_203077 | JGI IMG/M metagenome (GOLD analysis project Ga0315298, IMG submission 203077) | Extremophilic microbial mat communities from Washburn Hot Springs, YNP, Wyoming, USA - WHS_1_MG | ecosystem: Environmental > Aquatic > Thermal springs > Hot (42-90C) | place: USA: Wyoming...
GATGCTATCATTACCATTGATGGTTGCCCTGCGGCCTGTGCTGCCAAAACCCTTGAACACGCCGGTTTCAAACCGAAAAAATACAACCTTAAGAAGATGGGGTTTTTCAAGGGACAAACACCAGTTTCCAACGATGTCATAACAAGAATCTGCACAATCATACAGAAAAAATCAGGAACAAAATGAAGTAATGGCTCATTATGAATAATGCCTTCATATTCATCGCGATTTCTGTAATTTTGACCGGGATATCTTTTATTCTGGACAAAAAGAAAACTATTTCCGGCCTCAAAAAGGGCTATAGAATGTTTAAAGGCATTGCTGTTCCATTTTTAAACATTCTGGTTCTTGTAAGTTTGCTTCTTTATATCATTCCGCCGGCAATAATAGTCAAATACCTGGGAGCAGGCTCAGGTGTAATCGGCCTGGCAATAGCGGCGCTTGTCGGTTCTATCACTTTAATCCCGGGTTTCATTTCTTATCCCATTGCCGCTGGTCTAATCAGGCAGGGTGCCTCGTACACAACTGTCGCAACCTTTATGACTACTTTAATGATGGTTGGCGTTATCACCTTTCCCCTGGAAGCAAGATATTTCGGCAGGAAAACAGCGCTTATAAGAAATTTGCTCAATTTTCTGGCCGCTCTGGTAATTGGAATTGTTGTGGGGCTAATATTATGAAAAAAATATTTCGGAAACACGGTCAATTTATCTGGCTGTTCCTCTTTTTTATTCTGACCATCTTTTCTTTTCTGTTTGGTTTTCAGCCAGGCAAGGTATTGTATTCCAATTTTGTTAAATTCTTCATTGAGATGATTAGTTTTGTTCCATTCTTGTTTATCATTGTCGGACTTTTTGATGCGTGGTTTCCAAAAGAAAAAATAGAGCGCCATATCGGACAGGAATCCGGAATAAAGGGAATTTTCCTGGTGGTTTTTCTGGCAATGCTGCAGGCCGGCCCGTTATACGGCGCTTTTCCGGTCGCTTATATCCTGTACAAAAAAGGCGCGAGCATCAAAAACATTTTTATTTATCTTGGCGCTTTCTCTTCTTTGAAGATTCCGATGCTGGGCATAGAAATCGGCTATTTAGGAATTAAATTCACCATAGTCAGAACCCTTGTTTCTTTGCCCCTATTTATTTTAATCGGGTACTTCATGGAATGGCATTTGAAAAACAAAAACTTTAAGGTCAATGAATTAACGTAAGAAATCACAGCTGAAGTTTGGGAGGAAAAACAATGGACGAGAAGAAAGTAGTTCTTGACGAGAAATATACGAAATGGAAAGGTGTTCCACGGGAAGAAATAGATTGGAGCCCGACAATTGATGAAACTAAATGCGTCGGGTGCGGAATGTGTGTAACCACCTGCGGAAGGGATGTATTTGATTTTGATGTGGAGAAGAAAAAGGCGACAGTTGCCAGACCCCTGCAATGCATGGTAGGTTGTAGTTCGTGTGAGTCATGGTGCGTTTTTGAGGCAATCAGTTTTCCGGATAAAAAAAGGGTGAGGGATTTTATCAAGGAGAAAAAAATACTGCTTACGGCAAAAAAACAACTTGAAGAGAAATTTAAAAATAAGTAATGACGAAGAGCAAAAGTTGCACCGGGGCATAATCATCCAGGAGATATTTATGGGAAATAGATTTTCGTTACAAGTCACTATGTTTCTGTTAATCGTCTGCGCCGCGGCAGCCGTCCAGGCAGCCCCTTTGACCCTACACGAGTGTCTCACTGAAGCGTTGTCTAATAATCCACTTCTAAAAGAGGGTAAATTGGGTATTGCCGCAGGAGAACAGGGCGTCGTGGGCGCCACCGCAAAGCGCTTGCCGAGAATCACCTTGGACTCCAACTACACCAGGCGGCAGAATCCGTTTCCATTTGTGCCGGCTGAAGGACCTACCATTCCCGCGCACTTCAGCGATGAATTCGCCTCGTGGCAGGTATCATTGACCATTCCGATATACCAGGGAGGACAGATTGAAAACGGCATCAAACTGGCGCAGGTACGCAAGGTACTTCAGGAAAATATTCTAACTCTTACCCGAAACGAAATCATCGCCAACACGGTCAACACTTATAACAAACTCATTCAACTCAGAAAACTAAGGGAGGCATCTCGGGTATCGGTGGACGCCCTGGAGGAACAGCGGAAGAACGCTGAACTTCTCTTAAATCTGGGAAGAATACCCCGGATAGATCTTCTCAAAGTGGAAGTGCAACTATCCAATGAACAGCAGCGGCTTGCCACCCTTGATGAGGGAATTGCCGTCACCCGTGAGACCCTTGCATATTTCATGGGAAGGACCGTCGGTGCTGATGTGAACCCTCTGGAACCTGAGGGAGAACTACTCCTCGTTCCTTTCAGTGCCAACTTCAACGAAGGACTCACCTCCGCGCACGACCATCTACCTGAATATTTGATTGCGCTCCACGAGTTGCGGGAATCTGACCTGGCATACCGCGTAACAAAAGGAAAAACTCTTCCAACCCTTGCATTTTTCGGTAGTTACCAGGATCAGTTTGGATTTAACCCCAGCTATACGGAAGGCAACTGGTTTTTTGGCCTGAACGTAAGCATTCCTTTTTTTGACCGTCCGCTCTACGCTGACCTGGCACAGGCCAGGATTCTCCATGAACGGGCAGTAACACACCTGGTAAGCGTGGAAAATCGTATCCACCTTGACATCCGTACTGCCCTATCTTCAATTGCCGACAGCAAGGGCCGCGTGGAAAACAGTCGTGAAGCAGTTAAGCAGGCAGAGGAATCGTTTCGGATTGAGCGCGAAAAATACACCGCTGGCGCCGGAACCATGGTAGATCTCCTCCTGGCGCAGGCCGCCTATTTCACCGCCGTAGCCAACTATACGCAGGCACTCTACGATTATAACGCAGCCATCGTCGCATACCGAAAAGCAACAGGAACTCTGGAGGATTATCTAAAATGAAACGGAAAATCGTTTTCATCCTGATCCTGGTTGTTGTAATTGTCTTCGGGACATGGATTATCAAGAGGAAAAAGATGGAGATTGCACGAATGACGCCCCCGCGAACTCCTCCCCCGGCAGTGCTGACGGCACCGGTTACCCAGGGAACGCTGGAGGTAACCGCTCATTATCTTGGAACCATCGTGCCGTTTACCCGTAGCGACCTTTCTTCGCGTATCTCTGGCCACATCCTTTCCATTGCCAAGCGTGAGGGAGACCAGGTACGCAAGGGCGAATTACTGGTTACCATAGATGACAGGGAACTGGTGGACCGGGCTGCTGCAATTGACGCCGAGATACTGGCGACCCGTGCAAAACTGGCTGGAGCAAGAAGCGCCTTTGAAACCCAGCAGGCAATTCACGCACGGGACATCGCTCTGTATAAAGCAGGCGCCATTTCGCAGGAAGCGCTGGAACGTTCACAGTCCCAACTGGACGGATACAAGGCGACAATGGACGCATACCAGGAAACTCTGAAGGGACTTGCCATGAATGCCGAAGCAGCCAGAATCCAATCAGGATATGCCCGAATTTACGCTCCGTTCAATGGCGTCATTTCCAAACGCTGGGCGGAGCCCGGAGACCTGGCGGTTCCAGGGAAACCTATCCTGACGATTGACACGACTTCATCCTACAAGGTTCTCGTCCAGGTACCACAGGAAAATTTGACGGCTATCCATGCCGGAACCACGGTATATCTGACGAATGGCGACCAGCGCATTGAAAGCAAGGTTAACCGGATTTATCCGGCGCTGGGCAAGAGCATGCAGGCTACGATTGAGATATTAAGCAGCAGGGCGCCATTTAATCTTCCGGCAGACGCCACTGTGGGCGTGGATATCGTGACCGGCCAATTCAACGGTATGATTGTTCCCGAACAGGCACTGGTGAAAAGCGACAGGGGGACTTTTGTGTATGTCGTTAAGAATGGCAAGATTCACTTTTGTCCAGTGAAGAATCCGGGAATAGAAAACGGTAGGGCTGTTGTAATCGGAGAGTTGAACCCAGGCGAACTGGTTGCCGTGGGTCAGGAGAACAAACTGCTGACTTTCACGGAAGGAAGCGTGGTTACACCGGTGATAGGTGATGCCAGACCCGCAGCGTCCTCCGATTCCGCGATCGCTAAACCAGCAACTTCTACAGACGGGAGGAACCCATGAGGTTTGTGGAACAATATATCAGGAAGCCCCACCTGATTTTGTCCACGGTAATCCTTCTGGCAACCTTGGGATTTATCGGTTATCAAAAGATGCCGTTAAACCTCTTTCCGGATACGGACCGACCGCAGATCAGCGTGGTGACGGTGATGCCGGGTGAAGCCGCTGGTGATGTGGAAAGTGATATCACCTACCCCATAGAAAAAGAGGTGGCCACCATTGACATGGTACGAAAGGTCACTTCAACTTCCAAGGATGAGGTTTCGGTTGTTACCGCCGAGTTTGAATATGAGAAAAGTTTGGATGCCGCAGCTACGGATGTGGCAAATGCACTTAGCAAAATTTCGTCGCGGTTGCCGGCAGGTGTTCGGCCGCCGCAGATATTCAAAATAAGCCAGGCCACACAGCCGACTATGACACTGGCTCTTTCCCCTGTGTCTGGTTCTCCTGTCGATTTGCGCAAAATCCGGGAGCTCGCCGACAATCAGATTAAGGAGGAACTCCTGCGCAGCGGCGAAATCGCCAATGCCGAGGTCTTTGGCGGCTACCAGCCGGAGATACTGGTAACTGTTGACCAGGACCAGTTGACCCGTTTCGGCGTGGGATTACCGGAAATAATGACGGCAGTAGCTGCCCAAAATCAGAACATACCACAAGGAATGGTAATTAATCGGCAAGGGCAGTATCTTTTCAAAACTGAGGGATCGGTAAAAAAAGCTGAGGAACTGAAAAATTTGGTGATAGCCCACCGTGAGAACGGGATAGTCCACCTGCGGGACGTGGCAACGGTCGTCCCCGGGGTGCAGGAGCCCCAGTCCGCCTATCATGGAAACGGCAAGGAGGCGATTGGCATTAACATCCTGCGCGGTCAGAATGGTCACACCATTGATACCATCCATGCCGCCGAGAAACTGCTGCCGAAATTAAAAGCCCAATTCCCGTTTATTAATTTTGAGATCAGTTACACCCAGAAAGATTTGATTGAGCGGAGTGTTGACAATATGCTTGGGGCACTCCGGGATGCCATCATTATTACCCTCATCGTCATTTTCCTTTTCCTCGGTAATTTCAGAACAGTACTTCTGAGCGCAATTTCCATTCCTTTCACCTATCTCGTTACCTTCGCTTTCATGTGGCTCTTCGGTTTTGAGTTCCATATGGTGACCCTTACCGGCGTGATTCTGGCAGTGGGAATGCTTCTGGATGATGCCATCGTGGTGATTGAGAACATTGAACGCCATTACCGCGAATCCAGTGTGGATTTGAAAAAATTGGTGGCAGGTGGAACCGAAGAAGTGATGCTGGCCATCTTCTCCGGTACCTATGCCACGGTGGTGGTGCTGGTGCCGATTGTTTTTATCGGTGGCTACGTCCAGACCGTGCTTCGTCCACTATCTTTGGCGCTGATCATCGCCCTGCTCGCTTCTTATGTCGTTTCGGTTACTATCATTCCCATACTGGCGCCATATATCCTGAAGAAAACCGCGCAGGAGAATCGTTTTGAACGAATTATCAAAAAGGTGAGTGACCGCTTCACGAATGGGATCCGTGATTTCTTTACCGGCATACTGGGAGTTGTGATTAAGCGCCGCTACTGGTTTGTGGTCGGTGGATTTGCCGTTCTGGTGGTGACGATGAAGTTTGCCAGACCATTGGTGGGGCAAAATGTCCAGCCGCCAATGGATACGGGAATCATCAAGATTAATTTCGAGACCGATGCCAACACTTCTCTTTCCCAGTCAAACGAAATTCTTACCCGAATGGAAGATGCCATAAGAAAGCAGGAAGGGCTGGTATCCATAAGTTCGGTGCTGGGATCAGAGCCAGCAGTAGTTTCCTTTGGCAGCGGCAAGAATCCTCAACAGGGTAATATAACCGTTAATCTGGTGGACCGTTTTCATCGCAAGCAATCCATCTGGGATGTTGAAAATAATCTGAGACGGGAGTTTGCTGCCATCCCCGGACTCAAATCGGCGGATGTCTTTGAATTCGGCGCTACCGCCCTGTCCAGTATCCGTGCGGCAGTGGACGTAATGGTGACTGGTCCGGATCCAAAGGTATTGGCTGAAATTGGTCAGGAGGTTAAAAGGCGCTTGGATAAAGCAGGCGGACTGGATTCTGTTTCACTTTCATGGGGACTGGATAAGAAAGAGGTGATCTTCAAAGCCGATAAGGAACGCTGTGCAACCTATGGCATCTCACCGAAGGATGTGGCAGCCCAGGTCCAGAGGGCATTGCAGGGAGGGGTAGCATCCACCTTTCGTATTGACAACGAAGATGGATTTCCAGTGCGCATCAGGCTTAACGAAAGGTATCGTGACCGGATAAACAAGATGACGAATATTATGGTTGCAACTCCATCTGGACCAGTACCACTGGCATCTCTCGGGACGATAACCGAGGATTTCGTGCCGGCACTGCTTACCCGCCAGGACATGCAGAACAGCATTGATATTTTCGGCTACAAATCCAGGGCCGCCCTTTCGCACGTAATGGCTAATGTCCAGCGACAACTGAAAGGACTCAAACTTCCACCCGGCTACCGCATTTCCCAGGAGGGCGACGCCAAGCAGGGAGGAGAAAATTTTGCAGCCCTGACGAGGGCGATGAACATTGCCATGGTACTCCTATACTTCTCCCTGATCCCGGCGTTTCGCTCCTTTAGTCATCCACTTACGATTATGACCGCTATTCCGCTTGCCCTTATCGGTGCTATCTGGTCACTACTCCTGGTCGGTCGCACACTATCCACTGCCGCCTACATGGGAATAATTCTTCTTGCCGGTATCGTGGTGAAAAACTCCATCCTTCTCATTGATTTCACCGAGGCGGCAGAAGAGCGAGGCGAGTCAACCTTGCAGGCCTTGACCAGCAGCGTCAGGGTACGAACACGGCCGATTTTGATGACCGCTTTTGGAACCGCGGTGGGAATGCTGCCCATTGCGCTTGAACGTGCCATTGGTCTTGAGCGCCTTTCGCCTCTGGCGGTGGTGGCCATCGGAGGGCTGATGGTCTCTACTTTTCTGACGCTGTTGTACGTGCCTATTTTTTATACGATTTTTGAGGATACTACAACATGGTTGAAAAACCTTATTAAAAGAAGGCAGCGATGGTAAAAATTGATACCCCTGAAGGATACGAAGTTTCCTTTGGTGGACAGGCGCAGATGATGGCAGAGATGCAGCAGACCGTGCTGGGCATTCTTATGTTTGCAATCTTTTTCTCGTTCGTCGTTCTTGCCGTGCAGTTCAACAGTTTGAAATTGCCCGCCATCATCCTTGGTAGCGTTCCGTTTTGTCTGGTCGGTTTAGTATTTATAATGCTGTTCACCGGACTTCCACTCGGAGCAACAGTTATCATCGGCGTGCTGGTTATCGTGGCTTCTATGGTCAATGAGGGTGTATTGTTGCTGACCTACGCCAATGAACTGCGCGACCATGAGGGACTGCACACCGAAGAAGCGGTTCTCAAAGCCGCGAAGATTAGATTCAGACCGCGCGTCATGATTACTGCCGCCATTTTGGTAGGTTTCATTCCACTGGCGCTGGCTCTTGAAGAAGGGGCCGATATGCTGCAGCCGATGGCTACTGCCGCGATTGGCGGACTGTTAATGGGAATTCTTGTGGCATTGTTCCTGATGCCATGCCTTTATGTAATGTTACATAGAACAAAAGGATAATTTTATGAAAACCAAAATCGCTTTTGTACCTCTGCTGGCTCTTTCTCAGTATTACTTCATTCGCTGCTCCTGAAAAAACACCTTCGCTCGTCCAATTTGATGAAGATGTGGCGCAGTGCCGGAGGGTGGTCCGGAAATCCTGTGCGATCGTACAGGAAATGATGAAAGATCCGCAAACAGACAAAATCAAACAGGAAACAGGTCTCGTGTTACTGCGTAACGCGCGGAAGCAATGGAGGACGGTTCAGGAGAAATGGGGTAACAATCCACCACCAGAATACACATCCGATGTTTCATTCAGGATGCGGTTACAGGATTTCTCCAATGCCCTTGAGGATATGGAAAAAGCGTTAGTGTCCGGAGATGCCCATCGTTCATTTACGGCATGCGGATCTGGTTGTGCATTATTTGTCACAATGCATGAGGAAAATGGATTGACATACGCGCTTGATGCTCTGTTTCACTTGCGAAAGTCCATGAAAACTGCCGGTGCTGTCATGAAAGCACGCGGATCAGAGCATGTCCGGTTGATACTTCCTGATTTGATGCAATTGCGCGATGCAGTTCTATTGGCTCCATTGCCCTGGCCTGCTGGTGATGAACGGAACAAATCCTACGATGAAACAATCAGGCAATTATCCAGGGCATTTGATGAATGGATTCTGTCAATAACGTCGCAAACATCAGCAGAGGCAGAAACGCATTATGCGCGACTGATGGACATGATCAATAAGGCCTATGGCATGGCTCTATAAAATTAGCCACTGAGAACAAATGCCAGTGAAAAAATAGAAAAAAACAGTTACCAAAAAAAGAAGGCAGGACGGAATGAACACAGAAACGCGTTTTATGGATATTGAATTATTAAGACGGAAAGCGGTTTCGCTGAAACAAAATATAAATTTACATACATTTCCTGTTGGAGTGAAGTTTATTTTTGATGACACCGACGATACTATCATTAAAGCAGAGCCACTTTCGGGCCACAGGTACTGCCAGGTTCTTATGAGTGCCAGGCACGGAAAACACGTGACTATTAATGCTGACGGTATGGCTTGCCCTGCAGCAGCGGCCGCATTTGGTTTTAAGCCGCTCCCCGAAGGATTAAAAACAGGAAAAGGACTCATAGGTTTTGGTATTACGCGAGAGCCGGAAACCGGCAGAAATATGTTTGAAGGAATGCCAAAACTTGAACAGGGCAAACTAAAACTATTGTATTTGTTTCCGCTTGAAACAGCAGAAATCGTGCCCGATATTGTTGTAATTGAGGACGAAGTGGAAAAACTTATGTGGATTGTTCTTGCCGAGATAAACAACCAGAAAGGAAAAAGGGTTGAAGGCGAAACAGCGGTCCTTCAGGCGGTATGCGTTGATGTTACTCTTATCCCCTATATCAGGCAGAAATTTAACATGAGTTTCGGATGCTATGGATGCCGAGATGCAACAGATATAGGGCCAAATGAAGCCGCAATTGGTTTCCCTTTCAAGGATTTTGAAAATATATCCAATTACACAGAGTATCTGGCACAGAAGGCCATGCCGAATTCAAGAAGGAAAAATGCTTATTTGGCTCTAAGAAAAAGGACTATTGAGGCCGAATGAAAAGGATAAAGGGGGACAAATGAAAAGAAATGCCCATAGAATCGTTATTTTGGTTGTGCTTGCCATCACATTTATCGCGTTTGTCATGCGGGAAAAAATTAAAACAACTGGTTCTGCTCCACCCCCTCCTGCGGCGGAAGAAGAAAATGCGATTGATTCGTCTTCCCAGGTTCAGAAAATAGGTAACAGCGAAAAAAAATTATCTACCCCAAGCAGCATTAAAGAAAATAGCAAGACGAAGTCCGAAGCAACTCAAAAACTGCCCTGCCTGGTTGACCTGGGTGCCGGCAAATGCATTCCCTGTAAGATGATGGCGCCCATACTGGAGGAATTGAAAAAAGAGTATGAAGGAAGATTGAAGGTTGAAGTAATTGATGTATCGGAAAACCCATCTGCGGCAAATGCATACCGGATACGGGTTATCCCGACACAGATCTTCTTTGACCCTTCAGGCAGGGAAATATTCCGTCATGAAGGTTTCATCAGCAAGGAAGACATCCTTGCCAGGTGGAAAAGCCTTGGTTTTGACCTTGAAAAAGGGGCAGTGAAATGAGCAGATTAAAGATAGGTATTGCGTTTTTGGTTCTGGGAATCTTTGTCTTTCCATTGTTTCGCGGGTATTGCGACCAAACACAGGCAAAACCCCAGGCGACCATGAATATCCTCTATCCGGGCGTTGTATCCGAACTTCTTGCATATGCAGAACTTGCCGACTTGCCGAATGGATTAGTTTTGCGTTCTGACAAAACCGGGATTACAGCAAAAGAACTTGAAGAGATTGTTAATATGGCACCCAAGGAAATCCAGGGGCAACTTAATAGAAACATGCTGTTTCTTCTGGAACAGGTGGCTACAGACAGGATTCTGTTGAAATTGGCAAAGGACAAAATTTCCGTGTTGCAAAAAGATGAATCCGTATGGACTGATGCTGATATCATCGGACAATATCTGAAGGACGTTGTGAAGAATGTGAAAGTTAGTGATGAGGAAATCAAGGATTTCTACATGAATAATCAGGATATATTTGGCGGTGCACCATTTGAAAGTGTAAAGGATACCCTGAAAGAATTTGTCACCGGGCAGAAGCAACAGGAAGAACTGGTGCAATTTATAAGAAATCTTGGTAAAACAGTTCCTATTCAGGTTGATGCATCATGGGTAAAGAAACAGGTAATTCTTGCGCGGGATAATCCTGTAGACAAAGCAAGATTGAGTGGAAAACCTTCTCTTGTTGACTTTGGCGCCACCGGATGCCGACCCTGTGATATGATGGCGCCGATCCTGGAAGACCTTAAACGCAAATACGGGGAGAAAATCAATATATTGTTCGTCCATGTTGGAAAAGAGCAGGTTCTCGCGGCAAGATACAGGATTCAGTCAATCCCGGTGCAGGTGTTTTTTGATAAGGATGGGAATGAAATTTTCAGACACACAGGATTTTTCCCGCAGAATGAGATTGAGAAGAAATTTTCAGAGATGGGAGTAAAATGATGCACACGCTTTTTTCTTCATTGACGCATGCAGTTGAAGGGTCTCCATTAATTGCTGTCCTTGCTTCTATTATCTGGGGTATCCTGAGCATTCTTTTAAGTCCCTGCCATCTGGCGAGCATTCCGCTCATTGTGGGTTTCATTAATGGGCAGGGCCAGATATCCACGAAAAGAGCGTTCTTCATATCAGTCCTCTTTGCTTCCGGGATTCTTTTGACAATAGCGGCCATCGGGATAATCACCGCAGCGGCAGGACGAATGATGGGGGATGTCGGCAGGTACGGAAATTATTTTGTGGCAGTAATATTTTTTCTTGTCGGTTTGTATTTGATTGGTATTATCCCATTACCATTCTCAGCGCCCGGACAGGTGGCACTAAAAAAGAAGGGCTTGTTAGCAGCGTTTATTCTGGGTCTTGTTTTTGGAATCGCGCTGGGACCCTGCACCTTTGCCTACATGGCGCCGATGCTCACGATTACCTTTAAACTGGCGGCAACCAATTTACTTTACGGAATATTGTTACTTCTCTCGTATGGAATCGGACATTGCTCGGTTATCGTATTTGCTGGAACGTTCACAGAAATTGTCCAACGTTATCTGAACTGGAACGAACAGTCAAAAGGCGCTGTGGTTCTCAGAAGAATATGCGGTGTTTGTGTTATTCTTGGTGGTGTCTATATGATTTATGCTGCCTGACAAATTTGATTGTGGAGGGAATCCTTATGAAGACACTGGTTACAGTTGACGCAGGCATCTGCGGATTCAAAACGCGAATCCACGCTGACAGCGAAGATTCCCAAAATGTAACTTTCCGCATTGTGAGCGCATGTAAAAAGGTGCAAGAGATGGCAGATTTTCTCATTTCAAAAGGGCCTGTGGACGGCTATGCGGAAATCGGAGCAGGTAGTGAGGGCGTTATACTCGCCACAGCCCGGAAATATCTTAATGGATGCTGTGCTGGATGTGCGGTTTCCTCTGCGGTATTTAAAGCCATGCAGGTTGCCGCAGGGCTCGCCCTGCCGAAGGACATAACAATTAAAATTACCAAAGAATAATATGGACAGGAACACGATTTTGAAGAATGATAACTATTAGACCGTAAAGAGAGAGGGACATTATGAGCGACGGAATAAGCAAGAAATTATCGTTTCTGGATCGCTTCCTTACACTCTGGATATTTCTGGCGATGGCAGCAGGCGTAGGACTGGGATATTTTTTCCCGCCGATTGCAGAGTTCTGGCATCGTTTCAGCGTTGGAACAACCAATATCCCGATTGCCATCGGCCTGATTTTGATGATGTATCCGCCGCTGGCAAAGGTGAAGTACGAAGAACTCGGTGATGTATTCAAGAACTGGAAGGTGCTGGGGCTTTCACTTGTGCAAAACTGGGTCATCGGTCCAATACTGATGTTTCTTCTGGCCATTACATTTCTACGGGGCTATCCTGAATACATGGTTGGCCTGATAATGATAGGGTTAGCCCGCTGTATCGCCATGGTGATCGTCTGGAATGACCTCGCAAAAGGCGATACAGAATATGCAGCCGGGCTGGTTGCCTTTAACAGCATTTTTCAGGTGTTTTTCTACTCTGTTTATGCATGGGTATTCATCACGAAACTACCTACACTTTTCGGGCTTCAGGGAAGTATTGTTAACATCACCATCGGGCAAATTGCGAAAAGTGTTTTCATATATCTGGGTATCCCGTTTCTGGCCGGGATGATTACGCGTTTGGCTCTGCTGCAAGTAAAAAGCAAGGAGTGGTACCACACCAGGTTTATTCCACGGATAAGCCCCATAACCCTGATTGCACTTCTCTTCACAATTGTGGTGATGTTCAGTTTGAAAGGGGAATATATCGTCAGGATTCCGCTGGATGTTGTCAGGATTGCTATTCCGCTGCTGGTTTATTTTGTAGTTATGTTCCTTGTGAGTTTTTACATGGGAAAAAGGATTGGCGCGGATTACGGAAAAACCACCACGCTCGCATTCACGGCGGCAAGCAACAACTTTGAACTGGCCATCGCGGTGGCGGTAGCAGTTTTCGGAATTAACTCTGGAGCCGCCTTCGCCGCGGTAATAGGCCCTCTGGTAGAAGTGCCAGTGATGATAGGCCTGGTCAATGTGGCACTTTTCTTCCAGCGGAAATATTTCAAAATTCAGGTAAGTCCGGTTTTTTTCAAGGAACCTGAAACCGGAAAAAGCACACGATCGGTTCCAAAGGAGCGATGAGTATGTTCAAAAAAATACTGGTTGCAACTGATTTGTCCGCTGCATCAGATAGTGTTATCGGCTGTCTTAAAGAATTGCAAACCGTGGGTGCAAAAGATGTCTTGCTGTTGCACTGCCTGGGTATACGTCACATTGAGGTAATGAAGCATCTGCTTGCTCCGCTGGTGGAATCAAAACTCAAGGAGCAGAAAGCAGTTCTGGAAAGACAGGGGTTTAAAACCACTGTGGAAATCACGGCCGGACTGCCCCAATTTGACATCAATCGGATTGCTTCGGAAAAAAAATATTCCCTGATTGTGGCTGGCACGATCGGCCAGACGATGACAGACGAAATTCACCTGGGTGGCGTGGCTTCAAAGTTGATTCATTATGCAACAACTCCTGTTCTCCTTGTTCGCATAAAGACCACATACACCAGAGATACCGATCGCAGCAAGGTAACCTGTCAGAAAATGTTCCGACATGTTCTTTTTCCAACTGACTTTTCGGACAACGCAAAATTCGCCTTCAAGTATGTCCGCGACATGGTGAAAAATGGCGCCAGCCGGGTGACATTGCTGCATGTCCAGGACAAGGTGAAAATAGAGGCACATCTTAAGCACAAAATAGAAGAGTTCAATCATATTGACAGAGAACGACTGGAACGTCTCAAAACAGAACTCAATAAGAAAGGCCCGGCGCGTGTAGAGATACAATTGAAATACGGGTCCCCGATTTCAGAAATCCTCGCAGAATCCATTAAGGGGCAAGCGACATTGATTGTAATGGGCAGTCAGGGAAGGGGCTATATCCGCGAGATTTTTTTAGGAAGCGTGAGCCATGCCGTGGCTCGACACGCACCGGTATCTGTACTATTGATTCCGGCGCCTCGGTGAGGACGGTTTGAGAAAAAAACTTAACAGGAGGTGACAATATGCTCAAGGTAAAACCACATCCAGATTATCCCCCTGAAGAAGGACGTTATTTGAGAGGAAACGATGCGTCCCCGGTAGCAGTGGCAATTATTCTTAACTGCGATGGTGACAAAATTCCGCCTGAACTTGAAGCCCTTGTAAGAACTGGCATTGAAAGCGGTGCAGCACTTTCTGGTACGGTCCAGACCGAAAATATTGGATTTGAAAAAATGATCTGCAACATCGTTGCTAATCCGAACATTCGCTATCTGGTCCTCGGCGGGCCAGAATCTGAAGGACATTTAACAGGCGAAGCGTTAAAATGTCTCCTTGAATATGGGGTAGACGAGAAGAGACGTATCAGAAAAACCTCTGCTCCACATCCTTTCCTGTTTAATCTGCCTGAAAGGTCCATTGAGCGATTCAGAAAACAGGTCTCTCTGATTGACTTGCAGTTTGAAGGTGACCCCGAACTCATCAGGAAAGCCGTATGGTCATGTTACCAGGAAACGCCGGTTGATTTTCGCGGGTATTCTCTATACGACCCCGGCGCATATCCAGAAGAACCGATTGGAGGAAAAATCACTTGGCGCGTAACTGAACCATGGCTCGGAATACTTGATAACAAAGAAATTGAAGCACAGAAAAGGGCGCGTGAATTGATGGAGCGCCTGAGAAACAAGAAAAAAACCTGAGACCGATTTCATGCTGTTTGTGCCTGGCCCGCAGGACATCCTGCAGGTTCTTTTATCCTCCAATCAGTTATGGTATAATTTAATGGCGATGGAGTCCGCCGTTAACCGACCTCTGGTCTGATGACTCCTACGGGAATTTTCCGGGGAGTCAGAAATGTGTTGTATATCTTCAGAACGACCAAGGGCAGATAAACCAGTTTGCACTCAAAACATCAGGCAGGGATCCTACCAGGAATCTTTTGATTTGGCGCTCCGAAAGGGTATTAAAATCTTCAATGAACTCGGGCAGGAGTTCTCTTCCTATCACTCAAGATTAAACTCGCTGCGCCACCGTCTCGCCCAGAACAGCATTCATATTGCTATTCTCGGTCAGTTCAAAAGGGGCAAAAGCACATTTCTCAACGCATTACTCGGGGAACCGATATTGCCGATGTCTGTTCTTCCACTGACTTCCATTCCAACCTTTGTTCAGGCCAGCCCTTTCAGGAAAGTTAGAATTGTGTTTCTGGACGAAAAGAAGACGGCGCTGGAATTTAATAAATTGAGCCCTGATGAACTGAGAAGCATCCTGACAGAATGGGTAACAGAATCCGGCAATCCAGGAAATGTTCGTAATGTCAGTCAGGTTGAAGTGTTCCATCCCGCCCCTGTGCTTCGTAATGGCGTGGTATTCATTGACACTCCTGGAATCGGTTCCACATTAAGACATAACACGGAAACCACGCTCAACTTCTTATCGCATTGCGATGCGGCTGTCTTTCTCGTGTCAGCAGATCCTCCGGTTACGGAGGTGGAAGTTGAATTTCTCAGGCGCGTCCGATCAAAGATAGAGCAATTATTCTTCGTAATAAACAAGACGGACTATCTGACTGACAGGGAAAAACAATTGATGATTTCATTTTTAAATAAGGTATTGAAGGAGCAGACGGATTCAGAAATTGATATCCGTATTTTCCCTGTCTCTGCAAGTGAAGGGCTTATTGCGAGGCAAACAGAAAACCCTGATATGTGGAAAAAAAGCGGGATGAGCGATGTGGAAGAATATCTTATCCAGTTTCTTATCAACGAGAAGGCAACAGCCCTGGCGTCCGCGCTTTCAAGAAAAGCCAGCGATATCCTTGCAGAAGCGATTACCCGGCTGGAATTGAATCTTAAATCATTACAGATGCCACTCAAACAACTGGAGCAAAAACTTGATGTTTTTGAGAGAAAACTTGCTGAGATTAATAACCAGCGCCAGGAGATAAAAGACCTCCTTGCAGGAGACCAGAAGCGACTGCATGCCTGCCTTGAGGAATATTCAAAACAACTCCATGCGCAGGCCCGTCTTTACCTTGACGGGGTAATCAAGGAAATATCCGCAGAAGATGGAAATAATATTTTGAGTGAATCAACATTGCAGGAAAAACTTGCAAATCATATTTCGGGTTTCTTTGAGCGTTCAATGGGAGAAGCAGCAACTCTTTTTGACAACAAGGTCCTCGCAACACTTGAACGCCACCAGCAACGGATTGACCAACTTATAGAGTCAATACGACAGACCGCAGCAAATTTATTTAATGTGCCACATTATACATACCAGAGCCACGAAAAATTTACAATAATCCGGAAACCATACTGGGTAACGCACCAATGGGCGACATCTCTCCAGCCATTTTCCAGAAGAACCATGGATAAATTGCTGCCGCAAAAAAGCCGCAATATTAGGATCTTGAAACATTTGCAGGAGCAGGTGGATTTCCTCGTTCTCCAGAATGTGGAAGGTTTGAGATGGTCTATTTTTCAAAGCATGGACCATGCGTTTGCACGCTTCAACCTGCTTGTTGATGAACGGCTTAACCAGGCCATTGATGCCACGCACCACGCCATAAAAGCGGCCATGCGACAGCGCAAGGAACACTCCGAACATGTTTCTGAAATGGCATCAAAATGGAGGGCATCTATTGAAAAGATACAGTCGGTTCAAAAAAACATTTCAATTCAATGAAAAAACAAAACATATCCAGGATCAGTGAAAATCACAGAAGAACTATTTCTGTGCGGCTTTCCCTGCTTGATGAAATTCTCTGCGAGTATGGAAGGATAGCAAACGGGGAAGAAAACCGCGGAGTCATGTACGAAGAGGAAAATACTCTTTCAAATAAGCAGCGAATTCGCCTCAAACAAACAATATCAGAAATAAGGGAAATAATTTCGCAAATCAAGGAGACCCTGTTTTTAAAACCGAAAAAAGAGAACCTCGCGAACAAAATCTGGTCAAGCGCCTCTTCGCTCTGGGAGGTTCTGGTTGAAACAGAAAGCAAGTATCTTAAAGGATACGGGGAAGTGCCGGAATCTTTAGCCGAATTCCTTGACCCGAAGGTTAAAGAAATTACAAGGCACCTGACTTCTATAGTTGAAATAATGCGGAAAACAGATGCAGCCAAAGAGTTTTGAGGAGCAGTTATCCAACAGACCTTAAAAATTCAAGATGTGCGTCAAGTTGTGGATTTTTGAAAAATTCTTTTGCCATAAAATTTGCATAGAATGAAAAAAGCATGCTGCGGCCCATCTTTCTGCTACCAAAATTCCTCAGGAATCCGTTTTTAAGTGAGTAAAACTCTTTGTACATGCGGTAGATTTTTTTCTGCAGCCAGTACGGTGTGAAATTTTTTGGCCTTATAACAACATGTTGTCCATCATACAAATACCAGTTCTTTGTTAAAATCCTGCCCTCCTGTTCCATCCGGTCGTAAAATCTTGTGCCTGGTATTGGAATTGGGGTGAAGAGTTGAACGCTGTCAAGGTTCTTGCCAATCCACTCCTGCGTTTCTTCTATCGTCTCCTTTGTATCTCCATCCCCGCCTATTATCATCATGCCATGAATCCAGAATCCGTGCTTCCTGTATATCCTTATCGCCTCTTTTATCCTGTCTGCCCTGTATGGCTTACCAAAAAATTCCAGGGTCTTGTCAACTATGGATTCTATGCCGACGCACAGGTAAAGAAACCCTGCTCTCTTAAGCGCTTTTAAAAGATTTTCATTAAATGCAGCCGCAATTGTAATCTGCGCTATCTTGTTCTTTTTTGTACTGCGTTTCCTTATTTCATTCAGAAGTCCTATCGTCTCATTTTGATTGGCAGCGATATTATCATCAGTAAAAAAACTGTAACTTCCAATCTTCTCTATTTCCTCCAGTTCGGTGGTCACATATTCCTTTGACTTCTGCCTGTAAGCCCTGCCATAGAGTCGTGTGACACTGCAAAAATCGCAGTTATTCGGGCACCCTCGCGAGGACTCCACAACCATACTTGCAACCTTCTTTTTAATAACATCATCATAATATGGATGAGGCACTGCACTCAGTTGCTCCGGCGTCATCAGTTTTCTGTCCTTTGTCTCAACTATGACGCCATTTTCCTTAAAGGATATCCCATCTATGGTTCTTAAATCCTGCCTTTCCTTTGTCAACTCCTCCATAAGTTCTCTTATGGTAATTTCACCTTCGCCCCGCACAACAATATCAACATGTTCAAGCCAGTCCGCAACTCTGAAGGTGGGATCAGGTCCGCCGGCAATAACTATCCCATCAGGATTTTTGCTTCTGTATAAATCGGCAAGTTCCATTGATTGTAAGGATGTCCTTGTTATAGAAGATATCAACAGAGCATCTGATTTGAATATCCTGCTAAAGTTTCTGGCGCTCAATTTGCCCTTTATCCCATGATATAGCGGATTAACCTCCTCCACATCAGTCCAGCCATCCGCCTTCAATACTGCAGCGAGTACAGGAATCGCCCTGGAGGGCAGTTTAATTGCGCTGTAGAAGTCACAGGCAGGTTCACCGTTAAGCACTCCAAACTGGGTGGCAGGCAATTCCACAAATGTGATGGCACTCTGCTTTTCTAATTTTTTCATCGGGCCTCTTTACTGACTGTATAAGCGGGACACCATGAATAATATTGTCCTGTCCGGCAAAATCTCATCCTGGCCATAGCGCCTATCCTCACGGCCGTTGACGCATTTGAAGAATTAATATTATCAGAAGTAGTATACATCACTTTTAGAAATTGGCAAGGGATATTTGCAAAAAGAAAGGTGTAGTTTACGCAATAAAATGCTGGTATAATAGCAGAAAATAATGAAACCTAAATTGACATATTCAATTTTGCTTTTAACTGGAGAAAATCTGATGAATACGCGCGCAAATTCCTCTGCCATTTCCACCCTTGACAATCGGCCGGTCTATTGCTGCATTCCAATTGAATTCATCCAGCCATGGGAACAAAACCACGCAATCCGCCAGGTGAAAAAACTTCATCTCGGCAATATGGTTATGCTGCAGGGAACATTCCATGTGGGCAACAGCAAAAAGGAGCGCCAGTTATGGAAGAGAAAATTCCCGTCCCTTGCCAAAAAAATTGATGCTACACCATTTTTTCCAGAACGGCCTGAACACGGGATGGCCGTACTTTTTGACCTTCCGATTGAATTCCGGCTCAGACAACTTCGGCTTTGCAAGAAGTTGGGCTTGAGAATATTCTGCTTCTTTCCTCCGATTCTGCACCTGCCGCCAGAAGATTATGACAGGCTGATGAAAATTGGCAAAGATATAATCTATAGCGAGTGTTTTATGGGCGAGAATCTAAGCATCCTTGCAAACACATTGTCCCTGGAACAACTGAAAAAGATAGATGTGAAACTTTCAGGCCTGCAGAATGATTCCAAAAAGCAAGATAAAACAGCACCCGGAATTTTTGATAATCCTGATGCGCTGGATTTTCAACTCATGCATGATTGGTTCGTAGACAAATTTCAGGATGTCGCCAAGAAAATTCGTGCCCGGTGCTCGTTGAATTTGAGCGCTATTGAGGCGTCGTGCCAGATGCGGCTCGCCATGGAAGCAGGCGCAGACATTCCAGTCCTTGAACTCGTACCGCATGAACCACTGCGAGCCTTAGCGGCTGTGCGCGGTGCAGCAAAAGCGTACAAAAAATTGAACTGGGGAGTCCATACAGCACTCGGTTATTACCGTAATCCTGCCAATGAATGGACTCCAGAACGTCTCCGTATCGCCTATAATTTGTTTTTTGCGGCTGGTGCAAACATCTTCAGCGAGCCTAACCTCCCGCTTAGAAACTGGGGGTTATGCAGCGGTTTCTTCACAATTAAGGCAAGCCCCGCAATGCAGGAAGGAGATAAAGAGTGCCGCGGTTTTATGGACCCGGTTTGCGTTAGAGCGCGCGAAATCGTTGCAGAACATTACAGATTCACCCAGTTTCATAAACGTCCTGCGCCGAATCCAAGGGTACGGCTGGGCTATATGCTCGGGAATCTTGATTGCTGGACTGGGAGTGAAACAGAACAGATGTGGATGGTAAACCTGCCTGGTTTTGCTGCATCCGACGCATTAAAAACCTGGCATCATTTTGAACGAATCTTTGAAAGCGAACCATGGTATGCTGCGCCGCGCAAGTACTACTGGCAGGCAGACCCTGTAAAACCGCTCTATTTCGGAACGCCTCCGTGCGGACAGGTGGATATTGTTCCTGCGGAGGCGCCGCTTGATGTTCTCAATACATATGGCGCTCTCGTATTTCTCGGCTGGAATACGATGACTGCAAATCAGTATGAAAAACTTAAACTCTTTGTGAGAAATGGCGGAACTCTTTTCCTTGGCATTCCGCACCTTGACACCAGAACCCGCGCCGATAGACCCCAGGCCATCTTCCGGGGCGGCGATGTTAGAGATCTTTGCGGCGTAAAAATTTCTGCCCGTACTGTTACTGTCAGTGAGATTTTTTTTGTGCGGCAGGCCAGCAATGGCCGCGAACGTTTCCCGAAAGGAGCCCTGTATCTTGAGGAGGCGCCTATGGCGGAGTTAGAACTATGCGGTGCGCAGGTGCTGGCGCACGCCCGCGAACTGCCAGCACAACCTGTGCTGCTTGAACACAGGTACGGGAAAGGCGTGGTTTATCTTCTTACGAACCGGGAATACCCGGGCAACCGTCTTGATGCTTTCATAACCGATATTCTGCGAACCCTGGCCGATGCCCAGCAGCAGGAAATTGCCGTTGAAAGCCGGGATGTGTTTTATGCTCTGTATGATGGGATTATGCCGTCTGGAGAGCAATTTTCGCTAATCTATCTTGTCAACCATGACATCTACGGCCAGGTTTCATATCCTGTGCTTCATGCACGAGGAACAAAGATACCTGTGCGTGTACCCGGATATGAAATGCGTATTGTCTGGGTTTTTGACAATCTTATCCTTTCTCCCTGCGACCGGTTCGTAAAAATTGTAGACGCTGAAAAGGATGGAAATACCTGGATTATAACCCTTGCTGCTCAATCATCAGCCAGGCAGGCACCAGTCAAAGAAAAACACATGATTCAAATTGAAACCATTGCGGGTTCAATACACGCTGTAAAACTGAGAAATCGGTTGATTCCTCTTAGAACCGG
>Ga0315298_1004373_pt1 | contig 21177 bp, 21 predicted proteins | sample WHS_1_MG_FD_203077 | JGI IMG/M metagenome (GOLD analysis project Ga0315298, IMG submission 203077) | Extremophilic microbial mat communities from Washburn Hot Springs, YNP, Wyoming, USA - WHS_1_MG | ecosystem: Environmental > Aquatic > Thermal springs > Hot (42-90C) | place: USA: Wyoming...
TCGGCATTCTCCCCGGCGTCGGCCCGGCACTGGCGCGCAAACTCGCCGGCATGGGGATCACGCGGGTCGGCCAGCTCGCCGCCCTCAACGATCGCGCCGCCCGCGCCCGGCTCGGGGAGGACGGGCCAATGCTGGCCGCGCGCGCCCGCGGCATCGATCCCCGCCCGATCGACCCCGCGCGGGCGACGAAGTCGATCAGTGCAGAGACGACCTTCGCCGAGGATATCGACGATGCGGCATCCCTCGCCCGCGCCCTGTTTCCGCTCTGCGAGAAACTCGCCCGGCGGCTGCGCGCCGAGGGCTTCGCCGCCGCCGGGCTCGTGCTCAAGCTCAAGACCGCCCGTTTCGAGACGCATACCCATGCGGTGCGGCTGACCGCTCCCACACAGCTGGCCGAAACGATCTTCGAGGCGGCGAAACCGGTCCTGATGCGCGCCGCCGGCCCGCGCTACCGGCTGATCGGGATCGGCGCCGCACGGCTCACCGATGCCGCCGAGGCCGACCGCGGAGATCTGGTCGATCAGGAAACGCCGCGCCGCGCCGCCCGCGAGGATGCCGTCGAGCGGTTGCGCGCGAAATTCGGCACCGGGATCATTCGCCGGGGCGGATGATCCGCCGGGCGCCCACGCCATGCTTGCCCGACGGCGCGAAAAGCCGATAGGCTTGCTCTGGGAGGATCGGCGGATGAAGCTGCGCGGATTCCTGGCTGGCGTTTTCGTGGCAGCGCCGCTGATTGCGGCGAGCGGGAACGCTGCGATGCCGACGCGGACGGTGAGCGAGCATGTCGGCCGGTTCGATGCGATCGTCCTGCACGGCCGTTTTCGTCTCAACTTCACCCGAGGGGAAACACGCTCGGTGAAGCTAAGCGGCGATCCCTATCTCGTGGAAAATCTGAGCGTGTCTGTGAAACGGGGCGTGCTGGACATCGATCGCCCCAGCGCGCTCGACTTGCCGAAGAACGAGACCGTGGATGTCATCATCACCGCTCCCTCGCTCGCCGCGCTTACGACGAAAGGACTCGTGCGGGCGGACGTGCGGAACCTGTCCGGCCAAACGTTCGACTTCATCAATGACGGCGCCACTGCGGCCACCCTCTCGGGCGAAGTGGGCAAATTCCGGATGATTTCACGCGGAGTCGCGTCGATCGATGCCAGCCAGCTGCGGGCGGCCAACGTGACGGTCTTGGTGCGGGGGCAGGGCAACATGAGGGTGTTCGCGCGCGAAAGCGCCAACATCACGCTGTACGGCGAGGGGAAGATCGAGGTTCTCGGTCACCCGAAAGACCATACGTTCAAGACGCTGGCTTACGGAACCGTGACGCTGCGCTGAGCAGCAGACATGAAAAAAGGCGCCGCTTTCACGGCGCCTTTTCCGAGACAGGCTGGGTTCAAGCCGCCTTCAGGTTCTCGGCGGACATCTTGCCCTCGCGGCCCTTGCGGACCTCGAATTCAAGGCGCTGGCCCTCATCGATGCGGCCCAGGCCGGCACGCTCGACGGCAGAAATATGCACGAACACGTCCTTCGACCCGTCATCCGGCTGGATGAAGCCATAGCCCTTGGTTGCGTTGAACCACTTAACAGTACCTGTCGACATCGCGACTCTCCAAACAAACGGCAGCCCACGAAATGAGGGCCAGCAAACTCTTCAACTTGGGGAGGTGTCGAAGGCGGTAACGCCGTAACGCACGCAGCAACCAGAACCGAAAAGCGCCGTGATTCTCTTATACCGGCTTTTGCGGCCGAGGGCCAGCATGTATTCATGCCGGCGGCACGTAGGAGAGTCTCTCCCTGCCCTCGCGCTTTCCGGCGCGGCCGGTGGGCTCGAAGCCCACTGCACGCAACAACGACCAGGACGGGATGTTGGCCGGATGGCATTCGGCGAAGACGATCTCTCCGTGCAATGCCCGCAGCATCGCCGTCAAAGCCTCGCGCGCATAGCCACAGCGCTGGAACGCAGGACCAATCCAGTAGCCGATCTCGATCGCGGAACCGCCGCCATCCGTCGGCCCGCGGTGCGCGCCGAGCAGGCCGATCAGCTGCCCGTCGGCGGCAAGGCGGATGCCATGAAATCCCGGGTCGGATTCGATCAACGCCCGCGCTTGCGCGGGGCCGAAGGGCGAGGAGAGAAAATCGATGCGTCCGGTAATGATCGGATGGTCGGTAACGGCCGCGAGTTCCGCAGCATCGGCGATGGCGAGCGGCGCGAGACGAAGCCGCGCGGTCACCAATCGTACAGCGACAGGCGGCGTCCCTGTCAGGCCGGTTCGATCATGCATTGCAGCGGGTGTTGGTTCTCGCGGGCGAGTTCCAGAACCTGGATCATCTTGGTTTCCGCGATCTCGTAGGTGAAAATGCCGCAAACGCCGACACCGCGGCGATGGATCCGCAACGCGATCCGTCCCGCCTCATCGGTCGTCTTGCCAAACAGCCCGACCAGCGTTGCGACCACGAATTCCATCGGCGTGTAGTCATCGTTGAACATCATCACGCGGTAAAGCGGTGGTCTCTTCGCACGAGCGCGCGCCTGCGTGGCGAAAACCGGATCCATACCGTCCTGGCCGTCAAAATCGTCCATGCCGATGGCCCCATAAATGCGATTGCGGTCGCTGTCATGCAGAACCGTCGACTTGCACCCGACCCGCGTGCAAATCTGCAAATGGCGACGGACGGACCGGAATCCGGCCCGTCCGCTTATCATTCATCCGTCAGGCGGTGAAACCGCCCTTCCGCTTCAGAGCGCCGCGCCGAACTTCTCGACGGCGAGAGTGACACGCGCAGTGAGCGGCGCGATGGTCTGCTCGGTGAGCTTGAGCGACGCATCGGTGATCCGGCCGGTCTCGGCGACCGCCTTTTCCATCATCGCACGGGCATAACCGGTCTGGAGATCGACGGCTTCCTTCACCGACTTCACGCCGCCGAGCGCCTTCGTCATTGCCACGGTCTCCTCGACAGAGGCCTGGGTGGTGCTGGCAATCTGCTTCGAAATGCCCTGCAGACCCGCAGTGAAGATCTGGCCGGCCTTTACCATCGCCTCGAAATTGCCCTGGCTGAACGCCATCATCTCTTCTGTCGTCTTCATCGCCTTCGCCATCTGCTCCTTGACCTTCGCCTGCTGGGCCTCGAAACCCTTCGCGGCGTTTTCCATGCCTTCCTTCATCGACGTCAGGGTCTTTTCGAACCCGGCGGCAACCTGGGCCTTGGTGGCCTCAACAGTGGCTTCGGCCGCCTGCTGCACCGTCTCGGTCGCTTTGATCTTTGTGCTCATCCTAGTTACTCCTCGTGTGTCCGTTGCAACGATGCCGATGCGCCCGCGCACCAGCCTTGGCCGTCGTTGCTTTCGTCGCAAGGGAGAAAAACGACCGCCAAATTCCTTGCACCCACGTTTTATAGTGCAGTGCAACATGGCCGATTTAGGCCTGCCGCGTGGGTAAGTCAATGCTTTTTGTGCAACGCACAATGACACTGCGGTTAAGCCTCACGGCGCCGACCGCTCCCACAAACACGGAGCGCAGGAGGATATCCCATTAACCCTTTGGCTTTTTTGTTAATTTCTATTTTTGAACTGGACAGCGCCGACATTTCATCCTATCCGTCTTATGAGGCTTCGTTCATGTTTGGGGGACCGTATGCGTTTGGCCGAATTGCAAGGCTGGATTGTGAACATCCTGCGGCGCGGCTCGGTACTCGCGGCAGGCGGCTTGATGGGCGCGGCGCTGGCCGCACCTCAAGCTGCGCAGGCTAATCTGCATCAACGGTATCGACATGTCGTGCGCATACATGAGCGCCTTGGGGGCATTGCCTCTCCGGCCGCCTCGGGGCCGCTTGCGCCCGGGATTGACTGGATCGTGATGGACGCGGCAACCGGCCGCATCCTCTCCGAGCACAACGCGTATAACGAGCGCTTCCCGGCCAGCCTGACCAAGTTGATGACGCTGGATCTCGCTTTCCACGCACTCAGCCACGGCCGCCTGAACGCCAATACCCCGCTTCCGGTGAGTCCAGCGGCAGCGTCAGTGCAGCCTGTGAAGCTGAATCTTGTGGCGGGGCAGACCGTAACGGTCATGCAGGCAATGCTGGGCATGACGACCCTCTCCGCCAATGACGCGGCAACGGCGCTCGGACAGTACCTCGGCGGCGGCAGCATCCGGCGCGTTGCCGCCGAGATGACAGCGCGCGCCCACGCTCTCGGCATGGAGCGGAGCGAGTTCCGCAACCCATCCGGCCTACCCAATCCGAACCAGGTGACCGACGCCTACGACATGGCGATTCTCGCCCGTCACCTGCTGCTGGACTATCCGCAATATCGCTATCTTTTCTCCGTGCCGAGCTTCCGCTTCGAAGGCCGCACGATCCCCAATATCGATGGCATGCTCAAGCGCTACAACGGCGCCATCGGCATGAAGACGGGCTATACGGACCTCGCGCGGTTCAACCTCGTCACCGCCGCGGTGCGCAACGGTCACATGCTGATTGGCGTGGAGATGCACGCCCCGTCCTGGATCGTTGCTTACAATCGCATGACCCAGCTGCTTGATGCCGGCTTCGCAGCCGAAAGCGGTGCGCCGACGACCGTCATCGCAACTGCCACGTCACCACAGCCTCGCGCCGCAATGCCTCCGCCCCCGGTGCGCCAGCCGGCCGCGGCGCCCGTGCTCGTGGCGAGCCGAAGCAGAACCGCTCCTGTTCACATGATCGTTGCGCGTTCGGTCGGCCATGTCACGCGCGACATGATCCCGGGATGGACCGCCCAGGTTGGCGCCTATGACAGCTACATCCTCGCCAAGAGGCAGGCCCTGACCATACGCGGCGAGCGCAAGGTCGGCATCGCCAGGGTTGGCAGCGCCGTGGTGCACCGGCACCGGATCTGGCGCGCTCAGATTGCCGGCCTCGACCATAACGATGCGAATCTGGTCTGCAGTGCGATGAGACGCGCTCATCAGTCCTGCTTCATCATTCCACCGAGCAACGAAAGCCTGGCGATGCGCTGACGGAACGGGCCTGATCAGCCGGCCCGTTGCCTTTTGACAAGCGCCAGAACGGCAGGCGCCGCCAGCACCAGCACCAGCGCATTCCACAGCATGAATTCGAGGTTGAGCGGGCCGGAAATCACGGCGCTTGCCACGGCGCCGGCGACCAGCAGGACGCTGGGCAGCCAGTCGCGCCAACTGCGCATGGCCGGCCGGTCGGCCACCGCCAGTCGCCAGACGGCGATTGCGATCGGCACGGCAAAGACAGGGAACGGCGCGTCACGATAACGCGGATCGAACACGAGCCCCGCCTGGACGATGACCGCGGTCACCACGAACAGGAACCAGAGATGGTCGAAGAGGCCTTTGCCCCAGTCGCGGGGGCTAGCCTTGCCGAACAGGCTCGCGCGCAGGAGCAACACCGTTGCTGCTCCATCCAGCGGCCGCCGCCCCTTGCCGCGTGAGGCAACGCGCAGAGCGGCAAGGGCGAGCAGACCCTGTGCCGGCAGATTGATCGCGGCGCAGATCATCAGGGACTCGTCGTACAGCACGTGATGGGTGATCGCCCAGGCGTAGACGAGCGCATTGCCAAGGCCGAAAGCGAGCGCCAAGCCGGAGACACCCGCCATCCCGCCGATAAGCGCGAGGATCACCGACAGCGCGATCGCGGCACCGGCATAAAGCGGCCAATGCGGCATCTCCACCACCGGACCTTCAAGGGGGAATTTCGGCCGGCGTCCTGCGGACCAGATGCCCCAGTTGGCGCCGGCGATCCCCTCGTCGTGGTATTTCCAGTGCTGGTCGAACGCCTCGATCAGGTTGTAGTCGACATGCTCGCGATCGGCGAGGCTGACGAAGCGGCGCAGAAAGATCGCCTCGTTGACCCGCGAGGGCGCGGCATCCGCCCGCCAGCGCCCCCGGCTCGGCCAGCCGGTCTCCCCCACCGAGATCGTCTTGCCCGGAAAGACGCGCTCGGCCTTGCGGATGGTCCGGCCGATCCGCGCGATCGCGGCGTTCACCCCCACCGGGTGGTTCTGCCAGTAGGGCAGCAGATGGATCATCACGACGTCGACATGCTTCGCCACCTGCGGGAATTCGAACCAGAAGCTCGCGACATCGGCATAGGCGACCGGCTGCTTCACCCGGGCGCGCACATGGTCGATATCGCGGATCAGTTCGCCCACCGAGAGGTCGCGCCTGAGCAGCACCTCGTTGCCGACGACGACGCGGGTGATCGTGTGCGGATGCGCGTTCGCCGCGGCGATCCCGGCCGCCATCTCCCGCGCATTGTCCTTCGGGTTCGGCCCGAGCCAGATCCCGGCCCAGACCTTCAGCCCCGCCCGCTTCGCCAGCGCGCCGATGTCGAAATCGCCCTCGATCGAGGAATAGGTGCGGATGCCGCGCGCGTGCCGCGCGATCAGGCGCAGGTCCTGCTCCACCTCGGCGGCCGAGGAGAAGGTTTTCGTCAGCGGCGACTGGCCGTTGCGGAACGGCGCGTAGGACACCGAGTTGAACCGCGCATCCGGCATGACGACGCCGCCGGCACGCGGCCGGTTCGGCAGATACCATGCGGCAACGCTCAGCAGGCCGAGCAGAAAGATCAGATAGGGTCTTGCGGTGCGCATGGCCCATGCGCTTACAGGAGGCTCCACCGGCAGGCCAGAGGCGGCTCATGAACATCGACGGGCTCGACGACACGACGATCGCCCGCATACTGACCACCACGCGGCGGATCGCGCTGGTCGGCGCCTCGGCCAACCCGGCCCGCCCCTCGAACGAGGTGCTCGGCGCGCTGCTCCGCCTCGGCTACGACGTCACCCCGGTCAATCCCGGCCTTGCCGGCACCAGGCTGCACGGGCGGGAGGTCGCCGCCTCGCTCGACGATGCGACGCCGCTCGACATGGTCGAGCTGTTCCGCGCCTCAGAACGGGTGCTGCCGGCGGTGCGCGACGCGATCCGGCTGGGGGCGAAGACGATCTGGATGCAACTCGGCGTGGTGAACGAGGGCGCCGCCGCCCTCGCCCGCGCCGCCGGGCTCGTCGTGGTCATGAACCGCTGCCCGCTGATCGAGCGCCCGCGTCTCGGCCTCACTCCCTGAACGACGCGGCCGGATAGCCCTGGGCGAAGAGCAGTGCGCGCAGGTCGCCATGCTCGATGCGCACCGGCGCCGCCTCGGCGAGGATCGGCTTCGCGTGATACGCCACTCCCAGCCCGGCATCGGCGATCATCGCGAGATCGTTCGCCCCGTCGCCCACCGCCAGCGTCGCCGACAGCTTCACCCCGCGCGTCGCCGCCAGCTCGTGCAGCGCCGTGCGCTTGGCGTCGCGGTCCAGCACCGGCTCGGCGACGCGACCGATCAGCCGGGTTCCGTCATCGAGCAACTCGTTGGCGCGATGCGTGTCGAACCCGACCTCCGCCGCCACCCGGCTGGTAAACCAGGTGAACCCGCCCGAGACCAGCGCCGTCACCGCGCCATGCGCGCGCATGGTGGCCACCAGCTCTCGCGCCCCCGGCATGATCGCGGTGCGCCGCCAGGTGCGCTCGAGTGCCGCGACATCGAGCCCCTCCAGCAGGGCGACGCGCTCGCGCAGCGCATCGGCGAAATCCAGCTCCCCCGCCATCGAGCGCGCGGTGATCGCGGCGACGCGCTCGCCCACCCCCGCCTCGGCGGCCAGCTCGTCGAGCGTTTCCGAGGTCACGATCGTGCTGTCCATGTCCGCGACCAGCACGGCCTTGCGCCGCCCGCGATCCCTGACGCACATCACGTCCACCGGCGCATTGTCGATCGCCGCGCGCACCAGGGCGAAGTCTGGCGGATTCATGCAGGGAATTTCGGCGGCCTCGCCTGGCGAAAGCCACACCGGCGGGCCGCCGGCGGCCAGCTCGCGCACGCGGGCCACCATCGTGTCGGTCAACGTCACCTTGTCGCGCGCCGCGACCAGCACCAGAACGAATTTCATGACCCAGTCGCCTAGAGCATGTTCCGCCCCCCCGGCAAGGCCGCTGCTGATCGTCGCCGGGCCCACCGCCTCCGGCAAGTCGGCCCTCGCCCTCGCCGCCGCGCAACGCTTCGGCGGCACGATCATCAATGCCGACGCGATGCAATGCTATGCCGACTGGCGGATCATCACAGCCCGCCCCACGCCCGCGGACGAGGCGGCGGCGCCGCACCGCCTCTACGGCGTGCGCCGGCTGGAAGAGGCGGTCGATGCCGCCTGGTGGCGCGGCCGGGCGCTGGCCGAGCTGGCAGCGGCCGAGCTGCCGATCCTGTGCGGCGGCACCGGCATGTATCTCTCGTCGCTGGTCAACGGCATCGCGCCGATCCCCGATCCGGGGCCGGACGCACGGGCGGAAGCGCGGCGGATGCTCGCGGCGGATGGACCGGCCGCGCTGCACGCCTGGCTTGCGGCGCGCGACCCGGCAACCGCAACGAAGCTGCGGCCGAGCGATCCCCAGCGCCTCGCCCGCGCCGCCGAGGTGCTGCTCGGCACCGGGCGCGGCCTCGCCGCCTGGCACGCCGCGCCGCGCGCCGGGCTCGCCGGATACCGCGTCATGCTGCTGCTGCTCGACCCGCCGCGCCCCGCGCTGCGCGAGGCGATCGCGGCGCGCTTCGAAGCGATGCTCGCCGCCGGCGCGCTGGCGGAAGTGGCCGCCGTCGCCGCCCGCGCCCCCGATCCCGCGCTCCCCGGTCTGCGCGCCCACGGTGTGCCGGAATTGCTGGCGCATCTCGCCGGCGCGATCAGCCTCGACGAGGCGACGTCCCGCGCCATCGCCGCCACCGCAGCCTATACGAAACGCCAAGCGACCTGGTTCCGCCATCAGAAACTGGCAGATCAGCGCAACACGCATACGATCAGATCAAGATTCACTGATTCTACGCAATTTTCCGAAAGCACAGTCCGTTCGATCATTTCATTTATTAATTTATCGAGTTGACGCACCGCAGCAGACCGGGGTAGGCCTGCGTCGCGATCTGACAGGATGGGGATATGAACGCCGTGAACACCACAGTCGCTTCCGGGGCCGAAACCCTTCTCCGCGCACTGAAGGCGCAGGGGGTCGAGGTCATTTTCGGCTATCCGGGCGGCGCCGTGCTGCCGATCTATGATGCGATCTTCCAGCAGAACGCGATCCGCCACATCCTTGTCCGCCATGAACAGGCGGCGGTTCACGCAGCCGAAGGCTATGCCCGCTCGACCGGCAAGGTCGGTGTGGTGCTCGTCACCTCCGGGCCGGGGGCGACCAACGCCGTCACCGGGCTGGTGGACGCACTGATGGACAGCATTCCCGTTGTCTGCCTGACCGGCCAGGTGCCGACCCATCTGATCGGCAACGACGCGTTCCAGGAAGCCGACACGACGGGTATCACCCGGCAGGCCACCAAGCACAACTATCTCGTCAAGCGCTCGGACGATCTCGCCCGCATCGTGCATGAGGCATTCCACGTTGCGCGGACGGGGCGGCCAGGCCCCGTGCTGATCGACCTGCCGAAAGACATCCTGATCAACCCAGCGCCATATACCGAGGCGCCGGAAGGCCCGCACCGCTCCTATCGCCCGCGCACAGCCCCCGATCTCACCCGGATCGCCGAAGCGGTGAGCGCGCTCAAGGGGGCAAAGCGGCCGATCATCTATACCGGCGGCGGGCTGATCAATTCCGGTCCGGAATCGGCCGAACTGATCGTTCACCTCGCGAAGCTCACCGGCGCGCCGGTTACCTCGACGCTGATGGGGCTCGGCGCCTTCCCGGCCTCGAACCCGGCCTTTCTCGGCATGCTCGGCATGCATGGCACCTACGAGGCCAACCTCGCCATGCATGGCTGCGACGTGATGCTGAACATCGGCGCCCGGTTCGACGACCGCGTGACCGGGCGGCTCAACGCCTTCGCGCCGCACTCGAAGAAAATCCATATCGATATCGATCCGTCGAACATCAACAAGAACGTGGTCGTCGACATCGCCATCGCCGCCGACGCGACCGAGGCGCTGCGCGCCCTCATCGCCGCCTGGAAGCAGGACAATTCCCGGCAGGACACGGCAGCGCTGGCCGAATGGTGGCGCATGATCGAAACGTGGCGCGAGAAGGACTCGCTGCGCTTCACCCAGAGCTTCGAGAAAGGCGCGATCATCAAGCCGCAGCATGCCATCCGCCGGCTGTGGGAAAAGACCCAGGGCCGCGAAACCTATGTCACGACCGAGGTGGGCCAGCACCAGATGTGGGCGGCCCAGCATTTCCGCTTCGACAAGCCGAACCGCTGGATGACCTCGGGCGGCCTCGGCACGATGGGCTACGGCCTGCCGGCGGCGATGGGCGTGCAGATCGCCCATCCCGACGCGCTGGTGATCGACATCGCCGGCGAAGCCAGCATCCTGATGAACATCCAGGAGATGGGCACGCTCGCGCAATACCGCCTGCCGGTGAAGGTGTTCATCCTCAACAACGAATACATGGGCATGGTGCGCCAGTGGCAGGAGCTGCTGCATGGTGGCCGCTATTCCGAGAGTTATTCGGCGGCCCTGCCCGATTTCGTGCGCCTCGCCGAGAGCTTTCACGCCGTGGGCCTGCGCGCCGAGAGCATCGACGATCTGGACCGGGTGATCGACGAGATGCTGGCGACCGACCGGCCGGTGATCGCGGATATCCATGTCGACCGTGCGGAGAACTGCTTCCCGATGATTCCTTCGGGCGCTGCGCACAACGAGATGCTGCTCGGGCCGGAACACGAGTCCAGCGCCGCCGGCATCACCGATGAGGGGCTCGTGCTCGTCTGAGCCCCGCCATCATCGCCGAGACCCGAGATCCCGAACCTGAAAGAGCCGACATGAACGCCATCGTCCAGGAAACCATGCGCGCCGCCACGATTTCCGTGCTGGTGGAAAACGAATCAGGCGTTCTCGCGCGCGTCATCGGCCTGTTTTCCGGCCGTGGCTACAATATCGACAGCCTCACCGTCGCCCCCGTCGAGGACGACCGGCGCAAGAGCCGCATCACCATCGTCACCTCCGGCACCGAACTGGTGATCCAGCAGATCAAGGCGCAACTCGACCGGCTGGTGCCTGTCTACCGCGTGTCCGACTTGTCCGCCGAAGGGCCGCACATCGCCCGCGAACTCGCACTCATCAAGGTGATCGGCGCTGGCGAGAAGCGGCTCGAAGCGCTGCGTCTTGCCGATGCATTCCGCGCAAGGGTGATCGACGCGACAACCGAAAGCTTCATCTTCGAACTCACCGGCGCCACCGACAAGCTCGATGCGTTTCTCGAGCTGATGCGCCCGCTCGGCCTCGCCGAGGTGTCGCGCACCGGCGTCGCCGCCATCGCCCGCGGCACCCGCACGATCTGACGGCATCCTGCCTCCGCGCCGGACTTCATGGCGCGGGATCCGGCGCAGGATTGTTGGCTGTGAACTATGCGATATTTGGCCGGCCGAGGCGGCGGCCTGGTGAACGACTTTCTATGGAGGCGACAGAGGTTGTGGCCGACGCCTGAGAGGATGGCGTTGATGGCATCCCCGTGACGCCGAGCAGGAAATTCCGTCCGAGATGGCCATCGGTCTTCATGTGGCCGATGACCGGCTCGATGGCAGCGTGCCTGCGCAATTCGTGGCGGATGGCGGGCGTGGTGCCGCGTTTCCGGCGGGCGACATCGCCCGACCGAACCGGAGGTCCATCTTTCATCAGGCTTCGGGCAACTGCGCCGTGTCGGTGATGACAAGGCTTTCGTGAAGCAGGGAAAGAAATGCGGCCACCGGGGTTCCCGGGCCGGCGACGGGCAGGTGGGCGACGACCAGTTCCCAGCAGAGTTCGGGTGATGAGAGACGCGCCATCCCGATGTCCGGATCACGCGCCACAACGACCGTCTCCGGCAGGAGGGCAATGCCTAGGCCGAGACTGACCAGTTTCAGCATCGTGTCGAGATCGCTGACTTCGAACGCGGTATGGCGGCCGATGCCGGCGTCACCAAAGCGGCCGTCGACCAGCCTGCGGGTACCCCAGCCCGTTTCGAAGTCGACAAACGGAAAATCCTTTATCGCCTCGAGGGTGACGCCGGTCAGTCCCTCCAGCGGATGACCGCGGGGACAGGCGAGCACAACCTCGTCACACGCGATCATCGTTGTGACGAGATCGGTCAAATGCGTACCCACCGGGAAGAACGCGGCATCGATGCCGCCGGCCCGTGTCCGGTCCGCAAGGGCTGACGAGCTGCCCTGAATGAGCCGGATTTCGATGCCGGGATGCCGCTGGTGAAACCGCGCCAGAAGCAATGGCAGGTCGAGAAATGCGGGCAGGCTCTGCACTGTGCCGATTTTCAGCGTTCCCCGCTTCAGGCCCTGCACTTCGGCAACGGCGCTACGCGCATCCCGCACCGCCTCGATCGCCAATCGCGCTTTTTCAAGGAAGATCTCGCCCGCACCGGTCAGCCGCACGTCCCGGGTGCTGCGCACGAAAAGGGGCGCATCGAGTTCCCTCTCGAGTGCCCGGATCGACGTCGAGAGCGCCGATTGCACGATGTTCACGCGACGTGCGGCGCGCGTGAACTGCCGCTCCTCGGCTAGCGCGACAAAATGATGCAGCTGTCTGAGCTCCATGCGCCATCTCTCCATCTATCCGAGAGAAGATTCGGATCAATAAGTTTTATTTGAACGATATTCAACGCTCTCCATCTCCCGGGCGCCAGGATGGAGATTTGGAGATGGATGCATATACGACGCTGCCAAGGATCAGGCTCGGCCTGACCGATATGGAGATTACCCGCGTCGGCTTCGGCGCATGGGCCATCGGCGGGGCTGACTGGGCCGTAGGATGGGGGGCTCAGGATGACCGCGATTCGATCGCGGCAATCCGGCATGCCGTTTCGCGAGGCGTGAACTGGATCGATACCGCAGCGATCTACGGGCTCGGCCATTCCGAAGAGGTCGTCTCGCGTGCGCTGGCGGAGATGCCACAAGCCGAACGCCCCTATGTGTTCACCAAATGCGGCCTGGTATGGGACGAGACCGATCGCCACGCCATGCCGCGGCAGGTCGGCTCGCCGCAAAGCATCCGGCGCGAAGTCGATGCATCGCTGCGGCGCCTCGGCATCGAACGAATTGACCTTTATCAGGTGCACTGGCCAGCGAAAGACGGCACACGGCTGGCAGATTACTGGCAGACGATGCTGGACCTCAAGGCTGAAGGGAAAGTCAGGGCCGTTGGCCTGTCAAATCACAGTGCCGAGCAACTTGCGGTGGCTGAGCGGCTTGGCCATGTCGACACGTTGCAGCCCCCCTTCTCGGCAATCCGGCGCGATGCCGCGGAGCGCGAGTTGCCCTGGTGTCACGCGCACGGCACCGGCGTCATCGTCTATAGCCCGATGCAGGCGGGGCTGCTGACCGGGCGGTTCTCGGTCGAACGCGCAAAATCGCTTCCGGCGGATGACTGGCGCTCGCGCAATGACGAATTCATTGGCGACAAGCTGGCCCGCAACCTCCGTCTCGTCGACGCGCTGCGTCCTGTTGCAGAACGGCACGGTGTCTCGGTCCCGGCCGCCGCCGTTGCGTGGACGCTCGCCTGGCCGGGCGTATCCGGCGCCATTGTCGGCGCGCGCAATGCGTCGCAGGTAGACGGCTGGATTGCCGCCGCCAGCCTGCGGCTCGACAACGATGACATGGCGGCCATCGCGACCGCGATAGAGACGAGCGGCGCGGGAACCGGGCCCGCCCGGCCGGCGGGAGCGTGAGGTGGAGATGGCCTTGCATCCACCGCTGCGGCTGCTCGGCATTGTCGGCAGCCTGCGGCGCAACGCCCATTCGCGCGCCGTCCTCCTTGGAGTGAGGAGTGTCCTTGACGCTCGTGTCAGCCTGTCGCTCGTCGGGGTCGACCTCCCGCTCTACAACCAGGACCTGGACGACGACAAACCGCCCCGCGCCGTTCATGACTTCCGGAAGCAAATCGCGGAGAGCGACGCTCTTGTTGTTTCGACCCCGGAGTACAATCACGGCATGCCGGGCGCATTGAAAAACGCCCTTGACTGGGCATCACGACCGCATGGCAATTCTGTGCTGAAGGGCAAGCCCTTTATTGTGGTGTCATCATCACCTGCATTTACGGGCGGGGTCAGGGCACAGGCCCAGGTGAACGAAACGATGCTTGCGGTGCAGGCCCTGCCGGTTCCGGGACCGCAGATCGTCATCGGTGCGATCGACGGTAAAGTATCCAATGGCCTCCTGGTCGACGGCACCAGCCTCGGCTTCATCACCGCCGCAATCGAAAACCTCCTAGCACCACGCGCGACAGATAACCTGGCCGAAGACATGGTTTCACTTGCGTGACGAAGCCGCTATCAGATCCAACCTACACTCATCAATATCAACGAAGAACGACCAATCCAACCTCACAAAAAACGACAAAATCGACAATATAAATTCTTGATTTATAAAATATTTGAGGACGATATGAACAAAAACATCCCCTGAACAAGCAAAAGAGACTCCGATGAGACGACAATATCTTGTCCATGCGCCGATCAGGCGCAAAATGATCGCGCTCTACGCCGTTCTGATCACCGGCGCGATTATGGCGGGACTGCAAGCGGCCTCGGCCGCTCCCCCCGGCGGCGAGTTTCCATCGAAGGTGCCGGTTCCCGCCGACAACCCGATGACCCCCCGGAAGATCCATCTTGGCAAGCAGTTGTATTTCGATCCGCGGCTGTCATTGTCGGGCGACGTGTCCTGCGACACCTGCCACAACGTCGCGGGAAATGGCAGCGATGGACTGCCGCTCTCCTTCGGTGTTCTGGGCCGCGTCGACCGGCCAAGACACGCGCCGACCGTGTTCAATTCCGCGTTCAATACGGTCCAGTTCTGGGACGGACGCGCAAAGAGCCTTGAAGATCAGGCGAAGGGGCCATTGCTCAATCCGATCGAGATGGGCATGCCGAGTTCCGGAGCCATCGTGAAGCGCCTGGCTGGGATTCCCGGTTACAGGCGGGAATTTGCCCGTGTTTTCGGCGGCAAGACGCCGATCACCTTCGAACACGTCGTTCAGGCGATCGCCACATACGAACGGACCCTGGTGACGCCCGACAGCCCATACGATCGGTATCTGAAGGGCGACAAGAACGCGCTCGACAAGTCGGCGAAGCAGGGAATGCACGAGGTCTCCGATCTCGGCTGTGCGAGCTGCCACGCCGGCGCGATGTTCGATAATCCGGGCCTGCCCATGGGAACCGGTTGGTTCAGGAAATTCCCCATGATCCCGACAAACCCGACCTGCGCCACCTATGTGCGGGAGTACCATCTCGCCGACGATCCCGGACGGTTTGACGTCACGCACAAGCAAAGCGACGAGCACGTCTTCAAGGTTCCGAGCCTGCGCAACGTCGCCGTCCTTGCGCCATATTTCCAGAACGGGTCCGTGGGGTCGCTGCGAACCGCCGTTCGGGTGATGGCCGCATGTCAGTTGGGCAAGACGCTGACCGGGCTGCAGACGACGAACATCGTCGCGTTCCTAAACAGCCTGACCGGAAAGTTTCCGGTCGAGACCATGCCACGCCTGCCGGAAACACCCGACAGCACATCACTGATGCAGGTTGCCAAGCTCCAGCAAAATCGGCGCCAGCTCAACTGAAGTTGACCCGCAAACGGACAAGGGAGCTTCTTCCAGGAGGCTCCCTTTCTGCGAATATTTCGTGGTGGCCTGCACAGCGGTGGTCGGAGGTGTATCGCGCCGGTCGCACCGTGATCACGCGATGCGGAAGAAGTCGCCCGTCTCAGGCAAGGTTGTGAAAGGCGGCAATCGTCTCGATGATATCGGTGCCGGTCACGTCGAGATGGGTGCATAGCCGTAGCCGGGTCGCCCCCATCACCGAAACCATGATCCCTTGCGCGCGAAGCGCCGCCGCCCAGTCCCCGGGAGTGCGGCCTGAAGCCGCGACATCGACATAGACCAGATTCGTCTCCGGCGGTTCGACGTTGAGACCGCCGATCACCGCGAGCCCTGCTGCAAGGTCGCGGGCATTCGCGTGGTCCTCGGCCAACCGGTCCACGTTATGATCGAGCGCATACAGGCAAGCCGCGGCGCAGATTCCGGCCTGCCGGAGCGCACCGCCCAGACGCTGCTTCCACCGCCAGGCGCGATCGATCAGGTCGGCTGAACCGGCCAGAACGGCACCGAGGGGGGCGCCAAGCCCTTTCGTGAAGTCGATCCACACGGTGTCGAACGGCGCCGCGTAGGCGGCGGCGGAGATTCCGCTCGCGACCACCGCGTTCATCAGGCGCGCGCCATCCATGTGCGTTGCCATTCCGGCCGCGCGGGCAATGCCGACGAGATCACGAAGAGTGGCCAAGGGCCAGATCGTGCCGCCGCCGAGATTGGCCGTCTGCTCGATTTCCAGCAGCACCTGCGGCGCGGCATAGCGGGAAGGCATCGTCAGCGCGGCGCGAAGATCGTCGGCCGAGAACATGCCCCGTGCGCCCCGCAGGCCGAGTACGCGCGCCCCCGCCAGCGCCCAGGGGGCTCCGCCCTCAGCCTCGATGATATGCGCGGTCTCGTGCGCGATGATCTCGTCGCCGGGACGGCAATGGGTAAGGATGGCCACCGAATTGCACATCGCCCCGGAGGGCAGGAACATTGCCGCCTCCTTCCCCAGCATGGCGGCCACACGCTCGCAGAGCGCATTCACGGACGGATCAAGACCGAGTTGCTCGTCGCCGACTCCGGCGCCGAGCATCGCCTCGCGCATCGCCGGCGACGGTCTGGTCTGGGTATCAGAATAGAGATTGATGCGCACCGGCGGCAACGAAGGATCGGGCCGGAGCGGGCCGTACATCCTAGCCCTCGGCGGGTGCCGCGAGATCGGCGCCGGACTGGGGCGTGCCGTAAACATCGCGCGCGCGCTTCAGAAATGCCGCGACCATCCGGCGCACCGCCTCGGCGAACACCGCACCGATGGCCTTCTGCAGGATCAGGCTGCGAAATTCGAAATCGACATAGAAATCGATCATGGTGCCGCGCTCGTCCGGCAGGAACCGCCACTCGTTGCGCAGGTAGCGGAAGGGGCCGTTCTCGTAGCGGACATGGATATGCTTGGGCGCGTTCAGCATCACGCGGGAGGTGAAACTCTCGCGGAACGGACCGAACCCGATGGTCAGGTCCGCCAGCATTTCATCGCCGCGCTGCGAGCGGACGCGCGCGCCGATGCACCAGGGCAGGAATTGCGGATATTTCCCCACATCGGCCACGAGATCGAACATCTGGCCGGGCTGGTAGAGGACCAGTTTCCGCTCGGTGTAGCGCGGCATGTCAGGCCGCGTGCCGGGCGGCCCGGGCTTCGCGCAGGGCGGCGAAATCGGCATCCGCGTGATAGGAGGAGCGGGTCAGCGGCGTCGCCGACACCATCAGGAACCCCTTGGCGCGGGCCATGGCGGCAAGATCGGCGAACTCGTCGGGGGTGACGAACCGGTCGACCGCGGCGTGTTTCACCGTCGGCTGGAGATACTGGCCGATGGTGAGGAAATCGACATCGGCGATGCGCAGGTCGTCCATCACCTGGCCGACCTCGCCGCGGTCCTCGCCGAGCCCGGCCATCAGGCCGGATTTGGTGAAGATGCTTGGGTCGAGCTGCTTCACCCGGTCGAGCAGGCGGAGCGACTGGTAATAGCGCGCGCCGGGGCGGATCGAGGGGTAGAGCCGCGGCACGGTTTCGAGATTGTGGTTGAACACGTCCGGCCTGGCAGCGACGACCACCTCCAGCGCACCGGGCTTGCGCAGGAAGTCCGGGGTGAGGATCTCGATCGTGGTGGAGGGTGCGGCGGCGCGGATCGCGCCGATCACCGCCGCGAAATGCGCCGCCCCGCCATCATCGAGATCGTCGCGGTCGACCGAGGTGATCACCACATGCTGCAAGCCGAGCCGGGCCACGGCTTCGGCCACGCGGGCCGGTTCGTCGGCGGCGAGCGGCGCCGGCTGGCCGGTGGTGACGTTGCAGAAGGCGCAGGCGCGGGTGCAGATTTCACCCATGATCATCATGGTCGCGTGGCGCTGCGACCAGCACTCGCCGATATTCGGGCAGGCCGCCTCCTCGCAGACCGTCACCAGCTTGGCCTCGCGCATCAGCGCGCGGGTTTCGTGATAGACGGGATGGTTCGGCGCCTTCACCCGGATCCAGGCGGGTTTCCGCTGGATCGGGTTATCCGGCCTGTGCTGCTTTTCCGGATGGCGGAGCTTGCCGCCCCCCGAATTCCGGTGATCGATCTCGACGCGCATGACGGATCAGAAGTGGATGACCTGTCCATACGCGTCAAGCACCGATTCGTGCATCGCTTCACTGATCGTGGGGTGGGGGAAGACGGTGTGCATCAGTTCGGCCTCGGTGGTTTCGAGCTGCCGGGCGACCACGTAGCCCTGGATCATCTCGGTCACCTCGGCGCCAGCCATGTGCGCGCCGAGGAGCTCGCCGGTCTCGACGTCGAAGACGGTCTTGATCATGCCTTCGGGTTCGCCCATGGCGATCGCCTTGCCGTTGCCAATGAAGGGGAAGCGGCCGATTTTCACCTTGCGGCCGGCTTCCTTCGCCTTTGCTTCGGTCATGCCGACCGAGGCGACCTGCGGGCGGCAATAGGTGCAGCCGGGGATGTTCCAGGTCTCGAACGGATGCGGCTTCAGCCCCGCGATATGCTCGATGCAGACCACGCCCTCGTGGCTGGCCTTGTGGGCGAGCCAGGGCGGGCCGGTCAGATCGCCGATCGCGTAGACGCCCTCGACGCCGGTGCGCCCGAAACCATCGACCACCACATGCGTGCGCTCGACCTTCACGCCGGCCTGCTCAAGGCCGAGATTTTCGACATTGCCGACGATGCCGACCGCGGAGATCACCCGCTCGGCGGTGATCTTCTGCGCCTTTCCGCCGGCCTCGATCGTGACGGTCACGCTGTCCCTGCTCTTCTCGACGCCCTTCACGCTCGCCCCGACGAGCAGCTTCATGCCCTGCTTCTCGAACTGCTTGTGCATGAAGGCGGAGATTTCCTCGTCCTCCACCGGCAGGATGCGCGGCAGCGCCTCGACCACCGTCACCTCGGCGCCCATGTTGCGGTAGAAGCTCGCGAACTCGATGCCGATCGCGCCGGAGCCGATCACCACGAGGGATTTCGGCATGATGTCCGGCACCATCGCCTCGCGATACGACCATATGAACCGGCCATCCGGTTCGATGCCGGGCAGGACGCGGGCGCGCGCGCCGGTGGCGAGGATGATGTGCTTCGCCTTCAGCGTGGCAACCGGCTTGCCGTCCTTCTCGACCGCGAGCGTGCCCTTGCCGGCGAGCCGGCCGGTGCCGTCGAACACCGTCACCTTGTTCTTCTTCAGAAGATGGGCGACGCCCGAGGAAAGCTGCTTTGCCACGCCGCGCGAGCGCTTCACCACCTTGTCGAGATCGAACTTCACGTTCTCGGCGGAGAAACCGTATTCGGGCAAGGTGTGGAGCAGATGGTTGATCTCGGAGGAACGAAGCAGCGCCTTGGTCGGAATGCAGCCCCAGTTGAGGCAGATGCCGCCGAGATTTTCGCGCTCGACCAGGGCGACCTTCAGCTTGAGCTGCGCGCCGCGGATCGCGGTCACGTAGCCGCCGGGGCCGCCGCCCACCACCACCACGTCGAAACTCTGATCGGTCATTGTTCTGCTCCTATGCGGCAAGGGCGGCGAGGGCCTCGCCCTTCAGACGGTAGCGCGTCCATTCATCGAGCGGGACGGCGCCGAGGGATTGATAGAAATCGATGGCGGGGCGGTTCCAGTCCAGCACCGACCATTCGAGCCGGGCGCAGCCGAGCCGGACCGCCTCGCGCGCGAGATGGCGCAGCAGGGCGCGGCCGATGCCCCGGCCCCGCGCCGCGGGCAGGACGAACAGGTCTTCGAGATAGAGCCCGGCCCGGCCGGTCCAGGTCGAGAAGCTGGTGAAGAACAGGGCGAAACCGGCGACCGCGCCATCGGCCTCGGCCAGCACGGCGCGGGCGAGAGGCTGCGGGCCGAACAGCGCCTCGTGCAGCATCGGCGCGGTCATCTCCACCTCGTGGGGCGCCTTTTCATAAAGGGCGAGCGCGTGAACGAGATCGAGCAGCGCGGCGATGTCGGCCGGTGCCGCAGGGCGAAGCGTTGCCGCCGCCCCTGAAGCGACACCGGCCGAATGGTCGCTCAAAGCATCAGCCCCAGCGGCCGTTCGACGATGGACTTGAACGCCGCGAGGAATTCGGCGCCGACCGCGCCATCCACCACGCGATGGTCGCAGGACAGGGTGACGGTCATCATCGTGGCGATGGCGATCTGCTCACCCTTCACCACCGGCCGCTTCTCGCCGGCGCCGATGGCGAGAATGCCGCCCTGCGGCGGGTTGATGATCGCCGAGAACGAGCTGATGCCATACATGCCGAGATTGGAGATCGAGAACGATCCGCCCTGGAATTCGTCCGGCTTCAGCTTGCCGGCCTTTGCCCGCGCGGCGAGGTCCTTCATCTCGTTGCTGATCGCGGCCAGGCCTTTCTGGTCCGCCTTGCGGATGATCGGCGTGATCAGCCCGTCCGGAATCGCGACGGCCACCGAGATGTCCACGTCGTGATAGCGGATCATCGCCTCCTCGGTGAACGAGGCGTTGGCCGCCGGAACGCGGCGCAGGGCGACGGCGACCGCCTTGATGATCAGGTCGTTGACCGAAAGCTTGAACGCGCCCGGCCCCTCCTTGGGGGATTGCGCGTTCAGCTCGGCGCGCAGCTTGAGCAGCGCGTCGAGCTCGACATCCATCGACAGATAGAAATGCGGAATGGTCTGTTTCGCGGCCTGCAACCGCTTCGCGATCACCTTGCGCATCGAGGAATGCGGGATCGCGTCATGCGGCGCGGTGATCGGCGCGGCCGGGGCCGCGGCGGCTTGCGCCGGTGGGGCGGCAGCTGGCGCTTTCGGCGCCGGTGCCGCGGCTTCCGGGGCACTGCCGCGGGCGGCGTCGATATCCGCCTTGACGATCCGCCCGTTCGGGCCGGAGCCCTTGAGCGTGGCGAGGTCGATCCCCGCCTGCTGCGCCATGCGGCGGGCGAGCGGCGAAGCGAAGACGCGCGGGCCATGCCCGGTCGTCTCCGCCGCCGGCGCGGCCGGAGCTGCCGCAGCCGGGGCAGGTGCCGCCACCGGTTCCGGCGCGGCGGCGGGCTTTGGCGCCGGGGCAGCGGGCGCGCTGTCCGGCACGGCTTCGCCCG
>Ga0315298_1004374_pt1 | contig 21175 bp, 21 predicted proteins | sample WHS_1_MG_FD_203077 | JGI IMG/M metagenome (GOLD analysis project Ga0315298, IMG submission 203077) | Extremophilic microbial mat communities from Washburn Hot Springs, YNP, Wyoming, USA - WHS_1_MG | ecosystem: Environmental > Aquatic > Thermal springs > Hot (42-90C) | place: USA: Wyoming...
TCTCTTGTCGAAGACCTCCTCAAGGGTGTCCATATCCTCCGATCTTTTGACCTTCATCAATTGGTCTATTTCGTATCTCCTTTCCCTCAGCCTCAACCTCTTGAGGAGCTCCTCTTCCGAGATGCCTTTTCACCCTATCCCGGGGAGAAGTACCCGTGCTTCCTCAGCCAATCCGCTTGGCTCTCGGTGTACCTCCAGATGATATCCCCCCTCTCCTCGTTCTGGAAGTCCCAAGGCGCCACTAGGACCGTGTTCCCGACCTTCACCCAAACCCTCCTCTTCATCTTCCCCCTTATCCTGCACGTGCGCTCATGCCCATCAGCGCAGTTGACGAGGAGCCTATCGTACCCGAGCATCTTGGTGACCACCCCAAGGACTTGGTTCGGCCCCGGGAGGACCATCTCCCTCAGCTCCCCCTCGCTCAGAACCTTCTTCTTCCCCAACTCCAGCACCGCGACCTTTCCTATGGGAATATCCCGATCAATTTAAACAAAGCCATTACAACTTCATTATCTGGACGTGCGGGATACCGGCTATCCTTATCACCGCATCCTTGTGGACCTTGCCGCTCCTGACGGCCTCCCCGACCACCTGCTCCCCCACCAGATTCACGATATCGGCGAGATCGATGTTGCGGATGACCTCCCCCACATCCGTCAGCCGTCCACCGTAGAATTCCCTGTTCACTTCCATCTTCAATCTCCCCTCCCTATAAACGTTCCCCAAAATATCCCCATCGCATGCAGCCATCAGGACCATGTTTTGCTGCTTGAAGATCTTGATATATGCTCCTCCCATTTCCGATACCATGAGGAATTCGTCAGAGGACTGAGGACTTCGCCCCACATGCTTCACAGACCAAAAATGTGAACCTCTTCTCCCTGAGGAGCTTCGTATCGGGCATCTTGCATATTGGGCACGTAACGAACTTACTGGCGTAAATCTGCAATAGATTGGAAAAGGTGGCGCGGTCAAACTTTCCCTTGAATATCGCCCTGGTGCCGTCCAAGCTGCCCGCGGTGGCCATCTCCCTGGTAAGGAATTTCAGGACGTGCTGGGGGTCCCTGTTCAATCTGTCGCAGATCTCGAGGAAGTTGTATACGTATGTCCTCCCACCCATCCCTGAGATCTGCGGGGCCGGGATCTCGAACCTCTTGGCCTCGGCGCCCGGGCTCTTTATCTTCGAATACGCCCTTTCCAGCAGCTCCTCGTACGTAGAGACCAACTCTCTCCACCAGCCTAAGGAGGGGGTGGTAAAAATAATTTTCTGTTGGCGGGATTGGCCCAAGGCCGCCCAAGGCCTTCGCCCTGCCCCGGACTTAATGGCGGGGCTCGCCGCTTGGAGGCCTAGGCGTTGGCCAGCGGTATTATGGGATCGGATCGTTTTCGGTCCCCTCCGAGCGCATCCATATGAAGGCCCTGGGGCGCCGCGGGGATGGCAAGGCCCAAGGCATCGGGGGCCCGATCCACCTCCAATTCAGCTAGTTTATATATCTGGGCTTGAAGAGAGCCGACCCATAACCATCGGGTGGGTCCGCGCAGTTTGAGGAGGATAATAGTAACGTGCGCCTTGCCATATGCGAATGGGGAGATACACCTGGGCCATGTGGCCTCCACCTATCTGCCAGCGGATATATTCGTTAGATATCTGAGGCTGAAAGGCGAAATGGTCGTATTCTCCTGCGCAACGGACGATTTCGGAACCCCGATCCTCATCAAGGCCGAGGAGGAGGGGAAGACCCCAGGGGAATATGTATCCCATTGGCATAAGAGGGATGCCGAGGACTTCGATAAGTTTGGGATATCCTTCGACATCTTTTACAAGACCAGCTCTAAGGAGAACATCGAGCTGGCCCAATACTTCTTCATGAAGCTATATGAAAAGAATTACATATATAGGAAGGAGGTATCGCAACTCTACTGCCCACGTTGCCAAAAATTCCTTCCAGATAGATATGTGAAAGGGACCTGCCCATACTGCAACGCCGTCGGCCAGTACGGGGATGGTTGCGAATCCTGCGGGAAGACCTTTTCCCCGGATGAGTTGATCGATGCCTCCTGCTCCCTTTGCGGGGCCAAGCCGGCGTACAGGACGAGCGACCATTTCATCTTCAAACTCTCGGCGTTTTCTGGGAGTTTGAGGGATTGGCTCCTTGGGAATAAGAATTTGCAAGAGGACGTTAAGAATTATGTACTGCGATGGATCGAGGAGGGTTTGAGGGACTGGGATATAACTAGGGACATAACTTGGGGAGTCCCGATACCATTGCCCTCATGCGAGGGGAAGGTCCTCTATGGTTGGTTCGACAACCACATCGGATATATCTCCACAACCATTAAGTACGTAGAAGAGGCGCATAAGATCGATGGGAAGGAGTTTTGGAATTCCTCTGAGATATACCATTTCATCGGGAAGGACATAGTCTACCACCATTACCTATTCCTCCCCTCCATGAGGATGGGGCTGGGCGAGTATAAGCTACCGGATTTCATACCCACTCGAGGGCACCTCCTGCTCCATAAGCACAAATTCTCGAAGAGCAGGGGTTGGTATATAAGCCTGAGGGAGTTCATGGAGGAGTTCCCGCCCGATTACCTCAGGTTCTATTTGACCCTAATAACGCATTACGATCAGTCGGACATAAATTTCGAGTGGGAGGACTTCAGGGATAAGGTGAATGGGGAACTCGTTTCGAACCTCGGCAACTTCATCCATCGAGCCCTGACCTTCATATGGAACAATTTCCAAGGCGAGATACCGAGGCCGATGGGATACGATGAGGCGGACCTGGAGTTCAAGCGGGAGCTCGAGGGATTGGGCCGCTCCGTCGGGAATGAGATAGAAAGGAATCATATGGACAGGGCCCTGAGGGGGATCCTGGATTTCTCCAAGAGATGCAATCAATATTTCCAAAGCAAGGAGCCTTGGAAGGATGGGGCCGGCTCTGGGACCTGCGTGAACCTTTGCGCCACCGCGGTTTGGGCATTATCGATAGCCCTAGAGCCGTTCATGCCCCATAGCGCGGATGAGTTGTCGAGGATCATCGGCGCCAAGATCGAGAGGAGATGGGATCTGCTCGATGCCCCCCCAAGGCTGGATGGCTTGAGGATAGGCAAGCCATCGATCCTATTCAGGAAGGTGGACGAGGAGAAGATAAACGAGAAGATTTCAAGGATGAGCGCTTGAATGGGGGGCCATCCCCACCACCGCCCTTCCCAAGGGGCGATGGCCCGATGCCAATCTACCCGTGAATCCCCTAGGGCCGACCCCTTCTATCCTCACCAGGTTGGAGGTGCCCACCAGATCTGGGCGATCGACCACCACCTTCCTATAGTTCTCAAGCCTACCGATGGATTTCCCCCCGGATCCCTCCGCGAAGGTGGCCCAAAGCTCCCTGCCGAGATATTTGAGATTATTCGAATAGCTTATGTCCCTACAGAGCCTCGCCAGGAGCCTGGATCGATCCCTGACGGTCTTCGAGTCCAGTTGCTCCATCCGTTGGGCCCTGGTCCCAGGCCTCGGCGTGAATTTAGATATGTTCGCAATATCCGGCCGCGTCCCCTTAATCAATTTAAGGGTTTCCTCAAAATCCTCGTCCCCCTCACCCGGGAATCCGACGATTACGTCGGTGGATACGGTGATATCGGGGTGGCGCCCCCTGAATGCCTCCACGGCCTCCGCGAAGTCCGATGCCGAGTATGGCCTGTTCATCGATCTCAGGATCCTCTCCGATCCGGATTGGACCGGGAGGTGTATGAATTTGTATATCTTCCCGTTGTCGTAGATCCTCAACAGGCCATCGAGCATCCCCTTCGCATGCATCGGGTTCATCATGCCAACCCTGACCTTGAAGTCCCCTGGGATCGAAACGATCTCCCAAAGGAGGTCGGTGAGGTTCAGCCCTATGTCGATGCCATAAGACCCGGTATCCTGGGACGTGATCCATATCTCCATCGCCCCGCCTTCTATGGCCCTCCTCGCCCTATCGACCAACTCCTCCAAAGGATAGGAGAAGAGGGATCCCCTAGCCAGCTTCGTAGAGCAATAGGAACAATCCAATAGGCACCCTTCGGAGATCTGGAGGATCTCGATGCGCTCGTTCAACCTCGCCTTGGGGAGGGCGGGTTTGAGGGGCGGGGTATTGGAGAAATATACGATATTCCTCTCACCCCCCTCGACCCTCGCGGCGATCTCCGCGATCGCGTCCACCGAGAGGGGATCTAGGACTGCGCCGAATTCCGGAAGCGCGCCGGCGATCGCCGCCAAGTTCATCCTGGGCAAACATCCCGACACGATGATCGGCTTATCGAGGGCCCTCAAGCGCGCCAGGCGATGCCTTATCCTCTCTTCGGTCTGCCCCTTGACGCCGCATGAATTCACCAAGACCACATCGGCGCACCTAGGGTCCTCGCATAGGGAATAGCCCCCCCTCGCCAACAGGGCCAGCATTATCTCGAGATCCGCTTTATTGGCGGCGCATCCGTAGTTCTCCACATAGACGGACTTCATCCCGCGGAATGCCTCGGATCCGCCGCGGAGTTGGATTTGGCCTCGGGGGCCGCACGGGATCTCCAGCTCAGGCGCATGCTCATCGGGTGAGACGCCTTGACCTCGTCCACCCTTGCCACGGCTGCGTTGACCGGGGAGCCCCTGACCAATTCCGGCGAGGCCTTGGCCTCTTCCAAGATCCTGCGGAAGGCTTCGGCCATCCGATCCAATTCCGCCTTGCTCTCCGTTTCGGTGGGCTCTATCATAAGGGCCTCCTTCACGATCGGAGGGAAGTAGATGGTCGGCGCATGTATGCCCTGATCCAATAGCCTCTTCGCTATATCCAGGGCGCTGACCCCATGGGAATCCAAGATCCCCTTGGCGGTCAATACGAACTCATGCATCCTCGTCCCGCTACCGGGGTAGGGCAGCTCGTATCCGCCCCCCTCGAGGATCCTCCTCATCAGATAGTTCGAGTTCAGGACGGCGATCTCCGAAACCTCCTTCAATCCCTCGCGGCCCAACGCCAATATATAGGCGTAGGCTTTTACCAATACCGATACATTCCCATAGAACCCCCTCACCCTGCCTATGGAGTATTTGACTCCATAATCTAGATGATATCGCTCGCCGTCGAACCCGATCAATGGGACCGGGAGGAATTCCCTCAGTTCCTCCGATGCGGCTATGGGACCCGCGCCCGGCCCTCCTCCGCCATGAGGGGTGGCGAACGTCTTATGCAAGTTCAGGTGGGCGACATCGAAGCCCATATCCCCAGGCCTGCATTTGGATAGTATGGCGTTCAGGTTGGCGCCATCGTAGTAACAGAGGCCCCCGTTCTCGTGGACGATCCTACAGATCTCCACGATATCCCTCTCGAATATCCCCAACGTATTGGGGTTGGTTATCATGATCCCGGCCGTCCTCTTGCAGGCGGCGCTCTTTAGGGCCTCCATGTCTATGCAGCCCCTATCGTCCAAGGGCAGCCTGACCACCTTGAATCCCGCCATCGCCGCGCTCGTGAAATTGGTCCCGTGCGCCGATTCGGGGATCAGCATCTCGTCCCTCGGCTCCCCCTTGACCTTGAGGTATTTCCTGATCATGAGGGCCCCGGCGAACTCCCCATTCGCGCCGGCCGAGGGCTGGAGGCTCGCCTCCCGCATGCCCGTTATCGCGCATATGAACTTGGAGAGTTCGTAGAGTATCTGGAGGATTCCCTGGACGAGACTTTCGTCTTGGAGCGGATGGATCATCCTCACCCCGTCCTCCGAGGCCAATGATTCGCAGAACTTTGGATTGTACTTCATGGTGCAGCTCCCGAGCGGATAGGGCATCGTATCGACGCCGAAGTTTTGCTGGGACAGCCTGATGAAGTGCCTCAGCACCTCCACCTCTGAGACCTGCGGCAGTTTTGGGGGATCCTCCCTCCTGAGCTTGCTCGGTATGCAGCCCATCGGATCCCCGACGGCCCTCAATTCCTCGTCATCGGGCATCGGCACCATATGCCCGATCTTGCCATCTGATGAGATCTCATAGATCAGGGGCTCGGCCCATCGGCATTGTCTGAAGGCCCTCGATGCGTCCGGCGGCTTCATCTCCCCTTTATCACCTCCGCGAGCGATCGGGAGAGCCTTTCCACATCGCCCTTGGAGTGCATCTCCGTTACGCAATAGAGGGCGGATCCTCCAAGCTCGGGGAACTCGCGGAGGGGCCTCCCGCCGTGGATCCCCTTCGCCAAGAGGCCCCTATGTATGGCATCCAAGGGCACCCCGGTGCCGTCGAAATTGACGGCGAATTCCTTGAAGTGGCTCGCCTCGAAGAGCGGGGCTTTGACCCCATCGATCTCCCCAAGCCTCTTCGCGCAATACCTGGATCGCGCCATGATCGTTTCGCATAGCCTCCTCAGGCCCTCGGGGCCCATGAGCGATAGGTATGCGGCGGCGGCCAGCGCGCAGAGGGCCTCGTTGGTGCATATGTTCGATGTCGCCCCTTCCCTCCTTATGTGCTGCTCCCGGGCCTGCAAGGCCATGCAGAAGGCCCTCTCCCCGTCCTTCGTGCTCGTCATCCCGATTATCCTACCCGGCATTTGGCGGAGGAGGCCCAGCCCATTGCAAGCGAATATGCCGAGGTTCGGGCCGCCGAAGTTCACGTGGTTCCCAAGGGGTTGCCCCTCCCCGATCGCGATGTCGGCGCCGAGGGCCCCGGGGGGCTTCACGACCCCCAACGAGATCGGGTCCACCCCAACGACGAATATGGCCCCTCCGTCCTTCGCGATCTCCCCGATCGCCTCGACCTCCTCCTCGAAGAACCCCAAGTAGGCCGGGTTCTCGACGAATACGCCGGCCACATCTTCGGCGACCTTATCCTTCAAGTCCTCGAGATCGATCTGCCCTGTGCCCAGATCCCTCTCGACCTGCAGGACCTCGATCCCCGCGGGTTCGGCGTATGAGGCGAGCGTATCGATCGCTTGGGGATTGGAGAATTTCGGAACGAGGAACTTGCTCCTCTTGGTAACCCTCTTCGCCATCCTCGCGGCCTCCCCAAGGGCCGAGGGGAAGTCGTACAGAGAGCAGTTAGCGAACTCCATCTCCGTGAGGTCGCATATTAGGCTCTGGTATTCGAAGAGGGCTTGGAGGATGCCCTGGGAGGCCTCGGGCTGATAGGGCGTATAGGAGGTCAGGAATTCCGACCTTCGGACCACCTCCTCGACGACCGCTGGGACGTAGTGGAACCAAGCGCCTCCCCCTAAGAAGATCGGCATCTCTTCCATGGATACGTTCTTCTTGAGGATCCCCTTGATGCGGCCCCTGACCTCGAGCTCGCTCATGCCCTTGGGGAGATCCAGCTCCTTTATCCTTATACCCTCCGGTATATCCCTGAACAATTCCTCTATGGAATCGATCCCGAGATACTTCAGCATCGATGCCTTGACTTCTGGGGAGCTATTCGGTATGAACGGCCTTCCCCCGTCCATCGGCTTTCATCCCTCGCTAATCTCTCCGATAGCCTTTCCTCTCGGATTCGGCCGGATGGGATGCGAATTATTTACTTGCGCTTCTTGATCATCCTGTTTATGATCTCGTCGTAGGATTCCCTTCTCGACAGCCTAAGCTTCTTCAGCCTCTCCCTCGTCTTCTTCTTTATCCGAATCGTTGTATATTCCATGATTTTTCGCATAAGGGTTATCTAATTATTTATATATATAAATGTTCGCTTTGCCCTACCATTAGACTGGTTCCATCTCAGCGAGGCATCGGATAGCCTATCCCATGGGTGGCCGCGGAGGAGGGGCTCCCAGCCGGCTCGGGGATTGGGATCGGCTTGGCCCTGCGCTCCTTTAGCATATAATAGGCGGCTAGGGCTATGAGGGCGATCGCGAACGCGATCAGGACCGCCCTGTAGAAGCTGATCCCGGTGGCCAGCGCGGGGGCCGGGGGCTTGGTTACCCGCGAAGCGGTGGTGGCCGAGGAGGTGGTGGCCATCGTGGCCGTCGCCTCGGCGGCCGGGGGCCCTATCTCCAGCGCGACCGTCGCCGTGCGGATCGACCTGCCAGCCATCGCGAGGACCATCAGGTGGTATTCCCCAATCCTGATGGGTGCCCCTCCCAACCCGCGATCGGGCAAATAGACGATCAACCTAGACCTGAGGGGGGGCTCCCCAAAGGGCGGATCGAAATAATATGGGACGCCTTCCGGTAGGCCCCAAAGGGCCAAGGCCACGGCCTCGGTCGCGTTCCCCTTCGGCTCGATCGAGATCGTATAAGAGCATGGCTTCCCGAGCTCCGCGACCCTCCGATCCGGCTCAACGCTCAAGGAGAAATCCAAACCAAGGGCCGGGGCTCGCGCTCCGACCTCGAATGAGGCCTCGGCCATATTGTCGGCCCTATTTGGATCGTTGGTAAGGCTCTTGGGATCGGCGATGAAGCGTATGCTATGCATTCCAAGGGTCGCATTCCAACCTCCACCCGCGCAGAAGATTACCGGGGTTCCGAGCGCGGGCATCAGAACCCTTCCCGACCCGATCGGGTATCCATCCAGATAGGCGGCGATGGATACCTCTTGGGGGAAGCTCCCATCGGATCGTGAGGCCGAGACCTCCGCGAGGAATAGGACGTGGATGCCGGGCGGGGGATCTAGCGGGAACGTCCATATCCTGCCTATCCTCCAATCGGTGGTCGTACCCCAAGGCGGGGCTGCTTGGGCCAATGGGATTGTGACCAAGAGCCCGAATAGGGCCGCCGTGGCGATCCAACGCGAGCTCCCGAGGGTTGCCATGGGTATCGCCTCTTTTGCCCTCCAATATAAAAATTGGAGGGGGAATTATTTAACCCCCGGCGATCGACGGGGGCTTTCGGGAGTCCTCAGGCCCGGACCGAAGGTATCGCGTAGGGGCCGTCGGGGATTACGGCTATTGATTTCCCGCTACCCTCCTTTACGCCAGCCCGCTCGAGGGCCTCCCCGAGGTCTCTCGCACTCTCCATCTTCATGCGCTCCACTTCCCTCCGATCCACTCCCCCTGCCACCACGATGACCTTGGCCCTGAGCATCGCCCTAGCGAGGATCTGCGCCTGCCATTGGTCCCTGAGGGGCTGGTTCTCCCTGACGAAGTCGAGTATGTCCATAGGCCCCTCGCCTTGCTCCATCAGCCTCTGGAAGTCGAGGTGCCCGACCCCATCCCTGCACTCCGACGCTATTATGATGGTGCCGCCCTCCCTCACGACCGATTCCCCAACCGATATCCCCTTCACGGCCTGGTAGAGGTTCCTATCGAGCGGGTAGCCCCCGTTGCTCGTCAGGACTATATCGTAGAGCCCGTCCACCACCACGCGGCTCCTCGACCCAACCTCCCTGACGACCATCCCGTACGCTTCATCGACATCGCCCGCGTAGATGCCCGACAGCCTGCCGCCGCATACGGTCACGTTTACAATCAAGCGCAGGCCGCCCATCCTCCCCGCCTCCCATATATCCTCATGGACCGGGTTCCCGCTGAGGATGCCCGCCCTCGCGTTGGGATGGCTCAACATCTCGTAGCTATGGTTCTGGTAGATGGTCTTGGTGGCCGAAACCCCCGGCAGGACGCTCTTGTAGCCACCGCTGAAGCCCGCGAAGAAGTGCGGCTCGACGAGGCCCGCGGCCATCTTCAGCTTCGCCCCTAAGTACTCCCGATCCAACAGGACCTCCGTCCCGCGGCCCGTCCTTCCGACCGCCAAATTCCCGCACTCGTCGTCGGCGATGTGGTTCACGACCTCGAACCGCTCAATTATATCCTCCCCGAGGTCCTCAGCGAGCTCCCGTTCGCTCATGGGCCTGTGCAGGCCGTTCGCGACCATTATCTTCAAGCCGCTCGTATTCACCAATTCCCCAATCGAGTCGAGGAGCTTTGGGACTATGGCCCTGTTGAAGGCGGCCCTCGTGTTATCGCTGACGAGGAGGCAGATGCTTCCCCCGCTCGCCCTTATGACGGCCTCGTTCCTCCGGACCATTTCCCATATGGCCCTCTCCACGCGGTCCGTTCCGATCGGATCGCAGGGGGCATGGGGCCTGAAGACGCGGGCTATGTTGCCCTCTGGGATCTCCGCCTCGAGGTGGCCCTCGCCGTAGGGGATCTCGACCTTCAACTCCATGATGCCCCACGGGGACGGGGTTTTATAGGTAGCGCCTCGTTCCAGGGCGGGTCGCGGGGCGGATCGGGCGGGCCTCGGCCCCGGCGTCCGGTCGCGGCTCATCGGCCCGGCCTCCCCTTCCGCTCGAACTGCTCCTCGTAAAGCTCCCTGACCCTCTCCAATGTATCGCACTCGGAGGGGGCCTTGTCGTCCCTGATCCTGAGGATCCTCGCGAACCTAAGCGCGAACCCGGACTCGTATACGGGGCTCCGCTGGATCTCGTTGAACGCCACCTCGACCACCACGCTCGGCTTGACCTTTACCGTCCACCCGGACTCGGATACCTTATCCCCTAAGAGCCTCCGGGTCATCTCCTCGAACTCCGCATCGGTCAGGCCCTTGAAGGTCTTCCCGAGCATCGAGAACTCCCCCGTCCCCGGATCCCTCGCGGCTAGGTGATAATTGCTCAGCCATCTCGACCGCCTCCCATGCCCCCATTCCGCGGCCACTATGGCCAGATCCAAGGATCGGGCCGGCTTTATCTTCAGCCAATCCTTCGACCTAGTCCCCGGGGAGTAGCGCCCTTCCAAGGACTTCGCCACGAGCCCCTCGTGCCCCTCCCCCATGGCCGCCTCGAGGTAGCGCTCCGCCTCGGCGGACTCGCCAACGACCGCGCGGCCCACGATCAGGTCCGGGCTGCAGGCCTCCTCCAAGATCGCCCGCCTGCGGTCGTAAGGGAGGTCGATCAGGGATTCGCCCTCGTTTAGGATCGCGTCGAAAAGGAAGAGCTTGAGCGGTATCCGCTCGACCATCCGTCCCACGTCGTGAACCCTCTTGAATCGCTCCATCAGCGTTTGAAAGGGTAGCGGCCTCCCGTCGCCGCTCACCGCCACCACCTCCCCGTCCAGCAAGGCATCCTTTGAGCCTATGCCTTTCAAAGCCAAATCGACTATATCCGGGAGGCTATTCGTGACGTCGGCCAATCGCCTGCTGTAGATCCTGACCTTATCGCCCCTTTTATGGATCTGGATCCTCGCCCCGTCCAGCTTGAACTCGAGGGCGGATCGGCCACCGTGCTCCGCGAGCGCGGACGCGGGATCCGCCGCCGTATCCGCCAGCATCGGCCGGAGCGGCCGGAAGAGGGTCACACCGATCCCATCGAGCCCCCTCCCACCCGCGCCGAAGGCCCTCTCCGCCACCTCGCCCAAGTCGCCTAGGATGGCATAGGCCCTCTTGACGCTCTTTGGATCCGCCCCAGCGGCCGACGCGATCGCCTCCAGCATCACGCCCTCAATCACGCCTATGCGCATCTCCCCAAGCAACATCCTCGCCAAGTATTCGCGCTCGATGGGGCCCATCCGACCGAGGAGGCCCGTGAGGAGCCTCTCCCTCCTCCCCCTAGACCCCTTGCCCGATGCCGCAGCCATCCCCCGCAGGGCCTTGGAGACCTCCGAGATCGTGGGCGGCCTCTCCAGCAGCGCGGCCTGGCCTCCCTCGATCCGCTCCAGCGCCCTCAGGATCGTGCCGGAGCTCACGTTCAAGGCCTTGAGATCGACCTCGTGGAGCGCCCTCCCGGTGAGGAGCAGTATGGCCGGGACGGCTTCCCCCTCCCCCAGCCCGCGGAGGAAGTCGCTCAAGTACCTTATCTTCTCGACCCTCCTGCTGGTCCCCTCGAGCCTCGAGCATAGGGAGGCTAGTTCCGAGAAGGGTGTCCTGCTGATGCTTGGAATCGTTCCGCCCAATCGGCCCACTCCCGGACGGGCTACCCCGCCCTCGCCCTCGGGCCTATGGCGACGGTATCCTCAGCGATAGGGAATAAAAAGCCTTGAGAAAATGGACGGACTTTCTCGATCCTAAGGCTCGACCAGCTGCGAGTGATCCGCGAACGGCGGGAATCCAGCTTTTCGGCTCGAGCCCTTGAGGTTGGATGAATAACCTTGTAGTAGATGCTCGGATCTTTTCAGCCTCGTTCCTCCACTCCCCAAGGGGGATAGATGAACGTTAGAAAGCTCGCTGGGATTGTATGCCCTATCCACATCAAAAGCGCATTCGAGCAGTTCGGTATACGCGGCAACATCGATCCGAATCGGTTTCGCAAAGCCCTGGGGCCCCAAGGATACGGGAAGTTAGGACGCGAGGGCTGGGCTAAGGCGTAGGCTTGGGCAGCGCCCCAGCAATTTTTAAGGCCAACGCCCACATAGCCCAGAGCATGGAAGAATTGTTGAGCGGGCCGAAGATCATCTCCGGCCCCCCAGGCCCGAGATCCAGGCAATTGATGGAGTTGAAGGACAGGTACTTGGCTAAGGGCCTTTACGTCAATACCCCCATCTTCATAAGGAGGGGGAGGGGGGCCCTCGTCGAGGATGTCGACGGGAACGTTTACATAGATTTCGGCAGCGGGATCGGGGTCCTGAACGTGGGCCATTGCCACCCCGAGGTCGTAGGGGAGGTAGAGAGGCAATCGAAGGATTTCCTGCATGCGTGCTTCCATATAACCCCCTATGAGGGCTACGTGAAGGTGGCCGAGAAGCTGATCCAAATGGCCCCGGGTTCCTTCCCGAAGAAGGCCATACTCCTCAACAGCGGGGCCGAGGCCATCGAGAACTCCATCAAGGTCGCCTTGTATCGTTCGAAGAGGCCGACCCTGCTGGCCTTCGAGAACGCCTTCCACGGGAGGACCTACCTAGCGGCCATATTGAGCAGCAAGGTCAGGCCAAACAAGCTCGGGTTTGGATTGGCCTTCGACAACGTCGAGAGGTTCCCCTACGCCTATTGCTATCGCTGCGCCTTCGGACAGACCTATCCGGATTGCGGCCTGCGCTGCCTCGGCTACATAGAGGATTCCTTCGCCTCGAGATCGGCCCCGGAGGAGATCGCCGCCGTCATCGCCGAGCCGATCCAAGGGGAGGGGGGGATCATCGTCCCCCCGGATGAGTTCATAAAGGGGCTCCGGAGGCTGTGCGATCGGCACGGCATATTGTTCATCGCCGATGAGATCCAAACGGGGCTGGGCAGGACCGGCGAGATGTTCGCATGTGAGCACTATGGAGTGGCACCGGATATGATCACGGTGGCGAAGTCCTTGGCCGGGGGGCTCCCGTTGGCCGCGATCGTGGGGAGGGAGGAGGTCATGGATGCGCCCCACATCGGGGGGATCGGGTCGACCTTTGGGGGCAACCCAGTGGCTTGCGCCGCGGCCCTGAGGGCCCTAGAGGTCATCCAGGGGCTCCTCCCGAACTCCAGGAGGATCGGGGAGCTGATGGCCGAGAGGGGGCAAGAGCTCAAGGAGGAATGCGAGCTCGTTGGGGAGGTCAGGGGAAAGGGGCCAATGCTGGGCATCGAGCTGGTGAGGGACTTAAGGTCGAAGGAGCCGGCGAAGGAGGAAACGAGGGAGGTCATCGGGGAGTGTTGCAAACGCGGCCTGATCGTCCTCAAAGCCGGGATCCACGACAACGTCGTCCGATTGCTCCCCCCCTTGGGGATAAGCGAGGAATTGCTGGAGGAGGGATTCTCCATCTTGGAGGGCGTGCTCAAGGGCATGAGGGCCGAATAGCCTCCGCCCATTCTTCCAAAAGGGGGCTACCGCATCAACCCGTGGGATCCGCATGGAGATCGCGCCGGAATTTATCGATGTTAAGGTATCGGATCTGATGACCGAGCTGACGGCCGTCCCACCCTCGACGCCGATCTCGAAGGTGGCCAGCATCCTAAGGAGTAGAAACGCTTATGAGGCCTTCATCGAGATGGGCGATAGGATGGCCATTATTAGCATCAGGGATATCCTGAGGGCCAAGCACATCCATTCTATGAGGTCTTCCTCCATAGCGGTCCAAGTGCCGACGCTGGCCCCGGATAGTGGTGTTGTCGAAGCCGCGAGGCTTATGACCGAGCATAGGACTAGGGCGCTCCCGATCGTGAGGGGTGGGAAGGCCATTGGTGAGATAACTGCATTATCAATATGCAGATGGTTGAGCTCCACCGGGAAGCTGGGCTTTGTGATAGATAAGATCATGACGGGCCATCCCATAACGCTAAAAGTGAACGATCCCCTGGCCAAGGCCAAGAGGGTCATGATCGATAGCGATATCGACCACCTGCCGGTCTTGGGGGACGGCAGGGTTCGCGGCTTGCTCACATCTCAGCTATTGTTGGATGCCTTAATACCCCCCGAGAAGCCGAGGAAGGATGGCATGATACCCGAGCCCATGAGGGTGGACCGGATCCTAGTCAGCGGCCTGATGGATCCGACCCCGCTCATATGCAGCGTGGGTGAGGGGGCCTCCGCGGTGCTGAACAAGATGGTGGGCCAAGGTAAGACGTGCGCATTGATCGGGCTGGGCGAGGAGCTTCAGGGCATAGCCACCTATAGGGATTTCGTGAAATTGTTGGCCAGGCCGGCTAGGGCCGAGGTACCCATCTACATGGTGGGCCTGCCCGAGGATCCTTTCGAGGCCGAGGCGGCGAAGGCGAAGTTCGCTAAGGCCGTGGGATTGTTGAGGAAGAGCTTTCCGGAAATATTGGAGGCTAGGGCCAAGATAAAGGCATCGAGCTCCGTTGGCGGAGGGAGGAGGCGATACGAAGTCAAAACCTTCGTATATACGCCCAAGAGGATCTTCGTTCACTCAGAAGTTGGCTGGGACTTGGCCTCGATATTCGATGCCATCTCCAGCCGGTTGAAGAAGATCATGAGCGGGCGCGCGGAGAGAAGGGGGGCCGGCCTCCCCCGGGGGCCACAGCATCCAATTCAGCCTTGATCCAGCATCAATTCTGATCCGAACTTTTCCAATTCCTCGTTGTTCCCCCATGAGTTCTAGCTGAGCCCGGCGAAGGACTTCGGAGAAGGCCGAGGGCTGGGATGGTGGGCACCTAAAATCTTCCCCATTCGGATTCTTCATGCCTTTTGGCGATCGATTTGAAGGGGAAGCCACCGATGGGGCTTCGGGGCTCATAGTCTAGCTTTCCGAAGAGCCGCTCGGCATTGCCATCGCTCAAAATTGGCGAAATCCTCCCTCAGGATCCTTTCGAGATCCGAGGATCCCGCCTTGGATAAGGCTTCGACGGCCTCCATATATTTTAGCCTCATCCCCTCCGCGAAGGGGTTATGCTTCTGTATGGACAGGATGGCGTCCAAATTGCTTCGAAGCCTATTCAGGAGGTTCAAGGTCCTCTCAAAGGATTCCGTCGAGAGCTTGCGATCGAACCCAAGCTTCGAAAGGCAATCCACTAGGCACAAGTAAGAGAAGTGATGCAGGGCTTGGATCTTGGCCATCGCCTTCTCGTGCTCCTCAATGCTGGATAGGATCGTTTCGCATCCCATCCCGCGCAAGATCGAAAGGAGCTTCCCGAGCCACCTCTCGGCCTTGATCGGTATGACCGCGATTTTCTTGCCCTTCAGATCCCTGACGGTGGGGCCGAAAAGGGGATGAATGCTTACGTACTCGACCCAATCCGGCAAATTCTTCTTTATCGGCTCCACTATCCCGGTCTTTATCGAGGACACATCGACCAACAGGGAGCCTTCCCTCATCTTACTGAGCGATTTGAGAGATGCTTTGAGCATCTCCTCAAAGGGAACTGCGACGATGACCACCTCAAAACATTGGAGGGAGTCGCTGCCCAAGAAGCTCACCCCAAGCCTCTTCGCGACATCCTTGCCCTTCCTTTCATCCACATCGCAGATGGCGACCTCTAAGCCGCATGCCTTGAGGCCCCTGGCCAAGAGCCTCCCCATGCCGCCGGCCCCGCCGATGATCGCTACCTTGCCGCCGGATAGGATCCCAGAATTTTCAAAAACGAAGCTTTTCGCTTCAGGCATGCCAAGGCCTCCTTGCACTCTTCATTCTCCCTATGTCCTTCGAAATCCACATAAAAGATGTATTCCCAAGGCCTTCGCTTTGTGGGCCTGGACTCGATCTTCGTCAGGTTTATACCGCGCTTGGCGAACTCTTCAAGAGCCTTATAGAGCGCACCCGGTGCATTCTCAACGGAAAAAATTATCGAGGTCTTATCCGATCCGGTGGCCGGCGAATCGTCCTCCGAGATCGCTAGGAACCTAGTGAAATTGTTCTCGTTGTCCTCAATCCCACTTTCAAGTATTTTCATTCCGTTCAACTCAGCGGCTAGCTCGGTCCCTATGGCCGCGGCACCCTCCATATCCTTGATCAGCTCCACGGCCCTCGAAGTGCTGCTAGTTTCGATCTTCTCGACGTTTGGGAGCTTCGATGAGATGAATTTCCTGCATTGGGCTAGGGCCTGTGGATGCGATGCGAGGATCCTTATGTTCTCAATCTCCATGCCGGGCTTGACGATTAGGTTGTGCTTGATTCTCAGGTCGACTTCTCCGCATATCTTCAGGTCGGATTCCAAAAGCAAATCCAAGGTCAGTCCCACGGAGCCCTCAATGGAGTTCTCCAAGGGGACGATCCCGAGGTCGGCTGTGCCATTCCCGACCGATTGGAAGACCTCGGCGATATCCGAGCATGGGATCAAGTTGGCTCGGCTAGGGGAGAAATTCCTCGCAGCTTCTTCGCAGAAGGTCCCGCGAGGCCCCAGATAGGCGATCCTCATCCATTTGTTCGGAGGCCCCCCTTCGATGGAGGTTTCGCTCAATCCCGCCCCCCTTGATGGCCTAGGTATGAGGCCCGCTCTTCATAATAGCACTCACCGCTCCTTGAGGAAATCCGCCACCGCATGTACCTCTTGCCCCGACCCGTTCAGGGCATCGATCACCGGTCTTTGGGTTCTCTTCGAGGGGCTTTGGCCTGTAGAAGAGATCGGATCGCAGTTCATGCAAACAACGCCCACCCTCCACTGATCGAAGGCTTGCGCCGCCCTCTTGGATCTCGCATCCCAATTCGCCAAACGTTCCACGAGTTGCCCCCCACGTCGGGGATCGATTACTTCTGGTTCTCGCTCCGCCCTCCGAAAGCGTTGCACATCCAAGCGCTCTATGAGTGAATTTCAAAGGAGGATCCTCAACCTCCCCTCGACTTCTTTTTATCATCCATCTATTCCATCCTCCGATAGATGGATGATCTGCAACTCCCTAGATATTTCGAACATCAACCCGAGGAAGTCGGTGATAGTCGTCCTCCTATCGGCGGGTACGTCAGGATCCATTTTTTGAAGGACTTCAGCGACGAGCCCCTCCTCGACGTCCCTTCTTCTCACAAACCTCGTCAGCTCTCCCCTATCCTTGGGGAGTCGGGTTGCTTGTTTCGCCTTGAGCCTGGCGATTTCAAGGCTCAGGGCGCATCTCTCCAAGAAGAGTTTCTGAAGTTCCTCCAGCTTGTCCTCTGTCAGGCCTAGTGAATTGAGCACTTCCTTCATGCGCTCGCAGAGCTCCTCATTCGATAATCGATATCTTTTGTTGAGTTCCGCGGCAAATCTCTCAGCCCACTTCCTCGAATCGCCGGGCTGCGACCCCGTCGAAGCTATCTGAGCGATTCGATAAGTGATCTCGGCGATCTGCGACCTAATGACGCCGATCGAAGGGGCGGTCCCCTCTTTCACGTTTGATATAAAGTGAACCACCTTTAACGGGTGTCACCACAAAACTTCACCTCCAAGAGTTCCCTCGACAGTTTACTGCGCCCAATAGCTGAAGAAATAGAGACGGCGAGCGCTTGGAAGGTCTGATCTACCCCAACTGCGCAATCCAACCCAAGCCTTTCCCAAGCGCGACTCACCACAGGGCAACGCTTTTTGAGGGGGAAGCTTATTAAAGTTTATTGCATTCCCCGAAATGTTTGTGCTTTTCTCGCTAGGGGGCTCCTTGGGATGAGGGAATCCCATTTGGAAATAGGAAAATAGGGATGCGAGTATGACTGAAAAGTCCTTGCGGGAGAAGGTCCTAGAGTTGAAGGCCGCCACTAGGTTTTGAAGCCCACCGGGGAGCGGGTTCGGCCAAGAGCCCTTTCAAATGACCAGCGAGAGGGTCCGCCCCAAGCCCCGCTCCAAGGCCTTCTTATAGACTAGGTTCGCGGTCACGGCATCTTGGACGGCCAGCCCGGTGGAAACGAAGACGGTCAGCTCCCGATCCGATTCCCTGCCCGGCTTGAGGCCGGCCACGACCTCGCCCAGCTCCGCCCAGATGTCCCCCTTGCCCAAGAGGCCCTTGGAGATCGGGACGTTTATCTCGCCACTGTGAGATGCCTGCTCCCAATCGTCGACGACTATCTTAGCGCGCTTCAATATGGCGGGATCCAGCTCCTGCTTCCCGGGGGCGTCGGCCCCTATGCAATTTATGTGGGCGCCCTCGGACACCCATTCATCGGCCACCAGCGGCTCCCTAGAGGGCGTCGTCGTGACGACTATGTCCGCCTCCTCGACCGCTCGCTTCAAATCCCCAAAACCCTTCAGCTCGGCCCGCCCTTCGCACACGGGCCCCATCTCCGCTATGAAGGCATCCCTCGTGGCCTCTGGTCGGCTCCAAACCCCGACCTCCTCGAATCTATCGTAGACGGCCAACAGGGCCATCAGCTGGGTCTTGGCTTGGGCCCCCGCCCCCACCAGCGCGATCTTCCTCGGATTCGGGTTGGCCAAATGCTTGGCCGCAACTCCACCAGCGGCACCTGTCCTGAAGTCCGTTATGGCGGTGCCGCTCATCACGGCCAGCGGGAAGCCGCTCTCCGGCTCGATCAGGATTATCGTCGCCATGACCGTCGGCAAGCCGCGCTTGGTTCGGTTCTCCGGATGGACGTTCACGACCTTCACGGCCGATATCCCCAAGGCCTCTAGGTAGGAGGGCATGGTCCTAAGGTCTCCTCCATGCCTCTCGTAGAACAGGTAGAGCTTCGCCGGCATCTGGGCCCTGCCGAGGCCCTTCTCCCTGAAGGCCCGCTCCACCGCCTCAATGACCTCGTCCATCCGGAGGAGGCCCTTGACCTCGGCCTCGGTCAGGATGAGGGTCTCCATACTATCGTCTCGGGCCCCCGCTGCCTTCATCGCCTGCTGTATAGGACGCCGGCATTCGCGACGTTATGCCTCGGGAGGTCGTGGTAGATGATGCTCACCGCGTCCGGCTGCACGCCGAGTACGCGCACTATGTCATCCGTTATCGCCTTGGCCAGCTCGGCCTTCTGGGCCTCCGTGCGGCCCTCCAACAGCTCGATCACCACGGTCGGCAAATCGATCGCCGAAACCTTATAGGCGCGCCGCCGGGCCTATAAGGTTTGCCCAGAGCCGGAGGCGAGATGGCCATACCGAGGCGAGCCGGCATCAGCCCTTTGGGATCGAGAAGTGGCTGTCCTTCCCGGCCGGCACGTACTCGCCGCCCCTCTGCCTCACCACCGCCATGGCGGCGTTGAACCTCTCCTTCCCCAGCCACTTGGTGGGCTTCACTATGAGCCTATCGCCCGCATCCTGGACCCTGAGGAGCGGCCTGAGCTCCTCCGGGAAGAGGGCGAGCGGATCCGGCGGGCTCGGGCCCCTGGCCGGCTGGGCCTCGGGCACCAGCAGGGCCACCTCGAAGCGGGTTAGGCAGTTGGGGCAAGTCACGGGCACGGAAATCCTCCTCTCGGATCTCTCGGATCCTTGGGTGGACATATTCCCCGCCCGATCCTATGGCGGCGGCCAATATATTTTCCGCGGTCCGGCCCAAGGCCCGGCCGGGCAGGTTTATATGAGCCCGAGTTCCATAAGCGGCCAGTGCATCGATTTGGACGATAGGGTCGTTTCTAGGGAGGAATGGGGGGCGATCCAAGTAAGGTTGCTGTTCTTGGCGGCCGAGCTGGCCGCCTACGAGGCGCTGGGCGAGGGGGCGAAGAGGTTCCTCGAGGCCTTCTACAGGAGGGCCACGAAGTCTTGGCTATGCATAATGGAGAGGGGATATGGCATCAGGCCCAAGAGGGCCAAGACGGCCTTGGAGGCCCTGGAGAATTACATAGATGTTGGCATAGCGGGATGGCTCTTCAGGAGCCGGGCGGACTTCGAGCTAGAGGACTTGGGCGATAGGATAAGGGTCAAGGTCCACCGCTGCCCCTTCGTGGATCATTGCCTCGACATGCTCGAGAACCCGCCCCTCATTGGCCCCTCGGGCTTCGAGCTGAAGATGGCGAAGGAGCTCCTCACCTGCCCGAGGATCGGGTGCTTCAGGGCCGCCGTCGAGGAGCTGGCCGATATGGAATGCCGCTACGAACTCAGGAACCTCGACCCGCCGAGGCTCTGCGAGGGGGACATAGTCATCCTAGGTAAGCGCGGGCGGGCCGGCAAGGGGGGCGTGGCCGAAGGGTGGGTCTGAAGCGCCGGCGGCCCCCGCCACCGGCCCTCCTCGCGCTCCTAGCCCTATTGGCCCTAGCGGCCTCATCCGCACCAGCCGCCCACGGCGCCGCGCTGCGCCCAGCTCCGCCCGCGGACCCGCCGGGCGATTGGGCCGCCCTGAACCCCGGGTCCTCCTGCGGGAGGCTCGGCGACCCGCTCGGGGCGGTGGCCAAGTCCTACGCGGACTCGGCGGTCTTCGCGGGTTGCGCTGGCGACCTGGAGTTCACCGTTCACTTCGACGCCGCCAGGGATGGCCTGAGGATCTACGTCCCAGATTCCTTCTCGGGCTGGACCGAGCTCCTTCCGAGCGGGAACTGGAGCACCGCCAACGTCTGGACCTCGCTGACGGAGGATTACAGGTTCGTGGCGGTCGACAGGGCCGGGCCGCGGGACCCCGTGGCCCCGGGTTGGTGGAGGGTGACCGTCTGGAACCGGACCGCCCAAGGCTACCCAGCCGGCGATTACACGGTCAGGATATTCGGCGTCAGGGCGCCCTGGGTCTTGGGGCGCTACCATTTCAAGGTCCACATCCTCCCCAATCCCAGCGGCCCTAGGCCCGCCCAAGAGGGCCTATTCCAGTCGATCGGATGGGAGAGGTTCCCGACGCTTGTGGTCAAGGGGGCCCTCAACCCGGCGTATATCCGTGGAACCGTCAGGGTCGCCGGGCTCTCGGGAGAGCATGGGGCGCCCGTAGGGGTCAGCGGCAGGGTCCTAGCGGAGGGGGGAGGGTTCACCGCCCAAGCCTTCTTCCGCGATGGCGAATATCTCCTCTGCGGGCTCCCGGCGGGCAACTATCGCCTGATCGCCAGCGCTTCGGGCTT
>Ga0315298_1004377_pt1 | contig 21169 bp, 18 predicted proteins | sample WHS_1_MG_FD_203077 | JGI IMG/M metagenome (GOLD analysis project Ga0315298, IMG submission 203077) | Extremophilic microbial mat communities from Washburn Hot Springs, YNP, Wyoming, USA - WHS_1_MG | ecosystem: Environmental > Aquatic > Thermal springs > Hot (42-90C) | place: USA: Wyoming...
CAGTTGCGCCAGACCTTACAAAAATGCAGATTGATACAAATGTAGATGAAGCGGATATTTCAAAGATTAAAGCAGGAATGGAGGCAAACTTCACAGTTGATGCCTATCCAGATAAAAAATTTAAAGGTATTGTATCTCAGATAAGACTTTCTCCTACTGTTACTCAAAATGTAGTCACCTACAATGTGGTAATATCCGTTGATAACTCCCATTTAATGCTCAAGCCGGGGATGACAGCAAATGTTACATTTGTTGTGCAGAGTAAAAAGGATGTTTTGAAAATTCCCAATGCTGCTTTAAGATTTAAAATGCCTGAGAGCAGTTTCTCAAAAACTGAATCCTTTTCTCAAAGGCGTAAACCAGAGGAAAGCAAACAGCAGGGAGTATGGATTATGAAAAATGGAAAGCCTGTCAGGGTTAATATTAAAACAGGGATAAGTGATGGTGAATGGACAGAGCTTTTAGAAGGAGAGATTAAAGAAGGTGATGAAATAATAGTTGATATTGCAACGAAAAAGAAAAATAGCTCCACAACTGGTCATCCACCTGTAAGATTTTAGTTATGTCAATCATAAGGCTTGAAAATGTTGTGAAAATCTACAAATTCGGGGAGTTTGAACTTAAAGTTTTAAACAACATTACAGTAAGCATTGAAAAAGGAGAATTTGTTTGCATAATGGGTCCTTCAGGTTCAGGCAAATCAACATTTATGAACATTGTTGGATGTCTTGATACTCCTACATCAGGAAAATATTTCCTTGATGGAGTTGATGTTTCAACATTTAATCTTGATGAATTAGCTGAGATAAGAAATAGAAAAATAGGATTTGTTTTCCAGCAGTTTAATCTTCTTCCAAGAGCCACTGCCTTAGAAAATGTTGAACTTCCTCTTATCTATGCAGGTGTTCCTGCTAAAGGTAGAAAAGAAATTGCTCTTGAAGTGCTTTCAAAAGTCGGGCTTGGAGAAAGAGCCAATCACTACCCAAGACAGCTAAGTGGTGGACAGCAGCAGAGGGTTGCAATTGCCCGTGCACTTGTCAACAACCCTTCTATTATGCTTGCAGATGAACCAACAGGAAATCTTGACTCAAAATCAAGTATGGAGATAATGGATATATTTAAAAAACTCAATGAGGAACATGGACTTACAACAATAATTGTTACCCATGAACCTGATATAGCAGCTTTTGGGAAAAGACAGATAAGATTTCTTGATGGTAAAATTGTATATGACTCATCAATTAAGGAAGAGAATTTATGATTGCCATAACTTCTATAATTAGTATAGCTCTGAGAGCTTTAAAAGCAAATGCAATGCGTTCTTTTCTTGCTATACTGGGAATAATAATAGGTGTTGGTGCTGTTGTTACAATGGTTGCAATTGGTTCAGGTGCCAGTGAAAAGATTTCATCACAAATATCAAGCATTGGAAGCAATCTGATTTTGGTTCTTCCAGGAGCAACAACTCAGGGTGGAATGAGAATGGGAATGGGAACACAGCAAACTCTTACAATGGCAGATGCAGAGGCTATATCAAAGGAGTGCTCAGCTGTTATAGCTGTTGCTCCTGCAATATCAGGAACAGCACAGGTGGTTTTTGGTAATCAGAACTGGGCAACAGGAGTTATAGGAACAACTCCTGATATGGTCATTGTTAGAGAATGGGAATTAGTTTCAGGCAGATTTATTAATGAACAGGATGTAAGAAGCGGAACAAAGGTTGCTGTAATAGGTCAGACAGTAGCAGATAAACTATTTGGAGAAGTTGAGCCAACAGGAAAACTTATAAGAATTAAAAAAATTCCCTTTGAGGTTATAGGGGTTCTTGACAAAAAGGGGCAGTCTCTTACTGGACAGGATCAGGATGATATTATTTATGTGCCTGTTACAACAGCTCAGAGAACCCTTTTTGGCCAAACACTTCCTGGCAGGGTAAGATTAATTTATGTAAAGGCATCATCTCTTGAGAGCATACCTCAGGCAACAGAACAGATTAAAACATTACTCAAACAGAGACACAGAATAGGTCCCAATCAGGAGGATGACTTCACAGTTATGGACCTTACTCAGATGCTCAAAACTGCCGAAGAATCAACAAAAACCATGTCAATTTTGCTCGGTGCAATTGCATCGGTTTCGCTGATTGTTGGTGGCATTGGAATTATGAATATTATGCTTGTATCAGTTACTGAAAGAACAAGGGAAATCGGGATAAGAATGGCAGTAGGAGCAAAACCAAGAGATATAAGAATGCAGTTTCTTATTGAATCAGTTTTTCTTACTACTATCGGTGGAATTTTCGGATTAATGCTTGGTATTGGTGCTTCATTGATTGTAGCGGATTTGATGAAATGGCCTGTAAGCATTTCTCTTTTTTCTGCATTAATTGCCTTTGGTTTTTCAGCTTTTGTAGGAGTCTTTTTTGGATTTTATCCTGCCTATAAGGCTTCCATGCTTAATCCAATTGATGCTTTAAGGTATGAATAATTTGATATAATAAAAAAGTGGAGAGGTGGCCGAGTGGTTTAAGGCGGCGGTCTTGAAAACCGCTGTAGGGTTAAACTCTACCGGGGGTTCGAATCCCTCCCTCTCCGTTAATTTTCTTTGTTGTCCTTTTTTTCCTTTTCATCCTCCTTTTCTTTCTTTTTAAGAAGTTCTGACATTTCTTCAAGTTTTTTCATCACAATACAGTTTACAGTCCCTTCAGGATATGTTCCATCTGCTTGAAGTTCTCCAGCTGGCATATCTGTAAGTATTTCAAGCCCTTCTTCTGCATAGTCAATTGCATAAATATGAAATGCTCCATCTTTAATAGCCTTTTGAATATCTTCTTTCAGCATAAGATGCTTTACGTTTCTGCGGGGAATAATCACTCCATGTGCTCCATCAAATCCTCTGATTTTACAAAGTTCAAAAAATCCTTCAATTTTTTCATTTATTCCACCCACTGGTTGAACCTCTCCTTTCTGATCCATAGAGCCTGTAACAGCAATGCTCTGTTTGAGAGGAATTTCAGCGATACTGCTTAAAAGTGCATAAAGCTCTGCACAGGTGGCGCTGTCTCCTTCAATCATTTCATACAGTTGTTCAAATGTGAGTGAAGCGCTCAGACTTATAGGTTTTTTTATTGCATATTTGCTCCATAGATAGCTTGAAAGAATCATAACTGCTTTTTCATGGATTCTTCCAGACATCTTTGTTTCTCTTTCAATGTTTACAATGCCAGCCTTGCCAACATATGTTCTTGCAGTTATTCTTGAGGGCTTTCCGAAACTGTAATCTCCAAGATCAATAACCGCAAGACCATTAATTTGCCCTACTTTCTTTCCAGAAGTTTCAACAATCAAAACATCCTCAAGAATTAGTTCCCTCAGTTTCTCTTCAATACTTGCTGATCTGTAAACCTTTTGCTCAAGTGCCTGGACAACATGCTCAGCTTTAACAATACCCTGTCCGTTCTTTTTTGCCCAGAAGTGAGCCTCTCTTATAAGATCTGCTATTATACTGAATCTGGTTGAGAGTTTTTCCTGATGTTCTGCAAGTCTTGAGCCGTATTCAACAATCTTTGCAACAGCAGAACGATGGAATGGAAGAAGTTCTTCCTCTTTCTGGCACAGAGAGATAAACTGAGCGTATTTTTTTATATTTTCTTCGTTTCTTGGCATCCAGATGTCAAAATCTGCCTTGACCTTAAAAAGTTCTTTGTATTCATCATCATAGTTATAAAGAAGGTAATAAAGAAAGGGTGTCCCAGTAAGAATTACCTTGACATTTAATGGAATAGGCTCAGGTCTCAGTGTTGAGGTTGTTATAAGTCTGTACTGTTCCCATACATCCTCTATGCGAATTTCCTTGCTTCTTAAAGCCCTTTTTAAGGCATCATAGGAAAAAAGATTCTTAAGGAGTGAAAGAGCATCCATTACAATATATCCACCATTAGCCTTATGAAGCGAACCCGGTTTAATCATTGTAAAATCAGTAATTGCCATTCCATATTGAATTTTGTACTCAATTCTTCCAAAAAGATTGAGATATGTTGGGTTTGGCTCATATATAACAGGAGCACCTTCTGTAGAAGAGTTGTCAACAAGCACATTTACACTGTATTTAGCAAATGGAATCTCCTTAGGAAGTTTCATAAAGGGAGGTAAAGGAGGTGCAACTTCTTCTGAGACTTTGAAATCCTGAATATTATTAAGTATGTCTTCCTTTACAGCACTGAGATACTCCACAACTTTATCATTGAAGGAATATTTATTCTTTAATTCTTCTATTGGTTGTTCAATTACATCAAGTGCAATCTGGCGTTCCAGTTTTGTAAGCATTTCTTTTACAATTTTTTCAGCTTCTTTAACAGCTCTCACAACATCATCAAGTTTGTCCTGAAGCATTTTACCGATTTCATCAATTCTTTTTCTTGTATCAGTATCAAGAGAGAGAAACTCTTCTTCTGTGAGAGGTTCTCCGTCTCTTTTTACAGGAACTATTATCAAACCTGCAAGGGCTTTGCGAATTGCAAAACCTTTGGATCTTGCTTCTTCTTCAACTGATGAGAACCACTCTTTCTGTTTCTGCTGAAAGTCCTCAAGTATTTTGTTTCTCTGTTTATCATATTCTTTTGATTCAAATGCTTTCGGGATCTCGGTTCTCAATGTTAAAATAAGATTTTCCATATCTTTCTGAAACTCTTTTGCTTTGCCAGCTGGAAGATTTACAGCAATAGGAGTATCAGGATTTTTGAAGTTATAAAGATAGCACCAGTCAGGTGGAACTGATTCTTTCTTTGCCTTTTGGGAAAGTAAGCTTCTTATTGCACGCATCTTACCTGTACCCTGAGCACCAAGAGCATATATATTGAAGCCTTTTGCAGGAAGATTTAATCCAAACTCAAGTGATGCAACCGCCCTGTCCTGACCTATAGTTCCTGTAAGAGGTGGCAGTTCAGTAGTAGTTTCAAAATCAAATATAGTTTCATCGCAGATTTTATAGACATCCTTACTAAGAAGTTTTTTTATCATTTTCTCCTCCGTTCAGGTTATTCTCATATTATACCACTTATTTTTGATTTTATTGGTAATTTTGGGTATAATCATCTAAAAACTCAGGAGTTGGGCAGATGAAGGCATCTGAATTATGGAAGGAGATTTTAAATCATCCTAACAATAAAAGATATTTATTGAAGGAGATTGAAAGACTTGCAAGACAAAATACAGAACCAGCAAAAATCCATTTTGGAACATCTGGCTGGAGAGGAGAAATAGGCTCTGATTTTACAATGCAGAATGTAAGGATTCTTTCCAGAGCCATAGTTGAAGCAATTAAAAGTGAAGATAAGGACTTGCTCAATGCGTTTGGTATTAACTCTTTCAATGAATTCAAGGAGCGAGGAGTTATTGTGGGGCATGACAACAGAATTCTCGGAGAGGAGTTTGCATATGAGGTTATGGGAGTTATGCAATCTGAAGGCATAAAATGTTACTATGCTGGTGAGGCTGCTTCTCCGGAGTTTTCTGCTGCCGTGATTGAGCTTGAAGCAGCTGCTTCAGTGAATCTAACTCCAAGTCATAATCCTGCAAACTATGGAGGCTTTAAACTCAATCCATCAGATGGAGGCCCTGCTCCTGATGAGATTACAAAGCCGATAGAAGTACTTGCAAATGAAATAATGAAAAGAGCAAGTACAATAAAATCTTATAATCCTGATACTGTGCAAAAAATTGACATTACAAAGCTTTATATAAGATTCATTCAGAAAAGAGGAGTTTTAGATATTGAAAAGATAAAGAGGTTTCTTGAAGTCACATCTCCAGTAATAGCCATTGATCACATGCACGGTTCAACAAGAGGTCGCATCGCAAGAATTCTTTCTCTAAAACCAGGAACATTTATCTGTCTGAGGAAAGAAGATGACCCGCTTTTTGAAGGAGTTTCACCAGAACCAAGCGAAGATAATTTAAAACTTGCTTTATCTCATCTTAAAAAAGAGGCAATAGGTTTTGCTGCAATAATTGACCCTGATGGAGACAGGGTCAGATTTGCAGATATAAAGAGACAGATACCAATGAATTACTTTGGAGCAATGGCATTTCATTATCTTTACAACTATAAAGGATTCAGAGGAGTTGTTGTAAAAAATGCTGGAACAAGTAATTTTGTAAATGCAATAGCTGCATCAGTTGGTACTGAGGTTATTGAAACCATGGTTGGATTTAAAAATTTCAGACCTTATCTTCTGCCAGGTTCCTCAAAGAAAGCAGTTGTAGCTTTTGAAGAATCTGATGGTATAACAGTTCAGAATCATACCTTTGAAAAAGATGCAATTTTTGGAGTTCTGCTTGCTATTGAGATGATGGCTACTCTGAATAAAAATCTCAGTGATTATCTTGAGGAAATTGAGACCATTTATGGAAAGTATTTTTCAGATAAAACAGGAGTAGAACTGCCAAGGGAGAAATTTGGTCCACATATAAAAGAGAAAGTTTATGCCTTTGCAGAAAAATTTAAGAAAGCAGACATATTTGAAATAGGTAATATGGAAAAAATTGTGGAAAAAATCATAACTATTGATGGTGTTAAGATTATTTTTGAGGATAGTTCCTGGATAATGATTCGTCCTTCAGGAACAGAGCCTAAGATAAGAATTTATGTTGAGGGAAAGTCAGAGAAAGAAAGAGATACCTTACTTAAGGAGACAAAAAAGCTTGTTATAAAACTATGTCAGTGACAGAATATATTCCTCAAAAAGTTTCAGACTTTTTTCATGTTTTTCTGTAAAATTGTAATCCATATTTTCCTGCCAGTAATAAAGAATTTCATTTTCACTCATAAAATTATTCAGATAGTAATCTTTTACCATCTCATTAAAATATTTAGTGTAATTTTCTTTGGCATAAAGAAGCTTTTCCTTGAATTTAGTATAGCTCTGATAGAGTTCTCCCTCAGGCTTTTTAACATCCTTTCTTACAATCCATAAAGCAAAAACAAATGGTAACCCTGTATGCTGATACCATAAATTCGCAAGATCATAAACTTTTTTGTTGGTTATATTTTTCCTGTATCTTAGAGCGTCATCTCCTATAAGAAGGAATGAATCCCCTGTGTATGGTGCATTAGATATATCATACTCGGGTTTTAATCCCATAAATTTTTCAAGAATCACTCTGAGCAGAAAATGAGAAGTTGCAGACTGATCAGTAATAAGAATTTTTTTTCCATCAATTGAATGTAAGTCATCGTTGCTAAAGAAAAGCACACTTCCCACATATTTTTTTGAACTTATGCAGATTCCATCAACATAATCATATAGTTCTTTATTTAATAAATACTCCACAGATGAAGAAGGGCTTATATCAATTAAATTATTTCGCAGCGCCCAGTTAAGCTGAGACGGTACTCCTTTAACAAGATGAATATCACTCAGTAAACCTTCTTTTTCAAGAGCATAAAATATTGGATAGACATTTGCATACTGAATCCATCCTACCTTTAGTTTCATCCTTTAATAACCCCAAGAGGACGGAGTCTTGCTACTTTTCTTGCAATTCCGGCGTTGTGAACAACATCAACAACATTTGAAACATCCTTGTATGCTTCTGGCATTTCTTCGGCTAAGGTTTCTCTTCCTGCTGCCCTAACAATTATTCCTCTATCAACCATTTCCTGTTTTATGGAGCGCCCCTTTGCCTGTCTTATTGCCTGATGCCTGCTTAGAAGTCTACCTGCACCATGACATGTTGAACCGAAGGTTTCTTTCATAGCCTTTTCCTCACCCACAAGAACAAAGGAAACTCTTCCCATATCACCAGGGATGATAACAGGCTGTCCGATATCTCTGTAAAAATCAGGCAACTCAGGATGTCCTTTTGGAAATGCTCTTGTAGCACCTTTCCTGTGAACAATTAATCTCTGTTTTTTACCATTTATTAAATGAATTTCTTCTTTTGCAATATTATGAGCAACATCAAAAACTACTTTCATACTTAGGTCTCTTGGTGAAAGTTTAAAAAGCATTAAAAAAACTTCTCTTGTCCAGTGCGTAAGACACTGTCTGTTAGCCCATGCATAATTGGCAGCCCCCTTCATTGCTGAAAAATACTGCTGTCCTTCTCTGCTACGGAATGGAACACAGGCAAGCTCTTTATCAGGTAATTCAATTCCATATTTCCTGACAGACTGTAACATCACCTTTACATAATCCTCGCAAATTTGATGCCCAAAACCTCTTGAACCAGTATGAATCATAACAGTAACCTGTCCCTTTATTAACCCCATAACGGATGCTATTTCAGGTTCATAGACCTCTGCCACATACTGAACTTCAAGGAAATGATTACCAGAACCAAGGGTTCCTAATTGGTCCTTGCCTCGCTCGTAGGCTTTTTTGCTTATCATATCAGGGTCTGCACCTTCAATACATCCGTAAGATTCAATTCTCTGCAAATCTTCAGCTTCACCAAAACCCTGCTCAATTGCCCATATTGCACCTTTTTTTACAACTTTCTTAGCATCCTCAGGTGAAAGCTTTATCTTTCCAGTTGAACCAACACCAGAGGGAATGTGAGTATATAGCAAATCAACAAGCTCTCTAATTTTTGGTTCAACTTCCTCTTTTGTGAGATTACTTTTAAGAAGCCTTACCCCACAGTTATGAACTACAATTCCATTTGCAATAAAGTTATGGGCATGATGTACGACTCCTATATCAAAAAAATACTCGTGAAGAGGAATTATTTTTTCTATCTGAACTACCCTTTCTTTTACAAATCCGCCTTTTAAGCAGAAATTTTGAATATAATTTTTAAAATCAGGGAAATTTTCAACCTTTGCTGCCTTAGTTCTTGTCTCCTTTATCAATTTTTTCTTTGTAAGATAAGCATAACCATAAAGTCCTCTTTCTTTTTTATCTAAAGCATATTCATAATTTATTCTGCCTAAAAAAAGCCTTATATTTTCTTCTCCAACAATAGAAAGCCTGTATGTTGAATTCTTTTTTGACTTAATTTTGTATATAATGCTGTGAATTCCAAACTCCTTCAGCAGTCCTTTAACATCATCAAGAAAATTCAGAAGATTATGTTCTAAATTTTTCATCTTTGCCTGGGTTAGATTCACAGGCAGGGGAGTATAACTTCTAAAAATAGGGATACTTCCATCAGCCCCAAAAAGTCCTGACAAAAAATTCCTCTTAATCCATAAAGGAGCTTTTTTTATCCATTCAGGGACATTGTATTGTATTTCTGTTTTTTTACCAAAAGGTACGCCAAGTTTTTTAAGCAATAAAACAAATGCCCTTGATGAAACCCTTAATTCAGCAGATACAGATTCTCCTTTATAAATGCCACTTACAGTTTCTATTGAGAATTTTCTCTCTCTTACATACAAAACTGAAGAGATTCCAATTTTTTTTAAATCTTTTTTCAATTCATTGAGGCTATCAGGTTTTCCATAAAAGCTGATGTTTACTCTTCCGTACATTTTCCCCAAATGCCCATCTCCGAAGGCAAATCCAACAATGCGTGCTAAAATTCCTGCCAGTGGGTAATTAAATCTAAGTGGCAAAAGTTTTCTATTTTTCAGGAATAAAACTATCTGCGAATTTTCTTCTGTGAAGTTTTTTTCATCTATTATTATCCCTTCTTTTTCTTCATATTCAACTCCTTCAAAAGGATAAATTAATACGAAGTCATTTTGTTTTATTTTTTCAATTGGGATGTACCCGCCAACAGTTAGAACCGGATGCTCTCTACTGCCTTCAATTTTCCTTCCTGTTTCAGTAATGATTCGAAAAGCGAATTCATTTTCATCTCTTTTTCTTTTAGTTGCAAGTAAAAGCTCTGAATTATCGTTATGCCCTTCCTCTAAATTAAATATTTTTAATCTTTCACCCCTGTATCTATCCAATGCATCTTCAATATTTATCCAGTATCCATGCTCGGTTAAAACTTTTGTCCCCGGGCAAAGACAGTTAATATCATATCCCACACCTCCGGGTGAGATAACACCTTCCTCCACATCAAAGGCAGCCACACCTCCTATTGGAAAGCCGTAGCCTGTATGAATATCTGGCATGGCAAGAGAATTTCCAACAATTCCAGGGAGTGTTGCCACATTTGCCACCTGACGAACTGAATCAAGCTCAAGTTCCTGCTCAAGAGTTTCATCTACATATATAATGCCTTCTGTTCTCATCCCCTGCACAAAACCTTTTGGGACTTTAATTCTGTATGGGTCTATTCTTTCAGTTCCTTCTATCTTTGGCATAATACACCTCCTTTGAGGCTGGCTTTATTATATCTTTAAATATCAAAAATTATCTCTGCAATCCAGAGATTGTTATCTTTTTTGAGAACAATGTTATGATAGGTAGCAGCTTTTACAAGGAGTCTTCTTTCATGTTTTTCTGGATTAAAAAATTCGCCATAAACTTCTGCTTTAAGGCTGTTTTCTTTAATCTTTACTTTTATTGATTTACCAATAAACCCATAAGCATCAAAATGGAAAATAAGCTCATTAAGAAAACTTACAAGCAGTTCTTCAAGGGTTTCTTCTGATAAAGAAATTTCTTTTTTTTCTTCTAACTCTATAAGAGATATGTCAGTGATCAGGCTGTAAAGTCCAAGTCCTGCATTTACAAAACATTCTTCAATTGTTTTGCCTTCTGCTCTTAATCCAATATCACCTGCAACATCAATAACTCTATAACTCATTGTATGTTTTTTAATGCATCTTCTATAAACTCTTTAACCTGTGGGTCATCTTCCTTTGATAAAGCCTCCATTAATGCAGGCTTTGCTTCCTTATCAGCAATTATTTCAAGAGCATAGGCTGCATCAGCACGAATATTTTTTTCTGGAGAACTGAGCAGTTCAATCAAAGCCGGAACTATAGATTTTAATATTTCAGAGTTTTTTTCTTTCAGTTCCTCAATTATTGCAAAAGCTCCAACTTTTACCCTGAGTCTTTCATCTTTTATCATTCCTGGAATCAAATAAAGCTCAGAAGGCTCATGCTCAAAGAAAGTAATAATATTTTCAAGATATCCTTTGTCAAGATACTCAAAGAGCATCTCATTAAAAGCTTTACCTTCCCAGTTTCCGTTATTCATGATTTTTATCCATGCCAGTCCGATTTTAAACGATCTCTTCCTCTTATAAACCTTTCTGCGCTCAGTGCTGCCACAGCACCTTGTGCACAGGCAACAACAACCTGTCTTATATGAGGGCTTGCCACATCACCTGCAGCAAAAACTCCAGGAATAGAAGTCTCCATAAATTCATCTACCACAATGTAACCTTTTTCATCAACTTTTAATGTTTCAGATAGAAAATCTGTAACTGGCTGAGAGCCTGCAATATAAACAAAAACACCTGAAACTTCAATATGTTTTTCAACTCCACCACTGTCTTTAACAACCACTCCTGTTACCAGTTCTTTGCCTGTAATTTCCTTTATTGAATGTTTTGTTAGTATTTCTATTTTTTTATTTGAGTAAACAGGGTGTTCCTTTGATGCCTTAAGGCTACTTGAAGGAGTTATTATGTAGCATGTTTCAACAAATTCTGTTAAGTATAAAGCCTCTTTCAACGCCTCTTCACTGTTTCCCAGAACAGCAACCTTTTTGCCCCTGAAAAATGCCGCATCACATACAGCGCAGTAACTCACTCCTTTTCCGAGAAATTCAACCTCTCCTTTAATAGTTGGTTTTCTTCCCATTGCTCCAGTTGCTATAATTACAGCTTTACATTTATAACTGCTTTGCATTGTGATAATTTCTTTTGGTTCTGAACTTAAATTAACACTCACAACCTGTTCTTCTTTATATTCTACGCCAAAGGATAAAGCCTGATTCCGAATCCTGTCAAGAAGTTCCTTGCCTGAAAGAGGCTTTTCAATTCCTGGATAATTTTCAATTAAAGGGGCATAAGCAAGTGCTCCTGCAGTTTTGGACTTATCAACTATCAGTGTTTTTAAATTCGCCCTTCCGCAGTAAATCCCTCCTGTGAGCCCTGCAGGTCCTCCACCGATTATTATTACATCATAAATTTCATCCATGATAGCGCCTCCATTTCATATAAGAAGAAATCTTATTTAATTCTCATCAAAGAATCTCAAAATTTTGTAAAATGTATTTCTCTGAGCTGGGCGGAATCCCGCACTTTTTATTGCCTGAATAATCTCTTCCATTGTCACTCTGTAGCTGACTCCTGCAGCCTTCACAACATTTTCTTCAAGCATTGTTGAACCAAAATCATTTGCTCCAAAACGAAGCCCAACCTGAGCAATTTTAATTCCCTGAGTTACCCATGAAACTTGAATATTTTTGAAGTTATCAAGATAAATTCTGCTTAAAGCAAGAACCTTGAGATATTTTACTGCTCCTGCAGGCATAATTTCTGTATTTTCTCTTTTAAGCTCCGTATTATAAGGCTGGAAACTCCAGGGGATAAAGGCAGTAAATCCTTTTGTTTCATCCTGAAGAGTTCTTAATGCGTGAAGATGTTCTAATATATCCTCTTCAGTATCAATGCTACCAAACATCATTGTTGCGGATGTTTTCATACCAAGAAGATGTGCCTCCCTCATTACATTGAGCCATTCAGCAGATTTTATTTTATTTGGTGACTGAATATTTCTTACTCTGTCACTCAAGATTTCAGCTCCTCCTCCAGGGATTGAATCAAGACCTGCTTCCCTGAGTTTTTCAAGAATTTCTCTTACAGGCATTCCCTCCTTTTTACTCAAAAAAGCAATTTCAGGTGGTGAGAAGCCATGAATGTGAATCTTGAAGTTTTCTTTTATAAACCTAAGCATTTTTATATAAAAATCCAGTCCAAGTTCTGGATTAACACCACCCTGAAGAAGTATTTGAGTTCCTCCTTTCTGAATTGTTTCCTCTATTTTCTGAACCAGCACATTTTGTGATATTATATAGGCTTCAGGATGTTCTTTGGGTCTCCAAAATGCACAAAATTTGCATCTATTTATGCATATATTTGTATAGTTAATGTTTCTGTCAACAACAAATGTGACAATACCTTCAGGATGTTGCTTTTTCCTTATCTCATCTGCAAGACTGCCAAGCTCATAAAGGCTTGCCTCTTTGAGCATTTTCAGGGCATCTTTTTTATCTATCCTTACCATATTTTTATCACATTATAGAAACTATCTCTTTCAGCGGGGATTTTGCCTGTTTCTTTTATCATATAAATTATTTCATCAGTTGATAATCCTTTTTTTGAGCGAGCACCGGCTGAGTGAGCAATTTTTTCCTCAATTACCGTTCCTTCAAGACAGTCAGCGCCAAAAAGCAGAGCAAGCTGACCGAGTTTTTCTCCAAGCATGATCCAGTAAGCCTTAATATGAGGGATGTTATCAAGGAAAAGTCTTGATATCGCAATTGTTTTTAAGTCATCTATTCCTGATGGATACGGGACCTTTATATCAGCATTTTCAGGCTGATAACTGAGAGGAATAAATGCAAGAAATCCCCCTGTTTCATCCTGAAGTTCTCTGAGTTTTAGCAGATGATCCACTCTGTCTTCACAGGATTCAAGATGCCCATAAAGCATTGTTGCATTTGTTTTTATACCAAGTTTATGAGCTGTTTTTATGATTTCAAGCCATCTTTCACCAGTTATCTTTTCTGGGCAGATTGTATTTCTAACATCAGGATTAAATATTTCTGCTCCGCCTCCTGGCATCAGATCAAGTCCTGCATCTTTGAGTTTCAAAAGGGTCTGTTCAATGCCAAATCCTGAAAGTCTTGAGAAATAATCAATCTCAACCGCAGTAAAAGCTTTTATGCCAATTTGAGGAAAATTTTTTTTAATTTCTTTAAGCATCTGAATATAGTATTCAAAATTCCATTCAGGATGAAGTCCTGACACGATGTGAACTTCAGATAAATAGCCAAGAGTTTGCTCTGCCTCCTTCAAAATTTTAATCACTTCTTCAATACTCATTTCATAAGCATCCTCGTCATCCTTTGAGCGTGAGAAAGCACAGAAACGACAGCGATTAATACAGATGTTTGTTGGATTTATATGCCTGTTAAGAATAAAATAGACTCTATTTTGATTGATTTTTTTTGATACTTCATCAGCAAGCTCGCCAATTGAGTGAATATTATCATAGCTGAAAAGAAATAAAGCATCCTCTCTGTTAAGTCTTTCTCCATTAAGAATTTTTCTCTCTATCTCTGAAAACATAAGTTTATTATAGCATTGATTTAGCTAAAACTTCAGTTTTTGGGTGTCCTTGACATTTGAAAAATTTTTATGTATTATAGTTTTTAAAATAAATTTAAGGAGGCTTATCGTGGAAGCACCGACCTTTTTAGGAATGATAATCCCTTCTGTTCCGCCTTATGTTAGTTATTCATGGTTAGCTATAGCATTTCTTATTTTTATTTCTTTAATTATCAGGGGAAGATTATCTTTAATTCCTTCCGGAATCCAGAACTTTATGGAAGTTATTATTGAATTTTTAATGTCACAGGCACGGGATGCTGTGGGATCTAAGTATGCAAGAACTTTTATTCCTCTTCTTGGAACCTTATTTCTTTACATTTTAACTTGCAATTTATTCGGTCTTATTCCAGGCTTTGAATCTCCAACAGGCAATCTTAATACAAATGCAGCAATGGCTGTTCCTGTATTTTTTATTTATCAATTTTATGGATTTAAAGTTCATGGAGTAAGATATCTTGAGCATTTTTTAGGTCCGATTAGAAGTATTTACGCAATTCCTTTTATGGCTTTTATGTTTATTGTGGAGTGGATCAGCCATTTTGCAAGACCTGTTACACTTTCTGTCCGACTTTTTGGTAACATGATGAGCAAGCATTTGTTATTGATGGTTTTAGGTGTTTTAACACCACTGCTTGTACCAACACTTGTTTTGATTTTAGGTACAGCAGTTAGTTTTATTCAGGCGTATATTTTTATGATCCTTACAGCAGCTTATATTGGTGGAGCAGTAGAAGAACATCATTAAAATTCTAAAAAGAAAGGAGGTGTAAGAGAAGATGAAAAAATTTTTAGTATTTGTATTATTAGCTGGGTTACTTCTTTCTGCTGGAGCAGTTTTTGCAGCAGAAGGAGCAGCTCCTGATGCAGCAAAATTGAATTATTATGGCTTTGCAAGTTTGGGTGCACTTGTAGGAATTGGACTTGCTGCAGGTGGAGGTGGAATCGGAATGGGTCATGGTTTAAGAGGAATAATGGAGGGTTCAGCCAGAAACCCTGGAGTTTCTGGTAAACTTCTAACCACATTCATCATTGGATTGGCATTGATTGAAACATTGGTTATTTATACCCTTGTTATTGTTCTTATAACTTACTACGCAAATCCTTTTGTAAAGTAATTTTTCTTTTCATGAAAGAGGGAGCTAATGTGCTCCCTCTTTTTTATTGATTTTAGAGTGTTTGAATTCTCAATTATAAAGATTCATAGCTTTTTGTACACCTTTATCAATTATGACAACTATGGAGTTTGCAGCATCAATAATTTTTTCTTTAATAACAGTTTTTTGATCCTCTGTAAAGGGGCTCAGAACATAATCACTTGCATCCTGTATGGAATCTTTACCGATGCCGATTTTAACTCTTATAAAATTTTTAGTCCCTATGTTGTCAATGATTGATTGAACACCTTTGTGTCCTGCTGAGTCACCATTTATTTTTATCTTTATTTTCTCTAAGGGAAGATCAAGATCGTCATGAACAACAATTAATGAATTTGGTAAAGCATTAAAAGTTTCTTTATTTATCAACTTTTTAACAGCTATTCCGCTTAAATTCATATATGTAGTGGGTTTTATTATGATAACATCTTTATTTTCTATTTTGCCCTCAGCAATATGATAATCTTGTTGTTTTTTAAATTTCAGCCCATATTTTTTTGCGAGTTCATCAACAACCATAAACCCAACATTATGTCTTGTTTTTGCATATTTTCTACCCGGATTTCCGAGCCCTACAATGACAATCATTAATATGTTTACTTCTCTTCCTCTTCTTCAGTTTTCTTACCTTTCTTTATAACCTCTGGTTCAGGAACTTCTTCTGGAACTGGCGTTACCTCTATTTCCTCTGCTTCAACTGTAACAGTTGCAATAACTTCATCAAGATCTGAAATTATTTTTATTCCCTCTTCAAACTTGATATCCCTTACATGTATTGAATCTCCGATCTCAAGCCCGGAAACATCAACCTCTATATGGCCTGGTATTTTTTCAGGAATTGCCTCAATTTCTATTTCTGAGATTCCCTGCTGTAGTACCCCTTTGTCCTGCTTAACACCGATTGGTTCGCCAATAAGAACAACTGGAACACTTACCCTTATCTGTTCGGTTGCACTTACTTCCATAAAATCAATATGCAAAAGTTTTCCACTGATCGGGTCAACCTGATAATCCTGAAGTATTGCCTGTTTTTCTTTTCCGTTTAATTTAATGGTAACAAACAATTTTTCCCTTGTGGCAATGTTTATGAATGGAAGAACATCTTTTGCTGAAACCTGAATTGATTCGGATTTCCCATCCTTATATATAACACAGGGGATAATTCCTTGAGCTCTTAACTGTCTTGCAATTCCTTTGCCTGTTTTTTCTCTTTTCTGAACATTTAATACAAATTTTTCCATAAAGATATCCTCCTTAAACAAATAGTGAACTTATTGAAGTTTCTTCATGAATTCTTTTTATTGCCTCACCTAAAAGATGGGCAACTGTAAGAATTTTTATCTTAGGACACAGTTTCTTTTTGTCTTCAGCAGGAATCGTATCAGTAACTATTAATTCTTCTATAAATGAGTTACTGAGCCTGTCAATTGCCGGACCTGATAATACTGGATGTGTACATGCAGCAAAGACTCTTCTTGCTCCATTTTCTTTTAAAGCTTGAGCAGCCTGAACAACTGTGCCTGCTGTATCAATCATGTCATCAATTATTAAGGCATCTTTGCCTTTTACATCTCCGATAACATGCATAACCTTTGATACATTTGGAGCATCGCGTCTTTTGTCTATTATTGAAAGGGCTGCATTTATTTTTTTTGCAAAAGCCCTTGCTCTTTCTACCCCACCTGCATCAGGGGAGACTACAATTATATTGTCAAGTAGATTGTTATTCTTCAGATACTCAAGAATCACAGGAGTGGCATAAAGATGATCAACAGGGATATCAAAAAATCCCTGAATTTGCCCTGCATGTAAATCTATTGATAAAACCCTATTAGCTCCTGCAACTGCAATTAAATTTGCCACTAACTTTGCTGAAATAGGAACACGAGGCTGAGCTTTTCTGTCCTGTCTTGCATATCCATAATATGGTATCACAGCAGTAATCCTTCTTGCGGAAGCTCTTTTTAATGCATCAATAATTAAAAGAAGCTCCATAATATTATGATTTACAGGTGTGCATGTTGATTGAATAACAAAAGCATCAGAACCTCTAACATTTTCTTTAATCTGAACCATTATTTCGCCATCACTGAAGGTGCTTACCGTTGTTTCAGTCAAGGGAATTTTTAAATACTCACTTACTTTTTTTGCAAGCTCGGGATTTGCGTTTCCAGTTATTAACTTAATTCCATCTGGCATATCAGTCTCCTAAAAATAAAAATTACCCTCTTTCTGAGGGCTTTTTAAAACTGGGGAGGCAGGATTCGAACCTGCGAATGGCGGATCCAAAATCCGCTGCCTTGCCACTTGGCGACTCCCCAATTTAAGTAAGAGTTCGCACCACTCTGCACCAGTATCCATTAAAAAATTTCAAGGCTTCTTTAGCTTCGGTTTCGTCCCTGAAAACTCCAAATACTGTAGAGCCGCTTCCGCTCATCAGGCTAACAAGAGCTCCGGCTTCTAAGAGTTTTTTCTTAATTTCTTCTATTTCAGGATATTTCATTAAAATACTACTTTCTAAATCATTCCACAAATAAAGATTATCCAGCTTTCCAGAATATAGCCTCTGATACAATTGCCAAATATTATTATTTATTTTTTTATATTCTTCTGTCAATTTGGCTTTTAAATTCAAAGAATCATATGCCCATTTTGTAGATATACTAAAATGTGGCTTAACAAGCAAAAGAACATAAGATTTTTCAATTTTTAAAGGATTAATTATGTGTCCCTTTCCTTTAACAATACATAAAGGAAGATAAAAGAAAAAAGGAATATCACTACCTATAGAAGCACCGATTTCACAGAGAGTTTTTACACTTAAATTGAGTTTCCACAATTCATTCAGAGTTTTCAATACAGTAGCTGCATCAGAGCTTCCTCCTCCCAATCCTGCTCCCACAGGAATATTCTTTTTTAAAGTTATTCTGACACCATTTTTTATGCCTGTATACTCCTGCAGGGCACGGGCTGCCCTGTAGACAAGATTTTCGTGTTTTGCTACAGACATATCAGTTTCAACTTCAATATCTGTGGAAAGCTCAATGTTTAATATGTCATATAAATCTATGGCATGAATTAGAGAGATGATATCATGATAACCATCATCCCTTTTTTTTAAAACTGAAAGAACCCAGTTTATTTTTGCAAATGCTTTACATGTTAGCATTATTTTTGAGAAGTTGTTGAACTTCCTTTATTTTCTTTTCCAGTCTTTCTTTAATCCCTTCTTCCTTTTCGTGATATTTTATAGCTTCCTGCCAGGCTTGTAATGCTTCTTTATAATTTCCGAGTTCTTTATATATATCTCCAAGATGTTCCAGAATCACAGGGTCATCTTTTACATGCTTTACTGCTTCAAGAAGATATTTTAAAGCCTTTTCTTTATCACCAAGTCTGAAATAAACCCATCCCAAACTGTCAAGATAATAGCCATTGTTTGGTTTCAGTTTCACAGCCTTTTCTATTAAGGACAATGCTTCGTTGAGATATATACCTCTATCAGCATAACTATAACCCAGATAATTGAGAGCTTCTGCATGATCAGGCTTAAGTGATATGGCTTTTTTCATAAATATTTCCAAATGCTCAAAATTGCCAAGTTTATCAAAAACTACTCCCGCTATAAAATTTACATCAGGATTATCAGGAAACTTATTGACCGCTTTCTCTATGTATTTTCTCGCTAAATTATAATCCTTTAAATCAACAGCAGTTTCTGCAGCATAAATATAAATATCTGGCAAGTCCTCGGCAAACTGAAGAATCTCATCATATATATTCAACGCATTTTTTAGTTCTTTCTGTTTTAAATAAACCGTTGCAAGATTTAAAAAAGCATTAACATTTTTGGGATTGATGGAAATGATCTGTTTCAGTATCTGTTCTGCTTCCTTTAATTTTCGTGTTTCTATGTAAACCAGAGAAAGATAATACATCAGATTCAGGTCTTTTGGATTTTTTGATAATAGATACTCAAGTTCTTCAACTGCTTTATTATACTGCTTTGTCTGTAAATAAAGCAGAGCAAGTTTTTCATGAATTTGATCTGCTTCGGATTTTTGTTGCTTAAGTGTTTCAAGCTCCTGTATTGCTTCTTTGTAAAATTTCTGAGAAAGATAAAGATTTATTAATCTTTCTCTTGCAAAAAGATTTTCAGGATTTAATTCAAGAGCTTTCTTAAAATAGGTTTCTGCTTCCTTAAAGTTTCCTGCAAGCTCTTCCACCACACCAAGATTGGTGTATGCAGGTTCATAATAGGGATTTATTTGAAATATTGTTTTGAAGCAATCCCTTGCTGATTTGAGATCCTTTTTTTCAATATAAATCACTCCCAGAAAATGTAAAGCCATGACATTTTCTGGGTCTTCCTCATGTATTTTTTTAAATGCTTCAATAGCCTTATCATACATGCCTGAAACAAGATAAAGATTTCCGATTCTTGAAAGAATTTCAATTTTATTTGGGGAGCGAGAGAGAATTTTTTCATATACTTCAACAGCCTTTTCAATTTTTCTTTCTTTTGTATAAATTGAAGCAAGTACTTTTAATGCTTCAAGATTTTCTGAATCTTCTTTCAATACTTCATCAATGTAATGTTTTGCTTCTTCAATATTGTCAACTTTTAAATATGACTCAGATAAAATAACTTTCAGAAATTTTGAAGAAGGGTCTTTTTTTAGAGCTTTTCTGTAATAGGAAATTGCAGTGTTTAAGTCTTCATTTATGGCTGCATAATATCCAGCAACAAAATTAAAATACGCTTCTTCTGCTAAAGTTGTTTTCAAAGGTATAAAAAGAAAAAAAATAAAAAGAAGAATTACTACAATGTACATACAATATTATTGCATACCTTAAAGTAATTTAAAAAGGGGAGGTATATCCCTCCCCTTTAAATAGTTCAGCAGGAACCTTTACATTTGCAGGTGGGCATTGCCTTTCCTGAAACTTTCTTAATCATGATACACCTCCCTTTCATAGGGATTTAAACCTCTTCATGAGGTCTTTAGAGCTTCATGCTCTAATTTAATTATATCAATTTTTTGTAAAATTTCAATAAAATAAATTATCATTAACTCATGAAGCAAAAATTAAAAAGAGTTTTTCAGTGCCAGAGTTGTGGATATATTTCACCAAAATGGATTGGCCGTTGCCCTGACTGCGGAGAGTGGAACAGCTTTGTTGAAGAGGTGATGGATGTTGAAAGCCTCGGTAAAAAGGCAGAGTCAGAACGATTAAAAACTTTAAAAAATATTCAGCCTGTTTCCATAAGCTCAATTGAAATAACCCTTTCAGACAGACTTTCAACTGGTATAAGTGAGCTTGACAGAGTACTTGGAGGAGGAGTTGTAAAAGGTTCTCTTGTATTAATTGGTGGAGACCCTGGAATTGGAAAATCCACATTATTACTTCAAGCCACTGACAACATTGCAAAAAAATACGGGAAGGTTCTTTATGTTTCTGGAGAAGAATCACTTACACAGATAAAATTAAGAGCTGAAAGACTGGGAGCCTTTTCAGAAAATATTCTTCTTCTGAGTGAAACTTTAGTTGAAAGAATCCTTGATTGGGCTTCAGAACAGGAATTGAATGCCCTCATAGTTGATTCAATTCAAACTGTTTATTCAGAAGAGGCAATATCAGCACCTGGTTCAGTAAGTCAGATAAGAGAGTCTGCCACAAAGTTTATGCATTTTGCTAAAAAGAGAGGCATTCCTGTTTTTCTTATAGGACATGTAACAAAGGAAGGTGCTATAGCAGGTCCCC
>Ga0315298_1004378_pt1 | contig 21165 bp, 18 predicted proteins | sample WHS_1_MG_FD_203077 | JGI IMG/M metagenome (GOLD analysis project Ga0315298, IMG submission 203077) | Extremophilic microbial mat communities from Washburn Hot Springs, YNP, Wyoming, USA - WHS_1_MG | ecosystem: Environmental > Aquatic > Thermal springs > Hot (42-90C) | place: USA: Wyoming...
GTCGTTGCAGGGGTCGAGATCCAGGGCCGCGAGGAGGCGGGGATAATCCCAATCGGGGCGACGGAGCAGTTCCAGGGCGGTGACGTCCCGCTGCAGCGCTTGGCCCGAAGCGGAAGAAAGCCGCTCCGCCTCCGGGCTCGCCGGGAAAATGCGCAGCGCCGCGAGGCGGGCACTTTCGGCTTGGACGGCGGCCTGCTTCGCGGCGAAGGCCTGCCAGCGTTCGTCATCGACCAGTCCCAGTTCCCGCCCCATGGGCGTCAGACGGGCATCGGCATTGTCTTCGCGCAGTTGCAGGCGGTATTCGGCCCGGCTGGTGAACATCCGGTAGGGTTCATCCAACCCCCGGGTGACCAGGTCGTCCACCATGACCCCCAGATAGGCCTCGTGGCGTCCGGGCCACCAGGAACCCAGGTCGCCGGCGCGGCGGGCGGCGTTGAGGCCGGCCAGCAGGCCTTGGGCGGCGGCCTCTTCGTAGCCGGTGGTGCCGTTGATCTGCCCGGCGCAGAAGAGGCCCGGCAGGCGCTTGCTCTCCAGACCGGGGTGGAGATCGCGAGGGTCCAGGTAGTCGTATTCGATGGCGTAGCCGGGTCGGAGGAGGGCGGCGTTCTCCAGGCCGCGCATGCTGCGCACCAATGCTTCTTGCACGTCGAAGGGCAGGCTGGTGGAGATGCCGTTGGGATAGACCTCGTGGGTGTCCAGCCCCTCGGGCTCCAGAAAGATCTGGTGCGAGGACTTGTCGGCGAAGCGCACGATCTTGTCTTCGATAGACGGGCAATAGCGCGGGCCAACGGACTGGATGTGGCCGCCATAGAGCGCCGAACGGTGCAGGTTCGCCGCAATGATCTCGTGGGTGCGAGGGTTGGTGTGGGTGATGTGGCAGACCCGTTGGGGGACAGCGATGGCCCTGGTCAGGAAGGAAAAGGGCGGTGGCGGAGTGTCCCCGGGCTGCTCCTCCAGGACGCTGTAGTCGATGCTGCGGCCGTCGATGCGCGGGGGGGTGCCGGTCTTCAGGCGCGCCACCGGGAAGGCCATCTCGCGCAAACGCCGGGCCAGGGCGTTGGAGGGCGGATCGCCGGCGCGACCGGCGGCATAGTGCTGATCGCCCATGTGGATCTGGCCGCCCAGGAAGGTGCCGGTGGTGAGGACCACTTGCCGGGCGTGCAAGACCAGGCCGGTCTCCAGGATCACGCCGGCGAGGCGCTCCCCTTCCATGAGGAGATCCCCCGCCATGCCCTGGAAGAACCGGAGATGGGGTAGGGCTTCCAGCAGGCCCCAGACGGCGCGCTTGTAGAGACTGCGATCCGCCTGGGCGCGGGTGGCGCGCACCGCCGGGCCCTTCCGGGCGTTAAGGATGCGGAACTGGATGCCGGCCTGATCGATGGCCCGCGCCATGATCCCGCCCAGGGCGTCGATCTCCTTGACCAGATGCCCCTTGCCGATGCCCCCAATGGCCGGATTGCAGGACATCTGGCCGATGGTGTCCAGATTCTGGGTGAGCAGGAGCGTACGCCTCTTCAGGCGCGCCGCCGCCGCGGCCGCCTCGATGCCGGCGTGTCCGCCGCCCACCACGATGACGTCATAGTGCTGTTCCATAAATTCCATTGTACATGGGTCGGCGCGCTCTACCCAAGAGCCGCCCGCTTCGGGCGGAGAGAGGCCTGAACGCCGTTGCCAGGCCGGAACGGCCCGGAGAACCCGGCGCGGCATCGCCGGGCGGCGAGGTGACCTCGGCGGGGTTGACCAGCAAGGGAAGCGAGCCCGGTTGAATCCGGTGTCGGACCCGGGACCGTTAGAGAAATGCAGGGAGGAGGTCCGGCGGATCGAACTCCGGACGGGTGTGCTCGGCAAGATCGGAGAGAAGCAGGAAGTCGTCGTATTCAAAGGCCGGGCCGAGGGGACAAGCGGCCTGCCACCAACCCGCCGGGGCCACATGGAAGGGGCATGTCGCGCAGAGGCTTCAGCACTTCGGCTATGCCTCACTGCGCCGCATGACCGAACAGAAGACGCAAGGCATAAAAAGCCACGTATAACACGACGATGATTTACACCCAGGTGCTCGACAAAGGCGGGCGCGGCGTCATCAGTCCGCTGGATATGTAAACTCACCGCCTCCAGAGGGCGGCGGCGCGGTCCGTGTCTTCCTGAATTTGCAGCAGGGTGAGGATGGGGAAGGCGCCGGCCAGTTCGCCGGGGGCGAGGCGGAAGGCGGGATTCCGGGGGCCGCGGCCGCCGTAGGGGCCACACCAGGTTTCGTAGAAGAGCAGGCCGCCCGGACGCAGGGCGACGGCGATGGCGGGTAAGAGGGGCCGGTGCAGGAAGTGGGCGACGACGATGACGTCGAAGGATTCCGGGGCGGGTGGCCGGACGATGGCGTCCCGGCACTCAGGGTGCAGGGGCAGACCGCCGGCGGCTCGGGCAAGGCCGGCGATGGCGCTCTCGGCATAGTCCCAAGCCCAGGTTTGCAGGCCGCGGCGGGCGAGGAAGAGGGCGTTGCCGCCCCGGCCGCAGGCGAGATCGAGGGCGCGCCCGCTGGCGGGGAGTTCCTGGGCGTGGGCGATGAGGAAGGGGAGCGCTTCCGGTGCCGTCGGCGCGGCCTCGGCGTAACAGGCTTCCCAATGGGCGTGGCGGTCATCAGTCATAGGGGCCGCTCTGCAGGCAGCTACCCATTGTCGCGTTGGTGGCGGGTGAGCAGGCGGGTCGCGGCCGTGGGCCGCTCCTACGGGTGGTGCTCACCTCAGCGCTCGTTGCGGATGCGCGGCAGGAGTTCGTTGAGATTGCAGGGGCGATGGCGGTTGTCCAACTGCGGCACGATGATCGACTCCATGCCCAGGCGCACGCCGCCGGTGGAGCCCGGCAGCAGGAAGACCAGGGTGCCATCACAGAGGGCTGCTTCGGCGCGGGACTGGATGGTGCTGGTGCCGATCTCCTGGTAGGAGAGCATGCGGAACAGTTCGCCGAAGCCGGGGATGGATTTGCTGACCAGGGGGGCGAGGGCTTCCGGGGTGACATCGCGGCCGGTGACGCCGGTGCCACCGGTGGCGATGATGACGTCGATGGCGGCGTCCGCGATCCAGTCCTGCAACTGCGCCCGCAGGGCCGGCACCGCATCGGGCAGGATCCGCCGCGCCGCAATGCGATGGCCGGCGGCCTGAGCCAGTTCGGCGATCTTGTCGCCGGACTTGTCCGTGTCCGCTTGGCGCGTGTCGGAGACGGTGAGAATCGCGATGTCGAGGGGATGGAAGGACTTTTCCGTGCCCGCTGCGTTGCTGGTCTGCATTTTTCCACCCCTTTACAGTGCCTGATCCGAATCAGTATAAAGACTGCGGTCCCAGCCGCCAAATGTGGAGTCTCCCGGCATGAAGCTCGCGTCCTCCTTGGCCTTTCCCATGCCCAATCGCCAGGACCTCATCGCCATCCCGCTGGTATTGGCGGTCTTTTTCCTCATTGCCCACGTTTCCCGCGGCATGGTGGTCCCCTTCCATCTGGGGGAAAGCATCGCCATTTCCAGCAACCCCCTGGAATTGCCGGAATACGCCCTGGATACGGTATTGCGGATGCTGGCGGCCGTCGTCTGCTCCCTCGCTTTCACCCTGGTTTATGCGACTTTCGCGGCGAAGAACCGCTATGCGGAGAAGATCCTCATTCCGCTGCTGGATATCCTGCAGTCGGTGCCCATCCTCGGTTATCTGTCCATCACCGTGACGGGCTTCATGGCCCTCTTCCCCGGCAGCCTCATCGGCGTGCAACTGGCGGTGATCTTCGCGGTCTTCACCTCGCAGGTCTGGAACATGACCTTTGCCCTGTATCAGGGCTTGACCACCCTCCCCAAGGAGCTGGACGAGGCGGCGCGGCTCTATCGCCTCAACGCCTGGCAGCGCTTTTGGAAGCTGGAATTGCCTTTTTCCGTGCCGGGACTCTTGTGGAACACCATGATGTCCATGTCCGGCGGCTGGTTTTTCGTGGTAGCCGCCGAGGCCATCACCGTCGCCGGGCAGACGGTGGCCGTGCCAGGCATCGGCTCCTATATCGCCCTGGCCATTCGCAGCCAGAACCTGGGCGCCATCTTCTGGGCCATCGCCACCATGATCGTGGTGATCTTTCTCTATGACTTTCTGCTCTTCCGGCCCATTGTCGCCTGGGCCGACAAGTTCAAGTTCGAAACGAGCGGTGACCTGCAGAAACCTCAGTCCGCCGTCCTGGATTTCTTCCATCGCACCCGCCTGGTGCGCCTCGTCGTCCTCCTTCCTCGGGCCCTGTGGGAGGCCAGCGTGCGCCTGCTGCCGCCCGCATCCGGACAGGCGCGGCAGCGTCCAAGCGCGGGTCAAAAGGCTTGGCGGGACGGTCTGTTCTACGGGGTGCTAGCGATCCTCCTCCTGGCCGCCCTGTGGCAACTCGGCCTCGTCATCCCCCGCTTTTTTTCCTGGGCGGAAATCGGGCACGTCTTTTACCTCGGCGCCGTGACCGCCCTGCGGGTCTTTGTCCTGGTCCTGCTCTCTGCCCTCATCTGGGTGCCCATCGGCATCAAAATCGGCATCAATCCGCGCCTGACGGCCCGGGTGCAGGGCCTCGCCCAATTTCTGGCCGCCTTCCCGGCCAATCTGCTCTTTCCCCTGGTGGTGGTACTCATCCTGACCTTTCATCTGAACGTGAACATCTGGGTAAGCCCCCTGATGATCCTGGGCAGTCAGTGGTACATCCTCTTCAATGTCGTCGGGGCGGCGGCGGCCTTGCCCGGGGATCTCAAGGAGGCGGCGCGCAGCTTCGGCCTGCGCGGCTGGTTGCTGTGGAAGCGCCTGCTGCTGCCGGGCGTCTTTCCCGGTTTTGTCACCGGGGCCATCACCGCCAGCGGCGGTGCCTGGAACGCCAGCATCGTCGCCGAGGTGGTGAGCTGGGGCAGCCATACCCTGGTGGCGACGGGTCTGGGTGCCTATATCACCCTGGCCACCGGCTCCGGGCAGATGGAAAAGGTAGCCCTGGGGATCGGCGTGATGTCCCTCTATGTGATCACTGTCAACCGCTTCTTCTGGCGGCGCCTGTATCGGGCGGCGGAAAGGCGCTTTCGTCTGGACTGAGGAGAAAGCATGAGCAATGTGACCATGCCCTTGTTTCAACTGGAACAGGTGCGCAAGACCTTCAAGAACGCCGATGGCGAGGACCTGCTCATCCTGGACGATGTGCGGATGGAACTGCGGGACGGAGAGATCCTGGTCATTGTCGGCCGCTCCGGATCGGGCAAATCCACCCTCCTGCGCATCCTCGCCGGGCTGATGCCGGCCAACGGCGGGGCGGTGCTGTATCAGGGAAAAGCGGTGAACGGCCCGGTGGCGGGCCTGGCCATGGTCTTCCAGAGCTTCGCCCTCTTCCCCTGGCTGACGGTGCTGCAGAATGTGGAGCTGGGCCTGGAGGCCCTGCGCGTGCCGCGCAAGGAGCGGCAGGAGCGGGCCTTGCGGGCCATTGATCTGATCGGCCTGGACGGCTTCGAGTCGGCCTATCCCCGGGAGCTCTCGGGGGGCATGCGCCAGCGCGTGGGCTTCGCCCGGGCCTTGGTCATCGATCCCCGGGTCCTCCTCATGGACGAGCCGTTCTCCGCCCTGGATGTCCTGACCGCGGAAACCCTCCGTACCGATCTCCTGGATCTGTGGGCTGAGCGCAAAACTGCCCTGCGCGGCATCCTCCTGATCTCCCACAACATTGAGGAAGCGGTCCTGATGGCCGATCGCATCCTGATCTTCGGCAGTAATCCGGGACGGATACGGGCGGAGATCCCGGTCACCCTGCCCCAGCCACGGGATCGGGAGTCGCAGGATTTCCGCAACCTGGTGGAACAGGTCTATGCCATCATGACCGCCCGGCCCATCAGCAAGACCGATGGCAAGAAGGAGCCGGTGGGCCTGGGCTACCGGCTGCCGCACACCTCCATCAACCGCATGGCCGGCCTGCTGGAGGCCCTGGCCACCCTGGAAAAACATGACGGGGCCTTGCGGGTAAACCTCTCGGAACTGGCCGACGATACCCAGTTTTCCGTGGATGATCTCTTTCCCCTGGTGGAGGCCCTGGAGATCCTGGGCTTCGCCGAATCCGACGCGGGAGAGATCAGCCTCACGCCGGCGGGGCGGCTTTTCGCCGAAGGGAACGTGCAGGAGCGCAAGCGTCTCTTTGCCCGCCATCTCATGGAGCGGGTGCCCCTGGCCGCGCATATTCGCGCCATCCTCGACGAGCGCCCCAGCCACCGTGCCCCCGCCGACCGTTTCCTGCGGGAGTTGGAAGACCAACTCAGCGATGATGAGGCCCAGACCGTGCTGGATACCATCATCTACTGGGGGCGCTATGCGGAGATCTTTGCCTACGAAGACAACGCCGCCGTCTTTACCCTGGAGGACCCGGGTCATTGATGCTAACAGGCAAGTACCCGGCTCATCCCCGTCCTCCTCCAACAGCCCTCGCCCCCACGGGTATGCACACAGCCGGGGATTGGGCTCCTAATCGCTGTTTCCCGTGAAACGTCCGTCGGCTAGCGCTCCTCCTCGTCCTCCTCGCCGGCGCGGCGCTCGCCTTTGAGGGCGATGCCCAGGTTCTTGAGCTTGCGGTAGAGGTGCGTGCGTTCCAGCCCCACCACTTCGGCGGTGCGCGCGATGTTCCAGTCGTTGCGCGCCAGGTGATATTCCAGAAAGGCCCGCTCAAAGCGCTCCCGGGCGCGTTTCAGCGTACCGCCAAAGTCTTCCCCTTCCAGGTTGCCGGCCAGGGCCAACCGGTTATCCAGGCCCAGGGCCCCTTCCACCTCGGCGGCGCTGATCTCCGGCCCCTCGGCCAGGATCAACAGGCGCTCCACCAGATTCTGCAATTCGCGGACGTTGCCGGGCCAGGGATAGTGGCGCAGGACATCGAGGGTCTCGGCCGTGAACTGGCGGGGGGCGAGGCCGTCGCGCTGGCCGTAAAAGGCCATGAATTCCTCGATGAGGACGGGGATGTCGGCACTGCGGGCGGACAGCGGCGGCACCCGCAAGGGGATGGCGCTGAGGCGATAGTAGAGATCCTGGCGGAAACGGCCGGCCTGCACCTCCTGGGCCAGATCATGGGTACTGCCGGCGATGACCCGCACATCCACGGCAACGGGGGTTACGCCCCCCACGCGGATGATCCGCCGCTCCTGGAGGGCGGAAAAAAGGCGCGCCTGGGTTTCCAGATCCATGTCGGCGATCTCGTCGATGAAGAGCGTGCCGCTGTGGGCCACCTCCAGGCGGCCGCGGGTGACGCGCCCTTCCCGCTCATTGCCGAAGAGCTCGATGGCGACATTGGGCCGGGCGATGGCAGCGGCGCGCAGATCGATGAAAGGACCCGCCGCGCGCTGGCTATGGCTGTGCAGGTAACGAGCCGCCACCTCTTTGCCGGTGCCCGCCTCGCCCAGCAACAAGACCCAGGAATCCACGGCCGCGACCCGCAGGAGTTGCTCGCGAAACTGGCAAATGGCCGGACTCTGGCCGCTGGGCGCCATGACCAGGCCCGCCTGACTGCGCAAGGCGCGGTTCTCCCGCTGCAGGCGGCTGGCCTCCAGGGCATGGCCGACGGTGAGCAGGGTCTTGTCCAGGGACAGGGGCTTCTCAATGAAGTCATAGGCCCCCAGCTTGGTCGCCTGCACCGCCGTTTCGACGGTGCCATGGCCGGACATCATGACCACCGGCTGCTGCAGCCCTGCGGCGGCCCAGCGGCGCAGCAGGCTGACGCCATCCTCCCCGGGCAGCCAGATATCCAGGAGGACCAGATCGACGGAGGCCTGCCGCAGGAAGGCATCGGCAGCTTCCGCGCTGCCTGCGGTGCTGACCACATAGCCCTCATCCTCCAGGATCCCTGCCAGGGACTCGCAAATGTCCGGTTCATCGTCCACAACCAGTATGTTCAAACCCAGTGTTGCTTCCATGGTACCCCCTAGGCTGCGCCATCGGTCAGCGGAAAATGGATGAGGATGCGTGCCCCGCCCTGCACTCCCTCATTGTCGGCCGTAATCGTCCCGCCATGTTCTTCGACAATGCGCCGCACGATGGCCAGCCCCAAACCGGAACCCTTGACCTTGCTGGTGACATAGGGTTCAAAAACCCGCTTCAGGAGCTCGGGAGGAAAACCGGGGCCATTGTCCATAACGCTTAATTCTAGCAGCTTTGGCTCAGCGTCGCCTGTCATGCGGCTGCGCAGAATGACGATCCCCCGCCCATCCCCGAGCCCCTGCAAGGCGTCCAGGGCGTTGCGCAGGAGGTTGTTGAGGATCTGCCGCAGGCGGTTGACATCGGCCAGCAGCGGCGGCAGATCGGCCGCCAGTTCGGCACGGATCTCCACGCCCGTATCCTGGCCGCGATAAAGATCCACGGCCTCGGCAATGACCGTATTGAGGTCCACCGGCCGCAACTGGAGCTGGGGCTGACGCGCGTATTCGGAAAAGGCGTCCACCATCACCTTGAGGGCGTCCACCTGGTGAATGATGGTACGCGTTGCCCGATCGAGGGTTTCGCCCTCGGGCCCCAGGCGCTCCAGATATTTGCGCCGCAGGCGTTCGGCGGAGAGCTGGATGGGGGTGAGGGGGTTCTTGATTTCATGGGCCAGGCGCCGGGCCACCTCGCTCCAGGCGGCGCTGCGCTGGGCGGCCACCAGGGTGCTGACATCGTCAAAGACGAGCACGAAGCCGCCCCCCTCGCCATCCTCCCCATGCAAGCGGGCGCCATGCAGGATCAGCGATTGGCGGCCCTCGGCGCGCTCCAGGGCAATTTCCCGCTGCATCTCCCCCCGCGGATGAAGAATCCACTCCCCCAGCGTCTCCCAGAATGGGGCGAGGAGGGGCCCGTCGCGCAGGGCATCCAGGTCCGTGCCCGTAGGCAGTGGCGTCTGCAGGATCTGCGCGGCGGCGCCGTTGGCCTCCAGCAGACGGCCCTGCCCATCAAAGGTGAGGATCCCGCTGGAGAGCTGATTCACCAGGGTCTCCAGGTAGAGGCGGCGCTGCTCCGCCTGCTCCCGGGCGGCGGCCGCCTGTTGTTTGGCGCGGGCCAACTGACGGGTCATGTTGTTGAAGGAGTGGAGCAGGACACCCATTTCATCGTTGCTTGGGACCGATAACACGGGTACGAACTCTCCCCGCGCCACCGCCTGGGTGCCGGCGGCCAGGCGCGCAATGGGGGCCGTAAGGCGGCGGGCCAGATGCAGGCCCATCCAGATGGCCGCCAGCACCGTGAGCAGCAGGGCCACCCCGAGGCTTAGCTGGAAGGCCGTTTTCATGGGCTCCCGCATGAGCAGGAGCTGATGGTAGCGGGTGTAGGCCACCTGTACCGCATCGGCGGCGCTGGTGAGCTGCTGGGGAATGGGCTGTTCCACATAGAGGATGCGGTTGCCCTGACCCAGTTGCGGGCTCAGCACGGGAACCAGCGCCTTGACCACCAGGCGCCCGCCGCTTTCCGGCTCAATGATGGCCGCCGGCCGCCCTCCCGCCATGCTGAGGAGCTCCCGGCGCGGCAGGCGCGGCGTGATGCTCAGGCTTTCGCTGCTGGTGGCGATGATGCGATTGTCGCTGCCGAAAAGGGTCACGCTGGCCAGATGGTATTGATCGCGCAGTTGAATCACGGTGGTCACGCTGTTGTTGTCGCTCTCCCCCACCAAGGCCTGGGAGATGTTTTCCGCTGCCGCGAGGGTGTTGTTGCGATAGCGGTCGACACCCGTTCGCGCCACATCCAGGGCCTGATCCAGCGCGCTCTGGACGGCGCTGCTGAACCAGGAGTCCACCCCCTGATCCAGGTACTGCCAGGAAAAGGCGAAGATAATGGCCGCCGGCGTAAAGCTGAGCAAGCCGATGATGAGCACCAGCCGCGCGGCGAGCTGACTGCCCACTTCACCGTGGCGCAGGCGCATCCACAAGGCGCCCAGGGAAGCGAGCACCAAGATGAGCAAAAACAGGGCCGTGACTGCGGACGCCAGGAGCAGCGGCACAAAATAGGTGCTTAACGGCCCTCCCGTACTGGCAAAAAAGTCCACCGCCAGAAAGGCGGCCACCGCCAGCAACAGGAGGATGGCGCTGCGCCGTGGCGCCAGGCGCGAGGCATCCCGGATCTCGCCGGCGCTCAGGGCGCGCAGCCAGCGCCTCAAGGTAAAACGGCGCTGCTGGTCCATTCCGACGCCAGTTTCCAGTGGCCCAGCAGGGCGCGCAAACGCAAGGGGAGGGGGAGGGCATCCACATCGACGTAGACCCGCAGCGCGACCGCCCCCCGTGGCGCCCCATGGGGAACGGGCAAACGCAAGTCACGCACCTCGCTCAAGACCGCAATGAGCTCCGACCAATGGGCAAAAAGCTGGGGCTCCCGCCCATTGTCCAGGAGGGCATATTGATTGGTGAGGGGATAATAATGCAGCCGCCAGACCCGCTGGACGCGGGAGCGTACCCCCACCCCGGGAATGAAGGCGAAAGGCGCCGGCTCCCGCCATTCCGCCTCCGCGACCCAGTGCAGGGTCACTCCCTGGTCCAGGATCTCCTTGAGGAGGGCGAGCTTGCCAAGGACGACCCGGGCAGAGACGGACATGGTCTCCCCCTGGGGCTTCACCTGCAGTTGTTCCACGTGAAACGTATCCCCGGCCCAGGCCATAGCCGGCCGCGCCACGAGGCAAACGAGAAGAATGCCCAGCAGCACGGACCAGCGCCATGGCCCAGGGCGCCGCGAAAAGATCGCGGCCGGACCGGCCTGGGCAGCCATCCAGGCCGGAAACGCTTTGCCGTCGTTAAGGCAATGGCTGATATTCATGGGCGCTTTTCCAGCAGGGCATAATAAAACCCATCCATATCGCCGGCCCCGGGCAGGCGTTGCCCGGTCAGCGGGTGTTCCTGCCGCCGGGCATCCTCGTGGCGGTCGAGAAAGCTGGCGATCTGTTGCGCGTTTTCCTCCGGCAAGACCGAACAGGTGGCATAAAGCAGGCGCCCGCCAACCTTGAGACAGGGCCAGAGGGCCTCCAGCAGGCGCCGCTGCTGCTCCACCGCCTGTGCCACATCCGCTGGCTGACGGCGTAAGCGGATGTCGGGATGGCGACGGATGACGCCGATCCCGGTGCAGGGGGCATCCAGCAGGATGGCATCAAAAGGCCGCCCATCCCACCAGCGCCGGGGCTCCGCCGCGTCCGCTGCACGCAGGTCTGCGCCGTGGAGATCCAGCCGTTGCAAGGTCTCCGCCACGCGCTGCAGACGCACGGCGGAACGATCCAGGGCGAGCAGATGGTCTGCTCCCGCTTCCAGCAGGTGCGCGGTTTTCCCCCCGGGGGCCGCGCAGGCATCGAGGATCCGCTCCCCCGGCCGGGGCGCCAGGATCAACGCGGCCTGCTGCGCCGCCCCATCCTGCACCGACACCCAACCCTCCCGCCAGCCCGCCAGTTCCGTCACGGGCACGCTGCCGCGCAGCAGGAGGGCACCGGCATCCCAGTCCGCCGACTCGGCCTGCAGACCGCGGGCGGCAAGGGCCTCCTGATAGGCCGCCACCGCGATGCGCCGGCGGTTGATCCGCAGCCAGAGAGGAGCCTCGGCATTATTGGCAGCGGCAATCTCCGGCCACTGCTGGGGATAGGCGACGCGCAGGCGTTTGGCCAGCCATGCCGGATGCCCAAGATCCACGTCATCCGCCCGCAACCTGTCCTCCAAAGTCTCCCTTTCCCGCAAGTAGCGACGCAAAACCGCATTCATCAGCCCCCGCGCCCAAGCCTTACGGATGGCCGCCGTCATCTCCACCCAGTCGTTGACCACGGCAAAGGCCGGGCGCTGGCCGTGGCGCAACTCAAAAAGGGCGAGATGCAAAAGGGCCTGTACGTCCGCATCCCGGCTTCGCCAGGGTTTCTGCAGGAGCGGGGTGGACAGCCGCTCCAGCAGCAAGGCCTCGCGCAAGGCGCCAAAGGCCAGCCACTGGGCAATGGCGCGATCGCCGCCGGCTAGGTCCAGTTCGGCCATGGCATCATCCAGGGTTTGTCCGGCCGCTACGGCAAGCAAGACCTGAATCGCCGCGAGGCGGACCCTGTCACCCTTGACGTTCGTCAACCCAGTCGCTCGCCCGGAAGCACGCGATAACCACGCAAAAAGTCTCCGGCGCTCATGGCCGCCTTTCCCGCCGGCTGCACCCGCAGGAGCCGGAGCATGCCGTTGCCGCAGGCCACCCCCACCCCATCCGCGGAAAGATCCACCACCGCGCCGGCCAGGGCGGGCGCCGTCCAGGCGTCGGCCCTTGCCTGCCAGATTCGCAAGCCTTTGCCGCGAAAGAGCGTGTGCGCCACCGGGGCCGGATTGAAGGCGCGCACGAGCCGCTCCAGCTCCGCCGCCGGCCGCTGCCAATCCACGGTCGCCTCCTCCTTGCGCAATTTGCGCGCGTAGCTGGCCCGTTCGTGATCCTGGGCCATGGGCCGCAGGGCGCCCGTCCAGAGCCGGTCCAGGACCTGGCGCAGGGCTTCGGCACCCAGGATGGCGAGCCGGTCATGGAGCGTCGCGGCGTTGTCATCGGGATCGATGGGGGTGCGCGCGCTCCCCAGGACCGGCCCCGAGTCAAGGCCCGCCTCCATTTGCATGATGCTCACCCCCGTCTGCTCGTCACCGGCGGCAATAGCGCGGGCAATGGGTGCCGCCCCGCGCCAGGCTGGCAAGAGGCTGGCATGGACATTGATCGCCCCCCAGCGCGGGATATCCAGCACCGCCTGGGGCAGGATCTGGCCATAGGCCACCACCACCAGGAGGTCCGGAGACATGGCGCGCAACGCCTCCTGCGCCGCCGGGTCCTTGAGGGTATGGGGTTGCCAGACCGGCACCCCCGCCGCCTCAGCCAGTTGCTTGACGGGACTCTGCTGCAGGCTACGGCCCCTTCCGGCAGGGCGATCAGGCTGGGTCAGCACCCCGATGACCTGCTCCGGGCCCTGCAGGAGGCTCTCCAAGATGGTTTTGGCAAAGTCCGGCGTGCCGGCAAAGACGATCCGCCGCCCTTCACTCGCCATAACGGGCCCGCTTGCTCAGCTTACGGCGAATCATGTTCTGCTTGAGCCGGGAGAGGTGGTCCACAAAGATGGTGCCGTTGAGATGATCGATCTCATGCTGCAGGCACACCGCCAGCAGACCGTCCGCCTCCAGTTCCACCGTGCTCCCCTGCAGGGTCTGAGCGCGTACCGTTACCCGCTCGGCACGGCGCACGGTTTCCAGCACGCCGGGGACCGAGAGACAACCTTCCTTCATCTCCTCTTCGCCGCTGGATGCCAGGATCTCCGGGTTGATCAGGGTCATCAGTTCGTTGCGGTTCTCCGAGACATCCACCACAATAAGCCGCCGCGCAGCGGCCACCTGGGGCGCCGCCAGGCCGATGCCGGGGGCGTCGTACATGGTCTCGGCCATATCGTCGGCCAGGCGCCGCAGATCTTTATCCACATGGACAACGGGCTGGGCTAGAAGCGTCAATTGGGGATCGGGAAATTCAACAATCTTGAGTAATGCCATAGCGCTCTCACATACACAAAATCAGGTTCGGCAAAAATTCTATCTTGAACTAATACTACCCGACGCGGAAGCCCAGCGGAGAAAGACGTGATGAAAGCGAAACCCTGGCTGTATCTTGCCCTGTGCGCAGGCATCCTCGGCCTCGACACCCTGCCCGCCCTGGCGGCCCCGGCCGCCAGCGGGATCCAGATGGTGCAGAGTTACGTCGTGAAACCCGGCGACACGCTCTGGGGCATTGCCGGCCGCTTCCTGAAAAACCCCTGGGAATGGCCGCAGATCTGGCACCGGAACCCGAAGATTCATAACCCCAATCTCATCTATCCGGGGGATCACATTCTTCTGGAGCGCAATACCCAGGGTCAATTGCAGTTCAGTGTCGTCACCCTGCAGCCGCGCATGGGGGTGGCGCCCTTGCCCACCATCGCCACCGGCGAAATCATGCCTTTTCTCGGCAATCCCGGGGTGATCGGCAGCAAACACGCCTATGAGGCGCTGCCTTACCTCGCCGCTGCCCGCAGTCAGCAAAGCATCTTCTCCGTCGGGGATCGTCTCTTTGTCAGCGGCCTGAAAGGCGCCCCCGTCGGCACCCGCTATAGCATCATCTCCCTCGGCCCCGAACTGCGCCGCCCCGGGGTGCAACAGCCCCTGGGTTATGCCTTGAACGATATCGGTGAGGCGGTCCTGCGCCGCAACGGCCCCGTCGGAGAGGTGGAAATCACCGTGGCCAAGCGCGAGATCAGCCTGGGCGACCGCCTCGTCGTCCTGGCGAAGGGAAATATCCCCCACTATTTCCCCAGCACCCCCCGGCGGCCCGTCAGCGCCAGCATCATTGCTGCCATAAGCGGGGCTCCGGAGTTGATGACCGGTCAGGTAGTCATCCTTGATCAGGGCCGGGAGGCGGGACTGGAACCCGGCAATGTGCTCCAGGTAACCAGCCCGCTCCCGGCCATGCCCAATGCCGTCACCGGCAAAGCCTTTGCCCCCCCTCCCGAAGGCGTCGGCACGGTGATGGTCTTCCGGGTCTTTGCCCAGGTTTCCTACGCCGTCATCACCACCGCGCAGCGGGGCATAGCCATCGGCGACCAGCTTCGCAATCCACCATCCGCTACGGCCCACGGCCCGGCGGGAGGAGCAGGCGGCGGGTGAGGGAGCAGGCCTGGCTCGCTCTCCAGCGTATCCCGGGCATCGGCTCGCGCACCCAGAGGGCCCTGCTGGACCGCTTCGGGGATGCTTCCGCCGTCTTCCAGGCCGGGGCCTCCGCACTCCGCGACCTGGGTCTGCGTCCGGCGCAGATCAGCGCCTTGCAAAAAGACCCTGCCGACCTCCTCGTCGCAGCGGATCGGCTTTGGCTGCAAGGCGCGGATAACCAGCTTTGCCGCTGGACCGATCATGACTACCCCGCCTTGTTGCGGCACATTCCGGACCCGCCCATGCTCCTCTACCTGCGTGGCCAGCGTGGTCTCCTGGGTCAGGCCATGCTCGCTATCGTCGGCAGCCGCAGCCCCAGCCCCGGCGGTGCCATCACCGCCGAAGCCTTTGCCAAGACCCTGGCCGGTACGGGCTTGGTCATTGTCAGCGGCCTGGCGGCGGGCATCGACGCCGCTGCCCATCGCGGCGCCTTGAGCAGCGGCACCATTGGCGTCATGGGCACCGGCCCGGACTGCATCTACCCGCGCAGCAATCTCGGCCTGGCCCGCGACATGGCCAAGCACGGCCTGCTCATCAGCGAACAGCCCCCGGGCACGGGATCCCGGGCGGGACTTTTCCCGCGCCGCAACCGCATCATCAGCGGCCTATGCCTGGGGGTCCTGGTGGTGGAGGCGGGGGAAGCCAGCGGCTCGCTGATTACCGCGCGACTGGCCGCGGAGCAAGGGCGGGAAGTCTTCGCCATCCCCGGATCCATCCACTCCTCCCTGTCCCGGGGGCCCCATCGCCTCATCCGCGAGGGGGCCAAACTGGTGGAGAGCGCCACGGACATCCTCGAAGAGCTGGGGCCGCTCCCCGGCGCGGTGCCCGGGATCGCCCCCCTGGACGGCGCTTCCTGGCAACCCCAAGACCCGCGCGAACAAGCGGTCTGGGAGGCCATGGACTATGCGCCCAGCGCACCCGAACAAATAGCCGCCCGCGCCGGATTGACGCTGGCGGAGCTTTCGGCCATTCTTTTAGCCATGGAATTACAAGGTCGCATTGCCGCCAGTCCGGGCGGTTTCTTTTGTCGCCTCCCCTCCGCCCCATAAGGCCCTGGCATGGAAGACGTGCTCGATATCATTACCTACCTCCTGGATCATCTCGATGACGAAGATGACGAAGATGACGAATCCCTGGAGCGACATCTCCGTGCCGTCGGCTTTCCCGATGACGACATTCAGCGGGCGCTGGACTGGATGGCGGGCTTTGCCGGAGACGACCAGGACCCGGCCAACCGGCCGGCTCTGCGCGCCTATCACCCGCTGGAATTGCAGCGCCTGTCCGTCGGCAGCCGCGGGCGCCTCCACGAACTGGAGCGGCTCGGCGTCATCACCCCCGCCGTCCGCGAACGGATCATTGACCGCCTCCTCGCCCTCGACCTGGAAGACACCGATCTCCCTACCCTGGACTGGATCACCTTTATGGTGCTCGCCAACGAATCCGGACCCGAAGCCCTCTGGGTGGACGCCCTGCTCGGTAACGACGGCCAGCGACTCTTGCACTAAAGCAGCCCATGCCCCGTCAACTCGTCATCGTCGAATCCCCGGCCAAGGCCAAGACCATCCAGAAATATCTGGGGGAGGATTTCCAGGTCCTGGCCTCCTACGGTCACGTGCGCGACCTTCTCCCCAAGGAGGGGGCCGTCGATCCGGAACACGATTTTGCCATGCGTTATGTGCCCATCGAGCGCAATGAGCGTCATGTGGAGGCCATCGTCAAGGCCCTCAAGGGCGCCGACAAACTCTGGCTGGCCACCGATCCGGACCGCGAAGGCGAGGCCATTTCCTGGCATCTGCTGGAACTGCTCAAGGAACGGGGCCTCATGGGCCAGAAACCAGCCGAGCGGGTGGTCTTTCACGAGATCACCAAAAAAGCGGTGCAGGACGCCATCGCCCATCCGCGGGCCATTGCCATGGACCTGGTCAACGCCCAGCAGGCGCGCCGCGCCCTGGACTATCTCGTGGGCTTCAACCTCTCGCCGCTGCTCTGGCGCAAGGTGCGCCCTGGCCTGTCTGCCGGCCGCGTGCAGAGTGCGGCGCTGCGTCTGATCTGTGAGCGGGAAGACGAGATCGAGGCCTTCGTCACCCAAGAATACTGGACCATCGCCGCCCGGCTGCGCCATGCCGACAGCGAGTTTGCGGCCCGCCTCACCCACTGGCAAGGCCGGAAGCTCGACACCTTCGACATCCCCAACGAAGAAAACGCCACGGCCATCCGCACGGAAATGGCCAATGATCTCGCCCGCCACCCACTGCAGGTCCTGGAGGTGGAGCGCAAGAGCCGGCAGCGCCAGCCCGCCGCCCCCTTCACCACCTCCACCTTGCAACAGGAGGCGTCGCGCAAGCTCGGTTTCTCCGCCAGCCGCACCATGCGGGTCGCCCAACAACTTTATGAGGGCGTCGCCCTCGGCGATGAAACCGCCGGCCTGATCACCTACATGCGCACCGACGCCGTCAATCTCGCCGAAGAGGCGCTGGCCAGCATGCGCCAGTTCATTGGCGGGCATTATGGCGAAGCCTTCCTGCCCGCTGCCCCGCGGCGCTACAAGACCAAGACCAAAAATGCCCAGGAGGCCCACGAGGCCATCCGCCCCACGGACATCACGCGCACCCCGGAGGCCCTTCAGGGCCGGCTGGAGCGGGATCTCTGGCGTCTCTATGACCTCATCTGGAAACGCAGCGTCGCCTCGCAAATGGCTGCCGCGCGCCTGGACCTCGTCGCCGTCGACCTCGGTTGCGGCAGCCATTGGACCCTGCGCGCCAACGGCTCGACGGTCACCTTTCCCGGCTTCCTGGCCATCTATCAGGAAGGGCGGGACGACAATGAAGAGGACGAGGGTAACCGCCTCCTGCCGCCTCTGGCGGTGGGGGATACGCCGGAAGTCCTCGGCATCGACACCGACCAACATTTCACCGAGCCGCCGCCGCGTTATAGCGAGGCCACCCTGGTCAAGTCCCTGGAGGCCCATGGCATCGGCCGGCCCTCCACCTATGCCAGCATCATCCAGACCCTGCAGAACCGCGAATACGTGGCCCTCGAACAGCGCCGCTTCCACCCCACGGACCTCGGCCGGGTGGTGGGACGCTTCCTCATCAACCACTTTGAGCACTACGTCAATTACGGCTTTACGGCCGCCATGGAAGACGACCTGGACGCCATTTCCCGGGGCGAGAAGACCTGGCAGCCCGTGCTCAAGGCCTTCTGGGGACCCTTCCATGCGCTCCTGGGGGAAAAGGCCAACGTCAGCCGGGCCGAGGCCACCAGCGAGGCCCTCGACGAAGTCTGCCCCACCTGCGGGCGCCCCCTGCTGGTACGCCTGGGCCGCCATGGTCGCTTCGTGGCCTGTTCCGGCTATCCCGAATGCAATTACACCCGCCCCCTGGAGGGACCGCGGGAGGAAGCCGAAGCCGTCGGCCGCGACTGCCCCGAATGCGGCAAGCCCCTCATTTACAAGACGGGACGCTATGGGCGTTTCATTTCCTGCAGCGGCTATCCCGAGTGTCGCTACATCGAACCCCTCAACAAGGCGAAATCCACCGGCGTTACCTGCCCGGCCTGCGGACAAGGCGAACTGGTGGAAAAACGCAGCCGCTATGGCAAGGTGTTCTATTCCTGCAGCACCTATCCCCAGTGCAGCTATGCCGTCTGGGGCCCACCCGTAGCACGCCCCTGCCCCCGCTGTGCCTGGCCCATCCTGGTCCAGAAGAGCACGCAGCGGCGCGGTGAGGAATTGGTCTGTCCCCAGGGCGAATGCGCCTTCCATTTTCCCGAAGGGGCCAGCGATGCCGAGATCGCCGGGCTCCTCGTCGGCTATGTCCCCCCGGAGCCCAAGGAAAAGCGCGCCCCGCGGCCGGTCAAGGCGGCGCCCGGCAAGAAGGCGCCAAGCACCAGCGCCGCGAAAAAAGCCGCCACGGCAAAAAAACCGGCGGCAGGCACCGGGAAGGGAGCCAGCAAGCCGGCCGCGGCCAAGGCCAAGAAAAGCAAGCCCTCCACCCCGGGTGCCGCCGCCAAACGCGCCCCCAAAGCGGTCAGCAGTTGAAGCGCCCATGACTTACGTCGTTACCGAAAACTGCATCCAATGCAAATATACCGACTGTGCCGAGGTCTGCCCGGTGGAGTGTTTTCACGAAGGGCCCAATTTCCTCGTTATCGACCCCGATGAATGCATCGATTGCGCCGCCTGTGTTCCCGAGTGCCCGGCGGACGCCATTTTTGCCGACGATGAGCTGCCGGCGGGGCAAAAAGACTTCATCGCCATCAACGCCAGGCTCGGTCGGAAGTGGCCCGTCATCCTCCGCAAAAAGGCCGCCCTGCCCGACGCCGAAGACTGGAATGGCAAGCCCAATAAACGACCACTGCTCGCCGAATGAAGGGACAATGCCGATGTTCCACGTGAAACATGGCTAGGCCAACAGGATCACCTCCCATGCAGGGAACGGCGGCCTCCGCCCAGGAAGGCCGGCCGGGCATCCTGCGCCTCTCGGGCGGGGTCTTCACCCTTTCCGTCCTCAGCCTGGAAAGCCCCGATGCGCAGCAACTGGCCACGCGCCTCCGGGAAGAACGCCAGCGCAACCCCGCAGCGGCCGCCTTGTTGAAAAACGCCCCCGTCGTGCTGGATCTCTCGGCCATCCCCGGCGAGGCGTCCCTGGCCCTGGGAGAGATCCTCGCCGTCCTGCGCAGCGCGCAACTGTTGCCCGTAGGCGTGCGCAATGCCGCCCCCGAGCAGCAGCAGCTCGCCAGCGAGCACCATCTGCCCATCCTGCGCGGCCAGGAGCGCCAGGCCGAGCCCGCAGCGATCCCGGCGGCGAGCGCTGTCCAGCAGCGCGGGACCCTGCTCATCGAACACCCCATCCGCAGCGGCCAACGAGTATACGCCCGCGGCGGCGATCTCATCTGCCTCGGGGTGGTCAACGCCGGGGCCGAGGTCCTGGCGGATGGCCATATTCACGTTTATGCTCCCTTACGGGGAAGGGCCCTGGCAGGGGTGTCTGGTGACGAGACGGCGCGGATCTTTTGCAGTGCCCTGGAGGCCGAACTGGTTTCCATTGCCGGACTCTATCGCATGCCCGAACCCCATCTGGAGCAATGGGGCCAGGCGAGCCAGGTTTTCACCACCAACGAACAGTTACACATCGCGCCGCTGGGCGGTCGCAATACTTGAGAGGAAAGCACCTTGGCTAGAATCGTTGTCGTGACATCCGGAAAGGGAGGCGTCGGCAAGACCACCACCAGCGCCGCCTTCGCCAGTGGCCTGGCCCTGCGCGGACACCGTACCGTGGTCATCGATTTTGACGTGGGCCTGCGCAATCTTGACCTCGTGCTCGGCTGCGAACGCCGTGTGGTGTATGACGTCGTCAACGTCATCCATGGCGAAGCCCGCCTCCAGCAAGCCCTGATCAAAGACAAGCATTGCGAAAATCTGTATGTCCTCCCCACCTCCCAGACGCGGGACAAGGACGCCCTCACCCAGGAAGGCGTGGCCGCCATCATGGAGGAGCTCCGGCAGGATTTTGACTACATCGTGTGCGACTCGCCGGCAGGCATTGAGCGCGGTGCGCTGATGGCCCTGTATCATGCCGATGAGGCCATCGTCGTCACCAACCCGGAAGTCTCCTCGGTCCGCGACTCCGACCGCATCCTGGGGATCATCGCCGCCCGTTCGCGCCGTGCCGAGGCGGGGCAGGAGCCGGTCAAGGAACACCTGCTGCTCACCCGCTACGCTCCCAAACGGGTGCAAGGGGGCGAAATGCTCTCCATCGAAGACGTCCAGGAACTCCTGCGCATCCCCTTACTGGGCGTGATCCCCGAGTCCGAGAGCGTGCTGCAGGCCTCCAACCAGGGCATTCCGGCCATCCACATGAAGGGCACCGATGTCGCAGCGGCCTATGAAGACGTGGTGGCCCGCTTTCTCGGCGAGGATCGCCCCCTACGCTTTACCCAACCCGAAAGAACGGGATTTTTCAAACGCTTGTTTGGAGGCTGAGATGTCGCTACTGGATTATTTTCTCGGCACCCGCAAAAAGACCGCGAGCGTGGCCAAGGAGCGGCTGCAGCTCATCCTCGCCCATGAACGGGCCGCCGACGCCCCGGACTTTCTCCCCGCCCTGCAGGCCGAGCTCCTGGCTGTCATCGGCAAATATATCCCCGTTGATCAGGACAAGATCAAGGTGACCATGGAGCGGCGTGGCGATTACGAAGTGCTGGAGTTGAATATCCTCTTCCCCGATCAGCACTAGGAGCCCGCGCAAAAACGGCAGGACCGCTAGCGCCGGGGAAATGGCTCTGCCAGGCCCTTACATTTTTACCTCGGCCCAACCCGCGTTGTGGCGTTTCATCAACTCCGCCATGCCGCCGGCCACCACGGTCACTCCGGGAGCCAGATCGCGGGGCCGGATATGCAGCCGCTTCATGGACGTCTGGCAGGCTGCAAAGCGTACCCCCCGCATCTGCAGGATGGAGATCTCCATGGCGTCCGGGGCATCTTTCCGCAGCATCCGCAA
>Ga0315298_1004379_pt1 | contig 21164 bp, 17 predicted proteins | sample WHS_1_MG_FD_203077 | JGI IMG/M metagenome (GOLD analysis project Ga0315298, IMG submission 203077) | Extremophilic microbial mat communities from Washburn Hot Springs, YNP, Wyoming, USA - WHS_1_MG | ecosystem: Environmental > Aquatic > Thermal springs > Hot (42-90C) | place: USA: Wyoming...
CTGCTAAAATTAATATAACTATAATTAAAGAAGGTGCTGCTATAACAAACTTTATATTTCTTTTTAATGCCCCTATTAAAAATAATACTCCAGAAATAAGTGAAGCTAAAATTAACAGTTTATAAAATAAAAGTGATACGTGTACATCAGTATAACCAGCTCCAAAAGCTATTCCTCTTTTAGAGTATAAAAGCTGAAATTCTTTTAAAAAATATCCAAATCCTAAAGTTATAAAAAAAGCAAATCCCAGATAAGCTACTTGTTTAAAAGCCCTCATCAGAATATCTTTATTATAAATAGCTCTAAACAAACTTACATCATTTTCTGACATTTCATAAAATCTTGTTTTATCTGAGAGGTACATTAATCCATACAAAATAACTGTAATAAAAATAAGTATTGGAAGTAAAGTTATAAAAAATTTATATATATCAAATAAAAATGGCATTTTAAACATATAAAATCCTATATCTTTATTAAAAATCGGATCTTTTATATTAAAACCAACCGAATTTATATAAAAAAGAAAATCAGACCACCAATTTTGGGAAATAAAAATACTTATAACAATCCCAATAAAAACAGAAATCGCTAATATGATATTTTTATACTTTTTTGTATTTGTTTTAATAGCAATATCCTGCGAATACTTTACATAATCTTTCAGAATCCGATTTATATAAAAATAAGTAATAAAAGAAATAACAATAAATATTGGAACACCAATATAAAGTTGTGTAAAAAATTTTTTAGTAAATACACTTAAATATCCCAAATTAATAAACCATTGAAAATCAACTATCAAATTTATTAAACTAAATAAAAGTACAATAACCAAAAAAACTACTATAAAAATTCCTGTAAATAAGCCATCCTTATTTTTCAAAAATAGCACCCCTTTAAAAATTTATTATGTTTATATTATAATATACAATCTAAAAAACTTAAACTTTTAAAAATATAAAAGAAAGATTATAAAAAATTTATATTTAATTTATATTTATTTAATCTTTTGTAATACTTCTGTAATTGATTTTTTATATCATTATAATGTATATTAGTATATATAATTATTATTTTGTCGGAAAAGGGTGTGTTAAACTTTGAATAAAATAATTAAAATTGCTTTATTATCTGTTTTAGGAATAGCTTTATCAATAGCAATAGGTGTTTATATATTTTATAAAAACATAAATGCTCCTATACCTGCCGAATCAAAAAATACTCTACAAGAACAAAAAAATAATGATAATCAAAATGAAAGTGAAACACCGCAGAAAAATATACTTTTTATAGGCAGTGATGATAACAATTTATCTGATACATTATTTGTTGCAACATATGATTCAAAAACTAAGCAAATTAATATGCTTTCTATTCCAAGAGATACTTATTATCCGCGTCCCGGATTTAATGGGCCTGAAGATAAAAAAATAAATGCTGCTTTTTCTGAACAAAAAATTGAAGGTTCAATAAAAGCAGTAGAAGGTTTGTTAGGAATAAATATTGATAATTATGTTATATTGTCTTATGAGGGATTTGAAAAAATGATTGATATTATTGGTGGTGTAGAAGTTGATGTCCCTTTTAATATGAAATATGATGATAATAGTTCTAATCCACCACTTCATATTAATTTAAAAAAAGGTAAACAATTACTTGATGGAGAAAAAGCCTTAGAGTTTGTAAGATACAGACACGGATATGCTGAAGGAGATCTTGGCAGAATTAATGCACAGCAAGAATTTTTAAGATCATTTATTCAAAAGGTAACAGAACCTTCAATAATTACCAAACTTCCTTCCTTGGCTTTAACCATAAGCAATAATTTAAAAACTGATTTATCTGCCTCAGATATAACAAAATATGTTTATACATTTATTAAAGATAAACCGATAACACTAAATGCTCATACACTGCCTGGCGAAGGAAGGTATCAGGGAGAATACAGCTATTTTTTTGTTGATACACCAAAAGCATCTGAACTTGTTGATCAACTTTTTAATAAAAAAGAAACAAGTAGTTTAAGTCAAAATGATGAGAATATGATACAATTAAATAAAAATATTAATGTTGAAATTTTAAATGGTGCTGGCATCCCGGGTCTTGCTACAAAATATGCAGAAATTCTTAAAAAGCAAGGATTTAATATTGTTAAAATAGGTAATGTTAATGGTATAGAATATGCTTCTTCTCATGTGTATGCAAGAACAGATATTGATAAAGCTAAAAAAGTCGCTAAAGCATTATCAATTTCTTCCCCAGTTGAAAATGATAATATATTAGGTTCTAATATAGATGTTACAGTTATACTTGGAAAAGATAAAAATTAAAGCGAATAATTATATTCGCTTTTTTCTTACAAAAAAACAGCTGATATTTCATGGCGGAGAAGGAGGGACTTGAACCCTCGCGCCGGGGATTACCCGACCTACAGTCTTAGCAGGACCGCCCCTTCACCAACTTGGGTACTTCTCCATGTCAGCTGCTTTAAAAATATTAAATTAATGGCGGAGAGGGTGGGATTCGAACCCACGGCTCCGTGAAGAGTCACTGGTTTTCAAGACCAGCTCCTTAAACCGCTCGGACACCTCTCCCCGCTGGAACGATATAAAGTATATCATATGCCAGCAAAATTGTCAATAACCTTAAAAAGCTAGTATAAAAAACTTTTTAGACTATTTTAAAACATCTATTTTCATATAATATCTTAAAGCTTCAGGTATAACAACAGAACCATCTTCCTGCTGAAAATTTTCTAAAATAGCTGCAAAAGTCCTGCCTATAGCAACACCTGAACCATTTAAAGTATGAACATATTGAGCTTTACCTCCATCTTTAGGTCTAAATTTAATATTTGCACGTCTTGCCTGAAAATCCTCGCAATTACTGCATGAGGAAATTTCAACATATCTACCATAACTAGGCATCCATACTTCTAAGTCATATTTTTTTGTTGCAGTAAATCCTAAATCTCCTGTACAAATAGAAACAACTCTATAAGGTATACCTAATTGTTTTAAAACATCTTCGGCATCTTGTGTCATTTTTTCTAATTCTTCATAAGATTTATCAGGTTCTGCAAATTTCACAAGTTCTACTTTGTTGAATTGATGTTGTCTGATAAGACCTCTTGTATCTCTACCTGCAGAACCTGCTTCTTGTCTGAAACAAGCACTATAAGCGCAGTGATTTATAGTCAATTTATCTACATCAATTATAGTATCTCTATACATATTAGTTACAGGTACTTCAGCAGTTGGAACTAAAAAATAATCCGTACCTGCAACTTTAAAAGCATCTTCTTCAAACTTAGGAAGCTGTCCTGTTCCAAACATACTTCTTCTGTGAACCATAAAGGGCGGAAAAACTTCTGTATAGCCATGCTTTTCAATATGAAGATCGAGCATAAAGTTTATAAGAGACCTTTCCAGCCTTGCTCCTAGACCTTTATAAAATGTAAATCTTGAACCGGTAACTTTTGAAGCAGCCTCAAAATCAAGTATTCCTAAAGCCTCGCCTATTTCCCAGTGGGGTTTTGGTTCAAACTCAAATTTCCTTGGTTCTCCCCATTTTCTTATTTCTACATTATCCTCATCACTATCTCCTATTGGAACACTTTCATGTGGTATATTTGGGATAGTCCATAAAATTTCTTCTGTCTTTTCTTCTATTGATTTGACTTCTTGCTCTAATACTTTTATATTTTCTGATAATTGCTTCATCTGAGAAATTTGATTCTGGACATCTTTGCCTTCTTTTTTTAATTTAGCAATAATATCATTTTCCGAATTCCTTTTGTTTTTTAAAGCTTCGAGTTCTGTAAGCAACTGCCTTCGTCTTTCATCTAATGCTAAAAAACCATCAATATCTGCATTGACCTTTTTCAGTTCTATAGCTCTTTTTACTTCATCAGGATTACTTCTGATTCTTTTTACATCTAACAAAATATACACCTCCTTAAAAAATTAATTCCCGACCCTTATAAAGGGACGGGAATATAGTCGTGTTGCCACCCTAATTTGGCTTTTTTATAATATAAAAAGCCCTCTTCATGATTTAACGGTCGCCCGATGGTTATTACACCTTAGCTCAGGGATGGATTTCATAAGCAGTACTTACTGGTTTGCACCAAACACCAGCTCTCTTAAAAGCCTTGCTTAATACTTGTCCCTTCACAGCAAAAGTATTTATTTGTGCTATATTATACTACTTTAAAATAAAATATGCAATACCCTATTTTCCAGTCATGCATCCCATTCTATTAAGTGGCCATATTCTAAAAACTATTTTACCCAGAATCTGATTTCTTGATACATATTTATGTTCCCAGAATCTACTGTCAAGTGATTGATTCCTATTATCCCCCATCATAAAATAATGATCTGGTGGAACAACATAAGGTCCAAAATTACCTTTCATTGGCTCTTTTAAATATGGTTCATTTACAACTTTTCCATTGCGTATTAATACTCCGTTTTTTATTTCGATTGTGTCACCGCCAATACCTATAACTCTTTTAACAAAATTCACACTAGGATCATCGGGAAACTTAAAAACCACTATATCTCCTCTTTTTATAGGTTCAAATCTATATATAAATTTATTTTCAATAAATTTATCATTTAATTGTATGGTATTTAACATAGAACCTGTAGGTACATCTACTAATTCAAAAATATAAGTTCTTATAAACATTGCTATTGCAAAGGCAAGTGCAATAGTTAAAATCCAACTGATTATTTCTTTGCTAAGATTTTTATTCATATTTACTCTCCTTGTCAAAAATTACACTAATATTATAACACAATGAAAAAAGAAATTCTAATTTTTTTGCTTATATAGTATATTTTTCTAATATGTGTTAATAATTTTAATTAGAAATGATTTTTAGGGGGGATTTAATGAATTCACTTGAGTATTTTATAGAATTTGCAGAAATAAAAAATATAGAATATAAAAATACACTTGCAATTTTATCAATAATAGATTTGTTAATTGAAAAAAACATAATTACAAAAAAAGAGCTTGTAAACAAATCAGAACAAATAAAAAAAATCCACAAATAAAAACCGCCCAATAAAAAAGTCCGAGTACTCGGATTTTTTTATCTTAAAGAAAAATTCATTTAGTAGACATAAATGTTTACTAATATTATAATAGAGGGAAAGGAGGTATATTTTGTGAACAATTTTCTATCAAAATATGGCTATATAATAAAAAATGTTTTTATAATTTTTCTTGTTTTTGTTATTTTTTATATAATAATTTTTAAAGCAATACCATTTTTAATGCCTTTTGTAATTGCATTATTATTTGCTATTATTATAGATCCTGGAGTTAATTTTTTTGAAAAAAAACTAAAAATTCCGAGGGGTATTTCGTCTTTTTTGCTACTTTTAATTTTAATAGGAGTTATTGGATCATTGGTAGCCTTAGCTGTTACACAACTTGTATATGAGCTTATATCTTTGTCAGACTTAGCCCCTAAATATGCTGATATTATAAATAATAATATTATCGATTTAATTAATAAAGTAAAAGGATATTATATAACTCTGCCTCCAAATATTACTTCTTTTTTTGAAAGTGAAATACAGATGATTTTAAATAATGTTTCTGTAATAGCAAAAGACCTTGCTGGTTTTATAATATCCCTTGCAACAAAATTACCTACTTTTTTATTTATGACCTTAATAACACTTGTTTCAACATTTTTTATGAGTAAAGATAAATATATAATTTTAGACTTCATTAAAAGACAGTTCCCTCAAAATTGGTCTGATCATGCTAAAAATATAAAAATTGATTTATTTAAAACTATGTTTGGATATTTAAAAGCTACTCTTATTATTCTTTTAATGAATTTTATTGAGGCTTCAATAGGTCTTGCAATAATAGGCATTAACTATTATTTTTTATTAGGGCTTTTAATTAGTGTTGCTGATTTACTTCCTGCATTAGGTTCTGGATTTGTGCTTATCCCATGGGCAATTTATAATATAATCATAAAAAATTATATGGTTGGCATATATCTATTAATTTTATACGGATTTATAACCGTTGTTAGACAAATAGTCGAACCAAAAATTCTAGGTTATACTATAGGTCTTCATCCGCTGGTAATTTTAATTTCTATGTTTATAGGCGCAAGTTTATTTGGTTTCTGGGGACTTATAATGGGACCTGTTTTTATAATCGTTTTTAAGACTCTTCAAAGGGCTGAAATTGTACCTCCTTGGAAATAAAATGCATACTGGAAATTCCAGTATGCATTTTATTTTATTAAACCTTTTTCTTTAAGAAAATCATCTGCTACTTTTCTTGGATCATCACCTAATTTATCTACTTTGTAATTTAATTTTCTCATAGTTTCATCATTAATCTGCCCTGCCAACTCATTTAAAACATTTTTAACTTCAGGATATTTTTTTAAGGTGCTTTCTCTAATCAAAGGTGCAGCATAGTATGGTGGGAAAAAATGCTTATCATCTTCTAATGTCTTTAGCTTGAAAGCTTCTAATAATCCATCAGTTGAAAATGCATCAATCACTTGTACATTATTTTTTTCTATAGCAGGATATCTTAAGCCGGTATCCATGCCTTTTACTTCTTTAAAATGCATATCATATGCTTTTTCCAGTCCCGGATAACCATCTGGCCTTGCTGTAAATTCCATCGAACAGCCTAAAATAAATTTGTCACTTATTTTTGCTAACTGTGAAAAAGTATTAATATTGTATTTATCTGCAATTGCTGGTTCCATTGCTAATGTATATGTGTTATTAAAGCCGAAAGGTTTAAGCCAAACGAGATTATATTTTTCTTTAAATATCTTTTTTACTTCATCATATACTTTCTGTGGATCTTTTTGTGTAGGCATATTTAAAATATCAACTAAACCTGTCCCTGTATATTCAGCATAAACATCTATATTCCCATTTTTTAAAGCCTTAAAAGCAACATCTGTACCTCCTAAATTAAGCTGTCTAACTACAGGAATATTTGTATTTTTTTCAATCATTGTTGCAATCATATTACCTAAAATAATCTGTTCTGTAAAGTTTTTTGAACCAACTACTATTTTATCTTTTGAACTACATCCTGAAATAATAAACGTCAAAGCAAATAAAACTAAAAACGCAACCAATATATTTTTTTTAAAATTCATAAAAAATTCCTCCCTATTTTTGAATACCTTTTGGTGTAACAGCCTTTTCAACATGACCTAAAATAAAATCCATCAAAAGAGCCAATATTGCAGCAGGAATAGCACCTGACAATATCATATTTGTGTTTACCATCTGTATTCCTGTAAATATCATATAACCTAATCCTCCTGCACCAATAAATGCTGCTATAGTCATAAGACCAACTGCTGTAACCGTTGAAATTCGTATTCCTGCCATAATTACCGGAAGTGCCATAGGTATCTGAACCATTCTTAAAAGTTGACCTTCTGTCATTCCCATTCCTCTTCCTGATTCTAATATATCAGGATTTATATTCACAAGACCTGTATAGGTATTTTTTATTATAGGCAATAATGAGTACAAAAATACCATCGTTATTGCTGGTGGACTTCCTATACCTAAAACAGGTATTAAAAATCCCAAAAGCGCAAGACTTGGTATTGCCTGCATAACATTAGCAATTCCTATTACAAAAGTTGAAAGTTTTCTAACTCTGGTTATTAAAATTCCAAGAGGTACCCCTATAGCAATGGCTATTAAAACAGCTATTAATGTAAGTTCAATATGCTGTAAAATTAATTTATCTATTTCATTTATTCTACTAATAAAAAAATTTATAAAGCTGCCCATCTTTTTACACCCTCTCTACCTGTTCATTAAATATTGTCAAAATACTGCTTTTTGTAATAAGCCCAACAAGTTTTTTTTCTTCTTCAACTACAGGTATATACCCTATACTTTTTTCATTCATTAATTTTAATATCTCTACAATAGAAGTATCTTTGGTTACATATATAACATTTTTTTCAATAATATCTTCCAACCTTATACCTTTATCTCTGTTTCTTGCTATATCTTTTGCTGTCACAATACCTATTAGATTATCTTTATTATCAACAATCATTAAACTATCTACTTTATTGCTCGTCATAATTTGTAGTGCTTGTGGTATTGTTCTGGATGCTATTGCTTTAACTGGATTTTTAATCATTATATCTTCTGCTTTTATAAATTCAGGCTGACGCCATATTCTGTTTTTGCCTATAAATTCTTCAACAAAATCATTTCCAGGTTCTCTCAGTAAATTTTCCGGTGTGTCAAATCTTAATATTTCCCCATCTTTCATTATACATATCCTATCTCCGAGTTTTAAAGCTTCATCCATATCATGAGTAACAAAAACAATTGTCTTTTTTAATTCCTGCTGAAGTTTAAAAAGCTCATCCTGAAGTTGATTTCTTGTTATAGGATCCAATGCACTAAAAGGTTCATCCATTAAGATTATATCAGGGTTAGTTGCAAGTGCTCTTGCAACACCTATCCTCTGTTGCTGGCCTCCACTTAGCTCATTTGGATACCTGTTAATGTATTCACTAGGATCCATTCCTACTAAATGCAAAAGCTCTTCAGTCCTTTTATGTCTTTTAGAAGCTGGCCACTTATTTAAAAATGGAACTATCTCTATATTTTTACCTATAGTCATATGTGGAAACAATCCTGTCTGCTGTATAACATAACCTATATTTCTTCTTAATTTTATAGTATCTTCTTTTGAAATATCTCTTCCATTAATATAAATTTTCCCTTCTGTAGGCTCTATTAACTTATTTATCATTTTTAATGTGGTGGTTTTCCCACATCCGCTTGGACCTATAAGTACAACTAATTCTTCATCATTTATAGTCATAGTTATATTTTTCAAAACATGGGTATTTTTAAAAGACTTTTTTACATTATTAAATTCTATCATTATAAAATTAACCTCCTTTTCCCATATAACAACCTTATTATAACATGAAAGTTGTCACTTGTAAAACAAAAAGACTAATTTTCATACAAAAATTTTAAAGTCTTTTCCATTACATCTTCATCCCCAACAATAATTAAAACATCTCCCTTATTAATTTCTGAATATGGACCTGGAGATAAATATAATTTCTCTCCTCTTCTAATTCCTATTATAGTCCCACCTGTATTCTGCCAAAATTTCAGATCTGATATTGTTTTCCCAATTGCATGAGTTGGTTTGTTTACCTCTATTTCAAATGGATTAAAAGGATTAATATTTTTTAAACTACTACTATATTCAACTACCTTTTCTATTAGATTATCTATTTTATTATCAATTTCTTTTTTATTTTCAATTAGATTTTTTATCTCATTTTTTATTTGAACAATTGAATAAGTTTCATTAAATCTATTTACATACCTAAAAGCAAGTTCTTTAGATTTGATAATTATTCCACTTCCCTGTGTTACCTCAACTACACCCATATCTTTTAAAACTGCTATAGCTCTTCTAATTGTTTCCGGTGAAACATTATATAATGCTGCTAATTCAGATCTTCCAAAAATTTTATTTCCTTCTTTTAAATTCCCATTTATTATTTTCCTTGCTATATCAAGTGATATCTGCTGATATTTTGGTTTTTGTATAACTGTCATTTTGATCCTCCTGTTTAATTTATTTCTTTCATTTATTATATAAAACAATTAATAAAAACACCATATGGTGTTTTTATTAATTGTTTTATATAATTGTGTCTTCAACAGTACCTCCTGCTGGTATAAAAGGAAGTACCATTTCGTCTTTATCTATAATACATTCTATCATAAAAGGCCTGTTTTCACTATAGGCTTTTTTAAAAGCAGCCTCAAAATCATCTTTTGTTCTTACTTTTATACCCTCAACTCCAAAATCAGTCGCAAGTTTAGCAAATTCTAAATTTGGATTTAAATCAGTCTGAGAAAATCTTTTTTGATTGAAAAGGTGCTGCCATTGTCTTACCATTCCCAAAGATTGATTATTTAAAAGCACAGTAATAACTGGTATATTATAAACAGACGCTGTTTCTAATGAATGTATATTCATTCTAAGACTTCCATCACCTGCTATGTTTACAACCCTTTTATCAGGCCTGCCAACCTGTGCACCAATTGAAGCAGGAAGACCAAATCCCATAGTACCAAGTCCTCCTGATGTAACAAAAGTGCGTGGTTCTAAAAATCTGAAAAACTGTGCTGCCCACATCTGATTTTGACCAACTTCTGTAGCTATTATAAGATCATTATTTGATAATTCTTGTATTTTTTCAACAATCCATTGAGGCCTTAATACATTGTCATTTTTATACTGTAATTTAAATTTTAATTTAAGATCTTCTAATTCTTCTATCCAATCTTCTCTTGTTATTTCAGGAAGATTTTTAGTTAAAATATTCAAAATGCGTTTTACATCTCCATTTAACTGTATATCTGCTTTTACGTTTTTACCGAGTTCTGCAGGATCAATGTCAATATGAATTACTTTAGCACCAGGTGCTAACCCTCCAGCTTTTCCTGCTACTCTGTCACTAAATCTAGATCCTATTGCAATTACTAAATCTGACTTATAAACAGCCATATTTGCGTATCTGCTTCCATGCATTCCTATAAGACCTAAAGATAAAGGATTATCTTCAGGAAATGACCCCAAGCCCATTAATGAACTTGCAACAGGTATATGGAGCTTTTCAGAAAATTCTTTAAGTTCTTTTGAAGCTTCTGACCATATTACTCCTCCGCCTGCAAAAATAACAGGTCTTTTACTCTCAAATATTGCTTTTATTGCTTTATCTAATTCATTATTATTTATTTTATTTTCTTTAATTTGTTCTTTTGATTCATTTCTTGTAAATTCTATATCTGCATTTTGAATATCTTTTGGAACATCAACTAAAACAGGACCAGGTCTGCCTGTTGAAGCAATTTTAAATGCTTCCCTTATTATATCAGCTAATTTATCTGGAGATTTTACAATAAAATTATGTTTAGTAACAGGCAATGTAATTCCAGTTATATCTACTTCCTGAAAAGAATCTTTTCCAATAAGATTTGTCGGTACTTGACCTGTTATAGCAACTATAGGAATCGAATCCATGTAAGCATTTGCTATACCAGTTACCAAATTTGTTGCACCTGGACCAGATGTTGCAAAACAAACTCCTACTTTTCCGGTTACTCTTGCATAACCGTCTGCCATATGTGCTGCCATCTGTTCATGTGTTGCTAAAATGTGGTTTATATCAGAATCATATAAAGCATCGTATAAAGGAATAACTGCACCACCTGGTATTCCAAAAACAGTTTCTACACCCATTTCTTTTAAAACTTCTATTATTACCTGTGAACCTTTTATAATCAATGATCTCCCCCCTTAAAAACCGCACCTGTACTTGCTGATGTAACCTGTTTTGCATATCTTGACATATAACCCTTTTTTATTTTCGGCTCTGGTTTTACCCATTTTTTAAGTCTATCTGATATTTCTTCTTCGCTTAAATTTACATTTATTTTTCTTGCAGGAATGTCTATTTCAATAATATCTCCATTTTCAATTATAGCAATTTCCCCACCTTCCATAGCCTCTGGTGAAACATGGCCTATAGAAGCACCTCTTGTAGCTCCTGAAAATCTACCATCAGTTATAAGTGCAACATCTTTGTCAAGCCCCATACCTGCCAGCGCAGAAGTTGGACTTAACATTTCTCTCATTCCCGGTCCTCCTTTTGGCCCTTCATATCTTATTACAACAACATCACCTTTTTGGATTTTACCTGTATATATTGCCTGTATCACTTCTTCTTCTGAATCATATACTTTTGCGGGACCTTTGTGTACTAACATTTCTTTGGATACTGCAGATGCTTTTACAACAGCGCCTTCTTTTGCAATATTTCCATAAAGTATAGCAAGACCTCCAGTAGTAGTATAAGGGTTATCTACTGATCTTATTACATCAGAATTTAAAATTTTAGCATCTTTTATATTTTCCTTTATGGTCTTAGATGTCACTGTTAAAGCATCTGTTTTTAAAACATCTAATTTAGATAATTCTTTTAAAACAGCCTGTATACCACCTGCAAAATACAAATCTTCAATATGATATTTCCCAGACGGGCTAAGTTTACATAAATTAGGTACTTTTTGACTTATTTCATTGATTTCTTTTAAATCAATATTTACATTAGCTTCATTAGCAATTGCTTTAAGGTGAAGTATTGTGTTTGTTGATCCACCTAAAGCCATATCTAAAATAAAAGCATTTATAAAAGCATCTTTAGTAAATATATCTGAAGGTTTTATTTCCTTTTCTAAAAGTTCCATTATCTTAATTCCTGCTTTTTTTGCAAGTCTTATTCTTTCTGAATATACAGCTGGTATAGTCCCATTTCCTGGTAGACCTATCCCTAGTGCTTCTGTAAGACAATTCATTGTATTTGCTGTAAACATTCCAGAGCATGAACCACATGTAGGACATGCATTTAATTCCATTTTCCTTAATTCATCTTCTGTAATACTCCCTATTTTATATGAACCAACTGCTTCAAACATGCTACTCAGATCACATACACCAGAATCACATGTTCCTGCTAACATTGGACCTCCACTTATAATAATTGAAGGAATGTCAATTCTTGCCGCAGCCATTAACATTCCCGGCACTATTTTATCACAATTAGGTATAAGCACTAAAGCATCAAAACCATGGGCTGCTGCCATAATTTCTATACTATCAGCAATTAATTCTCTGCTCCCTAGAGAATACTTCATGCCTTTATGATTCATCGCAATACCATCACAAACGCCTATTGTAGAAAATTCTATTGGCGTACCTCCTGCCATTCTTACCCCTGCCTTAACTGCTTCAGCTATTTTATCTAAATGTATATGGCCAGGAATTATTTCATTTTTTGAGTTTGCTATACCTATTATTGGCCGATCTAATTCTTCATCTGTTAATCCTAATGCATATAATAAAGATCTATGAGGTGCTTTTTCAATTCCTTTTTTTATGCTGTCACTTATCACTATTACCACTCCTTTATATACTCTACTATTTTATCACCCATTTCCTCCGTATTTAATATTTTCCCATTTCCTATGTCAAAAGTTCTGAATCCATCTTCAAGTACTTTATTAACTGCATTTTTTATATCATTTGCTACTTCATAAAGATTAAAAGTATATTCCATCATCATAGAAACAGATAAAATTGTAGCTAAAGGATTAGCTTTTTTAGTACCTTTAATATCTGGTGCAGAACCATGGACTGGTTCATAAAGACCGAATTTATCTCCTCTTAAACTTGCAGAAGGAAGCATACCAATTGAACCTGTAAGCTGTGATGCTTCATCACTTAATATATCTCCAAATATATTAGATGTAAGTATTACATCAAATTGAGAAGGATTTTTTATTAATTGCATTGCACAATTATCTACATACATATGATTCAATTCTACTTCTTTATATCTTTTACCAACCTCATCAACAGTTTTTCTCCATAACCTTGATGTGTCCAAAATATTTGCTTTGTCTACAGAAGTAACTTTTTTATTTCTTTTTAAAGCAGCTTCAAATGCAATTACTGCTATTCTTTCTATTTCCGAAGTTTGATAAACTTCTGTATCCTGGGCTCTATAACCATAATCAATTGATACTGTAGATCTTGGACCAAAATATATTCCTCCAGTTAACTCACGTACAACAAGTATATCGAGTCCATCTTTTAATATTTCTGGTTTTAAAGGTGAAGCTTCTCTCAATGGTGGAAATAAAAATGCAGGTCTTAAATTAGCATATACGCCCAGACTTTTCCTTAAAGCTAACAAACCTGCTTCAGGCCTTTTTGAACCTTCTAAATTGTCCCATTCAGGTCCTCCTACAGCACCAAGTAATACTGCATCACTTGACAAACAAGCTTCTTCAGTTTTTTTAGGATATGGTTCATTAAATTTATTTATTGCATTTCCTCCAAAATAATATTTATTTATATTAAATTTTAAATTGTATTTTTCTGAAACTATATTTAAAACCTTTAAAGCTTCTTCAATAACTTCTGGGCCTATACCATCCCCTGGTAAAACAGCTACATTAAACAATATTACACCTTCTTCCTATAATAATTTATTAAACCGCCATATTTGATTATTTCTTTTATAAATTCAGGAAAGGCTTGAGATTTATATTCTGTACCTTTTGTTAAATTTTTTATTATTCCATTTTCTGTATCTACTGATACTATATCACCTTCTTGAATATTCTCAACCGCTTCTTTTGATTCCAATATTGGCAATCCTATATTTATAGCATTTCTATAAAAAATTCTGGCAAAAGATTTTGCTATTATGCAAGAAATTCCTGATTCTTTAATTGCAAGAGGAGCATGTTCTCTAGATGATCCACATCCAAAATTTTCCCCACCTATCATAATATCACCATTTTTAACTTTAGTTTTAAAGTCTTTATCAATATCTTCCATACAGTGACTAGCCAATTCTTTTGGATCAGATGTATTTAAAAATCTTGCTGGTATTATTACATCAGTATCAATATTATCTCCATATTTTATAGCTTTCCCTTTCATTAAAGCACCTCCTCAGGACTTACAATATATCCAGCTATAGCTGATGCAGCAGCAACTGCTGGGCTTGCAAGATATATTTCACTTTCTGTATGACCCATTCTTCCAACAAAATTTCTATTAGTAGTTGATAATGCTCTTTCGCCTTTTGCTAATATGCCCATGTGTCCACCTAAACATGGACCACATGTCGGAGTAGAAACTGCAGCACCAGCTTTAATAAATTCTTCTATATATCCTCTTTTTATGGACTCAAGATATATTTCCTGTGTAGCAGGAAATATAATAAGTCTTACATCTGGATGTACTTTTTTATCTTTTAATATTTTATAGGTTTCTTCCATATCACTTAAACGTCCATTAGTACAAGATCCAATTACAACCTGATCAATTTTTATTTTCCCAACATCTTCAATGTTTTTTGTGTTTTCAGGAAGATGTGGAAAAGCAACTTGAGGTCTAATATTCTCAAGATTAATTTCATAGACTTCTTTATAAAAAGCATCTTCATCTCTTTTATAAACTTTATAATCTCTTTTAGCTCTGACTTTTACATAATCTTCTGTAATTTCATCATAATCAAAAATACCATTTTTAGCTCCTGCTTCTATTGCCATATTTGCAATTGTAAATCTATCATCAATATTTAATTCTGATATTCCTCCTGTAAATTCCATTGATTTATACAAAGCTCCATCTACACCTATTTTACCAATTATATACAAAATAATATCTTTTCCACTAACCCATTTAGGCTTTTTCCCTTTTAAAACAAATTTTATAGCTTCAGGAACTTTAAACCACGCTTTTCCTGTTGCCATAGCAGCAGCCATATCAGTACTTCCTACTCCAGTAGAAAAACAAGTTAGTGCTCCATAAGTACAAGTATGAGAATCAGCACCTATTACAACATCTCCTGGTAAAACTAGTCCTTTTTCTGGTAATAAAGCATGTTCTATCCCCATTTGACCTACTTCAAAAAAATTAATAATACCATATTCTCTTGCAAATTTTCTAACTATATTTACCTGTTCTGCTGATTTTATATCTTTATTTGGCACAAAATGATCTGGTACTAATGCTATTTTACTTTTATCAAAAACATCTTTTCCTATTTTTTTAAATTCTTTTATTGCAACTGGTGATGTAACATCATTACCCAAAACCATATCTATATTAGCCTCTATTAATTCTCCCTCTTTTACTTCTCTTCCAATATTTTCAGATAAAATTCTCTGTGTCAGTGTTAAACCCAAAATTATCCCTCCTTGACGTTTTTATAATTTTGAAAAAAATCTTCAATTATAAATCTTATATCTTCATCTATTATTATCTTTTTTCTATCAGCTAGATCTTTAAATCTCCAAAAAACCTCCATTATTTCTGTTGATGAAAGATTATACCCTAGCTGTTTAACTTTTATTTCAAAAGCGTTTCTCCCTGAAAGTTTACCTAATGCTAAACTGTCTGTAACTATTCCAACATCTTCAGGTTTTATAATTTCATAAGTTAGTCTATTATTTATTATTCCATGTTGATGTATTCCAGCCTGATGTCTAAAGGCATTTGCTCCAATTATTGCTTTATTAGGAGGAATATTTATGCCGGTAATTTCACTTACTAGCTTACTGCTATTATATATTTCTTTTGTATTTATACCATGTACAAGCCCAAAATAATCTTTCCTAGTATTAAGTGCCATAACTACTTCTTCTAAAGCTGCATTACCTGCTCTTTCTCCAATTCCATTCAAAGTAACTTCTACCTGTGTTGCTCCATTTTCTATGGCAGCTAAAGAATTTGCAGCTGCTAAACCTAAATCATCATGACAGTGAACGCTTATGGTAACACCATCAATATTAGTAACATTATTTTTTATATATTTAACAAGTCCTCCAAATTCTATTGGCATAGCATATCCCACTGTATCTGGAATATTTATTATTGTAGCCCCTGCCTCAATTACTTCGCTTATTATTTTAACTAAAAAATCCCAGTCTGTTCTTGATGCATCCTCAGCAGAAAATTCAATTTCATCAAATTTCCCTCTGCTATATTTAACCATATCAACTGCTTGCTTTAATACTTCTTCTCTTGACATTTTAAGTTTATATTTTAAATGTATATCTGAAGTTGCAATAAATACATGTAATCTTGTTTTTTCAGCATTTTTTAAAGCTGATAAAGTACTATCAATATCTTCTTTTATAGCTCTTGCAAGTCCAGCAATTGTTACACCTTTTATATTTCCAGCAATAGTTTTTACTGCTTCATAATCTCCCCTTGAGGCAGCAGGAAAGCCTGCCTCAATAACATCTACACCTAAAGTTGCTAATTGTTTTGCTATTTTGTTCTTATCATTTATATTAAAATTCACTCCTGGCGTTTGTTCTCCATCCCTTAAGGTAGTATCAAAAAATATAATTCTTTTGACCCCCATTTAAAACACCTCCATTTTTAATCTTTTTTAAGCCAGGACATCATACTTCTTAAATCAGCTCCAACTTTTTCTATCATAGAATTTGCTTCTTTATTTTTTATAGCATTATACTGTGGCCTTCCAACTTGATTTTCTACAAGCCATTCTTTTGCAAATTTACCATTTTGGATTTCTGCCAAAACTTCCTTCATTTCCTCTCTTGTTTTTTGTGTTATTATCCTTTTTCCTGTCATATAATCTCCGAATTCTGCTGTATCAGATATTGAATATCTCATTTTGCTAAATCCGCCTTCATATATTAAATCAACTATTAGTTTCATCTCATGTACACATTCAAAATATGCAATTTCAGGCTGATATCCAGCTTCAACTAATGTTTCAAATCCTGATTTCATTAATTCTGTTACTCCTCCACATAAAACAGCTTGCTCACCAAATAAATCTGTTTCTGTTTCTTCTTTAAAAGTTGTTTCAATTACACCTGCTCTTGTACCTCCTATTCCTTTTGCATAAGCAAGAGCTATATCAAATGCTTTACCAGTAAAATTTTGATATACTGCTATTAGATTTGGTACTCCTTTACCTTCTTCATAAACTCTTCTTACAAGATGACCAGGACCTTTTGGTGCGACCATAAAAACATCTACATATTCAGGAGGTACTATTTGATGAAAATGTATATTAAATCCATGAGCAAAAGCTAATGCCTTTCCTTCTGTCAAATTTTTTTCTATACATTCTTTATATACTTTAGATTGTTTTTCATCAGGTATTAGCATCATTATTACATCTGCTATTTTTGATGCTTCTTCAACTCTCATTACTGTAAATCCTTTTTCTTCAGCAAGTTTTTTAGATTTGCTTCCTTCATAAAGACCTATAATAACATCTAAACCCGAATCTAAAAGATTTAAAGCATGAGCATGACCTTGGCTTCCAAAACCAATTACAGCAATTTTTTTCCCTTTTAATAAATCTAAATTTGCATCCTTATCATAATACATCTTTGTCATTAAAAACCCTCCTCAAATTCTTTTAAAGTTTTATTTCCTCTTTCTAAAGAAATTACTCCTGTCCTTACACATTCTTTAATATTAAACTTACTTAATAAGTTAATAAATGCATTTACTTTTTCAAAATCACCAGTAAGTTCTATTATTAATGATTCTATTGATATATCAATTACTTTTGCTCTAAAAGTTTTTACAATGTGCATTATATCATCACGATTTGAAGAATCATAACTCACTTTTATCATTATTAATTCTCTAGATACATTTTCATATAAACTAATATCTTGAACTTTTAAAACATCCACAAGTTTTTTTAACTGCCTTATAATTTGTACAATAGTATATTCATCACTATCTACAGTTAATGTTATTCTTGATAGTTCTTTGTTTTCAGTAGTACCTACAGCAAGACTTTCAATATTATAACCTCTCCTTGAAAAAAGTCCTACAACCCTTGATAGTACTCCTGCATGGTTATTTACGAGTACAGATATTATATGCAAATTATTTCACCCCCTTAAAAAAACATTCCCCGCCCTAAAAACAGGGCGAGGATTTTCCCACGCGGTACCACCTGCATTCACTGATATCTCACGACATCAATCTCAGTAAGTAATAAATACTTAATCTCTAACAGGGATTTACCGTTATAGCCTACTGCTATTTCAGCTATAAAGCTTCAGAGCGATCAAATATGCATCTTAGCACCGATTCGCAGCAACCATCGGCTCTCTTTAGCCTTGATACATACCCCTCTCCTTCATTGCTTTTTTAATTTAATTTTTTAAATCAATAACTTATTAAAATTAGTTGAAATTAATAGTTATTTTATCAGCTATTTAATTAGTAGTCAACTTAATTATTTGTAAATTTTAAATAATCTATCGTTTACATTTACTAAAATTTTTTAAATAGGTTATTAATTTTTTTGCTTTTTTTAAAGTATATCTAATTTACAAATATAATTGTTATAAAAATAGAATTATTTCTTTCAAAATATTTTAAAATGAAATAAATAAAAAAGCCTTACGGCTTTTTTATTCTTCATTATTTATACGAGCAGTAGAAACTACTCTATCACCTTTATCAAGTTTCATTAAAGTTACCCCTCTTGTATCTCTGTGCATTTTAGAGATATCTTTAATATTCATTCTAATTAAAATACCATTTGCTGAGGTTATCATAATTTCATCTTCTGGAGAAACAGATTTTATTGCTACCATTTTCCCAGTCTTTTCATTTAATTTAATCGTTATAATACCTTTGCCAGCTCTAGTCTGTATTCTATATTCTTCAAGACTTGTCCTTTTTCCAAAACCGTTTTCTGTTACAACAAGTATATCTCTGTCATTGTAAACAAGATCCATCCCCACAGCTTCATCTTCTTTTCTCAATGAAATACCAATAACACCTCGTGCTGTTCTTCCCATAGGTCTAATATCTTTTTCATTAAATCTTATAGCATATCCATTTGCTGTACCTATTATTAGTTCTTTATTACCATCTGTTAACCTTACATTTATTAATTCATCATTTTCGTCTATATTTATGGCAATAATACCATTTTTCTTTATAGATTTAAATTCATCAATAGAAGTCTTTTTAACTATTCCTCTTTTAGTACACATAACAATATATTTTACATCTGCACCTTTTTTAATTGGTATAACAGCAGTTACTTTTTCATTTTGAGAAAGTTGAATTAAGTTAATAATAGCTGAACCTTTTGCTTGCCTTCCTGTTTCTGGAATATCAATTGTTCTGATACCATATACTTTACCTTTATTTGTAAAAAACAACAATCTATCATGAGTTGTAGTTATAAATATATCTTCTACAAAATCATCTTCTCTTGTGGATATTCCAGATATTCCTTTACCGCCTCTTTTCTGCGATTTATATGTATCAAGAGGCATACGTTTTATATATCCAAAATGTGTAAGTGTTACTACTGCATCCTCTAATTGAACTAAATCCTCTAATTCTAATTCATCTTCTCTAGCTACAATTTCCGTTTTTCTATTACTTGAAAATTTTTTCTTTATTTCTAAAAGTTCTTCTTTTATTATATTTAAAACTTTTCTTTCATCTGCCAGAATATCTTTTAAATATTGAATTTTTTTAAGAAGTTCTTCATATTCATCTTCAATTTTTTGTCTCTCAAGACCTGTTAATCTACCAAGTCTCATATCAACAATTGCCTGTGACTGCTTCTCACTCAAACCAAACCTGTCAATTAAATTTTGTTTTGCTAATGCTTCTGTTTTAGAGTTTCTTATTATTTTTATAACTTCATCTATATGATCAAGAGCAATTTTCAAGCCTTCTAAAATATGTGCCCTTTCTTCAGCTTTATTAAGATCAAATTTTGTTCTTCTTGTAATAACATCTGCCTGATGGTCTACATATTTTTCAATTATCTGTTTTAAATTCAAAACTTTAGGCTCTTTATCTACTAGAGCAAGCATAATGGCTCCAAAGGTTTGCTGCATCTGTGTATGAATATAAAGTTTATTTAAAACTACTTTTGGATTTGCATCTCTTTTCAATTCAATAACAATTTTCATACCATTTCTATCAGATTCATCTCTTAAATCAGATATTCCTTCTATAACTTTATCTCTTGCTAATTCAGCAATCTTTTCTATTAGTCTAGCTTTTATAACCATATATGGTATTTCAGTAACTATTATTCTGTTTCTTCCATTATGTTCTTCGATTTCTGCTTTTGCTCTTACAATTATTTTACCTCTTCCAGTTTCGTAAGTTTGCTTTATACCATCTCTTCCAACTATTGTACCCCCTGTTGGAAAATCCGGTCCCTTAATATGTTTTATCAATTCATCAATTGTTATATACGGATTATCTATATAATCAACTATACCATTTATTACTTCCCCAAGATTGTGTGGTGGTATATTTGTTGCCATACCTACTGCTATACCCTGAGATCCATTAACCAATAAATTTGGAAACCTAGAAGGAAGAACAACAGGTTCTTTTAATGTTTCATCAAAGTTTGGAATAAAATCAACAGTTTCTTTATTTATATCTGTAAGCATTTCAAGAGAAATTTTTGAAAGTCTTGCTTCGGTGTATCTCATGGCTGCAGC
>Ga0315298_1004380_pt1 | contig 21163 bp, 20 predicted proteins | sample WHS_1_MG_FD_203077 | JGI IMG/M metagenome (GOLD analysis project Ga0315298, IMG submission 203077) | Extremophilic microbial mat communities from Washburn Hot Springs, YNP, Wyoming, USA - WHS_1_MG | ecosystem: Environmental > Aquatic > Thermal springs > Hot (42-90C) | place: USA: Wyoming...
TTCTCGAGGTATTGTGTGGGGGCAGATTGCCGCTGTAGCTACAGTGATGGCAATTCCTGTGTTCGTTTTCACGGTGGTTTTCCAGAAATACCTTGTGCGTGGACTTACCTTTGGGGCTGTGAAGACATGACCACGCGAGAAGTAGATTGGGGGTTAGAAAATGGGAATCGGGGACTGTGTATTCTGGTCGATAATCTGTCTTGTGGCGATTACCTTTGTGTGGCTGAAATTTATTGAGCCTTTTGTATCGATTTGGTTCTCCTTGGTGGCGTCCAGTATAGTTGCTCTGTTAATTTTCGTTCGTGGTGGGAGACCTGGAAGAAGTGGAAAGGGGAAGAAAGTGAATGGCTGATGTAATCCTTAAGGAAGTTTGGAAGGAGTATGCAGGGGGAACCGAGGCCGTTAGGGATCTTAATCTTAAGTGCGAAGATGGAGAGTTTCTCTGCCTCCTAGGTCCATCAGGTTGTGGGAAATCTACCACTTTAAGGATGATCGCAGGGCTTGAACGGGTAACACGAGGAGAAATATACATCGGGGGCCGCTTGGTCAACGATCTTCCCCCGAGGGATAGAAACATAGCCATGGTTTTCGAAACCTATGCGCTCTATCCTCACTTGTCGGTATACAATAACATAGCTTTTCCTCTAAAGGTAAGCGGCTATCCTAAGGTAGAAATTGATAGAAAGGTTAGGGAAGTGGCCGAGCTGCTTGAGATAGAGGATATTCTTCCTTATGGAATAAAAGGTTTGAGTGACGGCCAGAAACAGAGGATATCTATTGCAAGAGCACTCGTCAGAGAACCGCATGTCCTCCTAATGGATGAGCCGATATCACACTTGGATACCCACTTAAGAACTCGGCTTCGGGGAGAGCTCAAAAGATTACAGAGAAATACTGGAGTTACTTGTATATATGTGACTCATGACCAAATAGAAGCTATGGCCCTCGCAGACAAGATAGCGGTAATGAATTTCGGCGAACTCCAGCAGGTGGGAACTCCTGACGAACTTTATAACTACCCTGCAAATGAGTTCGTAGCAGGCTTCATTGGTGAACCTCCCATGAACTTTCTGGATGGCAGGATTTTAGAGGAGAATGATAATTTATGGCTGTTCCTGTCCTCCTCAAAAGTCAAACTCTCTGAAGAGGTAGCTAGTGCGTTGAGAGGGAGAGAAAGAGTAGACGAGATTCGTGTTGGGATAAGGCCGACGGATGTGTTAATTCTGCGGGGAGAAACGCCTAATTGCATCAAAGCGAGAGTATACCTTATAGAGCCGCGAGGTGACGAAACAGAGGTAAATGTTACATTACCAGGTGGAGATCTTCTAAGAGTATTAGTTACAGGAAGTTTCAGGGGAGAAGAAGGAGAAAGTGTCTGGCTAGAGATAAAGGAAGGGAAGCTCCATGTTTTTGACAGGTCTACCGGTAAAGCTCTCGTTTGAAAGGAGTTTACGTGGATGGAGAGGAACATCAAGTTGGACAATGTGTGGAAGAGGTATGGTCAGGTAGAAGCGGTGAAGGGTGTGAACTTTGAATGTAGGGATGGAGAATTCTTTTGCTTGCTTGGTCCATCCGGTGCAGGTAAAACTTCTATCCTTAAGATGGTAGCGGGGATAGAAAAAGTCACTTCAGGAAACATTTTTATAGGGGGTCGCCTTGTTAACGAGCTCAAGCCCCAGGAGCGAGATGTGGCTATGATGTTTGAGAACTACGCTCTCTATCCTCATCTAACTGTGTTTGAAAACCTTGCTTCCCCTTTGCGGTCTCCCGCTGTTAAAGGTAAGTATTCCTCTGAAGAGATTAAAAGGACAGTTACCAGGGTGGCGGAAATGCTCTCGATAGGCCACTTGTTGTCCCGATACCCAAGACAACTCTCTGGGGGACAGAAGCAAAGAGCAGCGTTGGGTAGAGTCCTGGTTAGGAAAGCATCTGTATTTCTTCTTGATGAGCCCATATCCCATCTTGATGCTAAATTGAGACATGAGATGCGAGTAGAGTTAAAAAGGATACATAGAGAAATACGGGCGGCTTTCGTTTATGCCACGCCAGACCAGCTTGAAGCAATGTCAATGGCGGATACTATTGCAGTCCTGAGAGAGGGAGTCCTCCAGCAGGTGGGAACTCCTGACGAACTTTATAACTACCCTGCAAATGAGTTCGTAGCAGGCTTCATTGGTGAACCTCCCATGAACTTTCTGGATGGTGAATTGGAGGAAATAGGAGGTGGGCTTGTTATTAGAGCAGGGGAAGAGTTTGAAATTAGCGTACCTGAAACATTGGCCAGTAAGCTCAGGAGTAGCATCGAGGGACGAGGAGTCAGGGTGGGAGTAAGACCAACTGACTTGGGACTTGTGGCTACCGAAAGTTGTGGTGAAAGTTCTCTTCAGGGAGAAGTGTATGTTTGTGAACCGCTTGGACGTTATACGGTGATTACGGTTAAGATTGGGGATGCTTTCTTAAAGGTCAAAGTGGAAGGCCATTTTAGGGTTCGTGAGAAGGAAAAAGTAGGACTATCTCTTGACAGAGACAGGCTTTACTTTTTTGATGCTCAGACGGGCAATGCTTTGATTTAAAGAGAAGCGTGGAAAAGGAGGTGTGTGGTTTTGCATTCGACAATGAGAGTAGCAGTGATGGTTGGGATTGGCAAAGTCGAGATCCAAGAACGGCCTATCCCTGTTCCTAAGCCAGGAGAAGCCCTTGTTCGCATCAAGAGTGTAGGAATCTGCGGTTCCGACGTACATTACTTCTTGGAAGGCAAGATTGGTGATTTTGTGGTGAACCCTCCTTTTATCCTTGGACATGAATGCGCTGGTGAAGTTGTAGAGGTAGGAAAAGGGGTTAAAAAGGTAAGACCTGGAGATCGAGTTGCTTTGGAACCGGGTATTCCTTGTGGAAACTGTAAATTTTGTCGCTCTGGGCGTTATAATCTTTGTCCTGACATAGCTTTTTGGGCCACTCCCCCAGTAGATGGAGTCTTCTGTGAATATGTGGTTCACCCTGAATTTTTGCTCTATCCTTTGGCTCAAGGTGTTAGCTTTGAAGAAGGCGCCCTGGTAGAGCCTTTTGCTGTAGGGGTGTACGCTGCGCAGCGGGCTAATGTAAAGCCAGGAGAAACAGTGTTGATTTTGGGAGGTGGTCCGATTGGACTTCTTATTTTGCAAGCTCTTCGAATTCAAGGTGTTGCAAGGGTTATTGTAGTAGACGTATTCGAGTTTCGCTTGCGAAAGGCTTGGGAGCTTGGGGCAACGGCGATCATTAATGCTAATGAGATGCCGGCTCAAGAGGAGATCTTAGATCTTACAGGGGGTGAAGGAGTAGACGTTGTTTTTGAGGCTGCAGGAAGTATAATGACAACTCGAATTGTTACAGAAGTGGTAAGAAGTGGGGGAAAGGTGGTTCTGGTCGGTTTTTCTCCTCAAACTCCTTTGGACATTAGTAAGATTATCGTTAAGGAGCTCGACGTCTTGGGGTCTTGGCGATACGCTAATGTGTATGAAAAGGCCACGGAATTTTTAAATGCGGGGAAAGTTGATTTGCAGTCGCTGATAACCCATCGCTTTAGTTTAGAGGAAACAGAAAAAGCGCTCATTTTTGCTCATGAGCACAGAATGGATTCGATTAAGATAGTGGTCGACGTTTGAACAAGTCTTGGAGGTGAAAGGCACCATGGCTTTTCTCGTCAATGTCAACGAAGTCGCACCTGATACCTGTGAGCGGTCATTCCGATACTTTGCCAAGGAGAAAAAGGGAGAAACCCTGAGAGACACTTATTGGCTTATTGACCCAGCCACTTCTCCTTCCAGGATGCTCAAGTTAGGATACACCATTGTCTATCCCGATGGCAAGACCACAGGCCATGCCCATCCTGATGAAGAGGAAGTGTATTTTGTTCTTAGCGGGCGGGGAGAAATGGTCATTGGAGAGGAACGTTTCCCTATAAGGGAAGGAGACGCCTTTTATGTGGAGCCTGGAAGGTATCACGTAACCTACAATACGGGAATTTTACCTCTTACCATTCTCTGGGTTACAGGCAAAGTCGAACAGGTTGAGGGCAAGAAGTGAGGAGGAGATGACGCAGTGCAAATTCAGGGAATGATTATCGGTGGAAAGATTGTTAGTCAGAGCGACGGTGGAGACTACATCGACGTCATTAATCCTGCAACGGAGGAAGTTATTGGAAGAGTTCCTGCTGCTTCGGAAGAGCAGGTAGATGAAGCAGCACGGGCAGCCTGGAGGGCTTTTGAGAGATGGTCAAAGCTCAGCCCTTTTGAACGGGCCCGTTTCCTTTACAGGGCTGCTTCCTTGGTTGAGGAAAGGGCGGAAGAGATCGGCCGAATTCTCACTGCCGAGGAGGGAAAACCACTCAAAGAAGCAGTGAGTGAGGTTAAAGGATCGGCTGAGGTTTTGCGCTATTTTGCCGAAGCAGGGAAGAGAGTTTTTGGAGACATCATTCCTCTTGACAAGGTTCACCTTCAAAGTGTTGTCGTTCGTCAGCCCCTTGGCGTTGTGGCAGCTATAACCCCTTGGAATTACCCGGTCCAGCTCTTGTCCTGGAAAGTTGCAGCAGCCTTGGCTGCGGGGTGTACGGTGATTGCCAAACCCACTTCAGAAACTCCCCTTTCTCCTCTGAAGTTCTTAGAGTGTTTCCTTGATGCTGGTTTTCCGGAAGGAGTGATCAACGGAGTAACGGGGGCAGGGTCAGTGGTAGGGAAAAGCCTTATTCTTCACCCTCTTGTCCGGAAAGTGAGCTTTACTGGTTCCACTGAGGCAGGGAAGAGAGTTATGGAGTACTGTGCTTCTTCGGTGAAGAGGGTGACTCTTGAGCTTGGAGGACAATCTCCTCTGATTGTCTGTGCTGATGCCGATCTTGATAAGGCAGTAAAGGGTGGAGTACGCCGATCCTTTAGAAACATGGGCCAGGTATGCAATTCTATCAATCGCATTTACGTGGAGAAATCTATCTACGGAGAATTTGTGGAGAGTTTTGTAGCTGAGACAAAGAGGTTGCGAATTGGTGATGGTTTGAAAAATCCAGACGTTGATCTTGGGCCGATGGTGAGTCTTGAGGCCCTCGAAAAGGTCAAAGAGCACATTCAAGATGCCCTGCGGAAAGGGGCGAAGGTCCTTTGGGGTGGGAAAAAACCAGAAGGCGAGGAATACAAAAAGGGATACTTCTTTGAGCCGACAGTTGTTGTAAATGTGAACCATGATATGCTCCTTATGAGGGAGGAGACCTTTGGACCGGCAGTAGGCATCATGCCCTTTGAGGACCTTGAGCAGGCCATTTCTTGGTCGAATTCCACTCGCTATGGTCTTGCAGCCTACGTTTACACCTCGAGTCTTGACAAGGCTCGAAAGGTATGCCTTGGCCTTGAATGCGGCAATATTGGACTTAATAACGTCGATGTGGCCACAATCTATGCTCCTTATACCGGATGGAAAGAGAGCGGTTTTGGTACAGATCTCGGTCCTGAGGGTATTCAGTCGTACCTTGAGGTAAAACACATCAGAGTGGAGTTTTCGGAATAAGGAAGGAGGGCGAGACATTGAGCTCCCCAAAAAAGCCCTGTGTTGTGGGAATAGACATTGGAACTTCAAGCTGTAAGACCCTGGCGGTGGACGAAGAGGGAAAAGTACTCTCAAGGTCCGTTCGAGAGTACCCGGTATACACTCCTCTTCCCGGTTGGTCAGAACAGGACCCTCTCGATTGGTGGGAAGCGGTCAAGGCTACGCTTTCTGAGGTATCCTCAGATCTTGCAACCAAGGGTTACTCTATCGAAGGGATAGGTCTGACCGGGCAGATGCACGGTCTTGTACTTCTTGATGGAGAGGGGAATGTGCTACGTCCCTGCATCATGTGGAACGATCAGAGAAGTGCCCCGTACTGTGAAAAGATCCATGAAGTGGTGGGAGGAGAGAAGGAGTTCTTGCGCATCACGAACAACCCCATGCTTCCTGGGTACACCGGGGGCAAGATTTTCTGGGTTCGGGAAGAAGAGCCAGAAGTTTTTCGAAGAGCAGAGAAATTTCTTTGTCCCAAGGATTACATAAGGCTGAAGCTTACAGGGAATTGCGTTACCGATGTTACCGATGCTTCGGGGACAGGCCTCTTTTCGGTTCGGGAGAGGAAATGGGCAAGAGAGCTCATAAGGCATTTAGGGATTTCTTTCGAGCTTTTCCCAGGGGTTTGTGAATCTCCAGAAGTGACCGGGATAGTTCAAAAGGGAGTAGCTGAAGAGGTGGGTATAAAATCGGGAATCCCTGTTGTTGGAGGAGGAGGAGATGCAGTTGTCCAAACGGTGGGAGTTGGCGCCATAAATCCGGATGTTATAAGCATTACCCTTGGAACGGCAGGAATAGTCGCTGTTTCTCTTGATAATTTCTGTGAGAATCCGGGAAGCACGTTGCAATTTTTCTGCAATGCTATACCCGGTAAGTGGATCGTTTACGGAACAACTCTTGCGGCAGGGGGATCGCTGAGCTGGTTCAGAAATACCTTTGGGGGACTTGAACGAGAACTGGCCCGATGGGTGAACCATTCTGTCTATGATATCTTGAGCAAGGAGGCTGAGCTTGCTCCTCCCTTAGGACGGGGTATCCTCTTTCTTCCCTATCTCATTGGCGAACGATGTCCTTACAGTGACCCTTATGCCCGGGGGGCTCTCATCGGATTTGGTTTACACCATTCCCGCAACGATGTTGTGCGGAGTATCTTCGAAGGAATCGTTTTTAGTCTGAGGGATGTGTACGCCTCTATGGAAGCTTTAGGCATCACAGCTTCCCAGGTTCGACTTACCGGGGGAGGAGCGAAAAGCAGGCTTTTTCAAAGGCTCCACGCAGACATTTTCAATTCCGAGGTCTTAACCGTTACCTATGGCGAGGAAGGGGGAAGCTATGGAGCTGCGCTTCTTGCCGGAGTGGGGGTGGGTCTCTGGTCTTCCATGGAGGAGGCAACGGGTAAGCTCCAGATTCAGGATAGAACTGTTCCCGAGAAAGAGAGAACCACGCTGTACATGGAATTCTTTAAAGTGTACCAGAGCCTCTATGGTGTACTTCAGGAGACCTTCAAAAAAATTAGTGGTTTCCAAAGGTGAGGTGTCCCTATGTCCAAATGGGGTGTCCTTCTCCCCCAGCCCATAGCTGGGAAAGCTCTGGACCTTCTGAGGAGCAGGAAAGAGTTTTCTGTTGTGGTCCTTACCCCTCAGGAAAGGGAGAGGGTACGAGAGTTCCTCCCCCAAGCTCATGCCCTTATCGTTCGGAGTGGCTTTAAGGTGGACCGAGAAATCCTCGACCACGCCCCAAAGCTTCAGGTTATCTGTCGGGCTGGAGTGGGATTGGACAATATCGATGTAGAATACGCTCGGGAGAGGGGGGTTCAAGTCTTCAACGTTCCTGGGGGAAATGTCTCTTCCGTTGCTGAGCACACCATAGCCCTTCTTCTCGCTTTGGCCAAGAGCCTCTTCTTCTACGACCGAAGAACACGAGAGGGAGATTGGGGCATTCGTCACTCCTACAAGGCTATAGAGGTGGCAGGGAAAATTCTTGGCCTTGTGGGGTTTGGAACCATTGGCCGGGAGGTGGCACGTTTAGCTCTGAGTCTCGGGCTGAAGGTTCTCTTTTACGACCCCTTCGTTGAAGGGGAAACGTTCTCTCAGGCTGAGAAAAAGGCTGATCTTTTTGAACTCCTTTCTCAAAGTGACTTTGTAAGCCTCCACGTGCCTCTCACTAAAGATACCCGTCACCTCATCGCCGAGAGAGAGCTTCGCCTTATGAAAAGAGAGGCCTTTCTCATCAATGTCTCTCGAGGAGCAGTGGTGGATGAAGAAGCCCTTTTTAAAGCTTTGCAAGAAGGATGGATAGCTGGGGCTGCCCTGGACGTGTTTTGTAACGAGCCTCCCTCTAAGGATAGCCCCCTCTTTTCTTTGGAGAATGTTGTCGTGACTCCCCACGTGGCTGGTTTGACCAGAGAGAGTGCAGAACGAGTGGCCCTCCGGGCGGTGGAGAAGGTTATCGAGTTCTTCAGCGAGAGGCGAGGTGAATAATATGGAAAGAAAAGTTACAAGAGAATGTCTTACTGGGGTCTTTGCCCCCATCGTGACTCCTTTCAAGGAAGATGGAGCCGTTGATCTTGACGCCCTGAGGCGGAACATTGAGAAACTTTCCCAGACGAGACTCCGGGGATATTTTGCCCTGGGAACCAATGGGGAGTTTCGAAGCCTTACCTACCAGGAAAAGCTTAAGGTGATTGAAACGGTTCTTAGGGTCAAAGGGGATAAGGTGGTCATTGGAGGAGCAAGCTGCGAATCTACCTTCGAGTCTATTCAGTTGGCCCGGGACCTTGCTTCTTTGGGCGTGGATTTTGTGAGTCTTATGCCTCCCTCTTTCTTCGCCAAGAGAATGACTGACGACGTCCTTTATCGGTACTTCACTGACGTAGCTGAAGCAGTGGATAAACCTGTTCTTCTTTATAACAACCCAGGAGTGGCGAATAACCTCTGCCTCTCTCCTTCTCTCGTGGGCAGGGTGAGTGAGCACCCCAATATTTTCGGACTCAAAGATACTTCGAGGGGTAACTACGATTCTTACATTGCTGCTTCTTCAGGAAAGGACTTCTGGATTCTGGCTGGTTCGGCTGATTTTGTCTTTCCTGCTCTTCTTGTAGGGGCAGTGGGAGGGGTTCTCTCCCTGGCTAATGTCTTCCCCAATCTCTGTTGTGAGCTGGTGGAGCTAGGACTCAAGAGAGACCTTGAGCGAGGTCTTCTTCTCCATCGCTTTGTGGCTAAACTCAATGGTCTCGTTTCTGGGAAGCATGGGGTGAGTGGAGTCAAGGCTGCCATGGACCTCTTTGGTTTTGAGGGGAAATTTCTCCGCAAGCCCCTTGAAGTCCTGGGAGAAAAGGAACGGAAAAACATGGAGAGGGAGATACATGAACTCTTCTCCTGTGCTCCAGAAGGTGTTGTACAAGGATAGAAGGAGCGATTCTCTTTGCCGCCAAGGATAGTAAAAGAGGAAGATTTTGAGCGCCTGGCAAAGGTTGCCGAGTTATATTATCTTGAGGACCTCAATCAGCGGAGGATTGCAGAAATTATGGATGTTTCTCCCCAGAAGGTATACCGGATGCTCAAGCGGGCAAAGGAACTGGGAATCGTAGAGATTCGGATTCGGCGAAGCGGCGAAATCGATACCGAGCTCTCCCAGTCCCTTACCGAGTGTTTCGACCTTCACAATGCTTTGGTGGTTCGTACCTATAGTGGTACACCGGAGGGAGTCATAAAAGCAGTGGCTCAGTCGGCCGCTTCTTTCCTGAAGGATCATCTTTTCTCCTATACCAGTGTGGGGGTTGCTTATGGGAGAACGCTTCATGAGGTCCTCGGGTACCTTCCTCGACTTGACCTTCATGGAATACGGGTGGTGCAGATGATGGGGGGGTACGGGGGAAGGCGCTGGAAGACGGTGGCCATAGAGCTGGTAAAGGAATTTGCCAATCGTTTAGGGGGAGAACCAGTATATCTTTTTGCTCCTGCCTTTGCCAAGAGTCCTGAAACGAGGGATGCATTTCTGAGTGAGAAGGAAGTTCAGGAGGTGCTCAGGATGGCACAGGAGGTAGATGTGGCACTTGTGGGTATTGGAGGGATGAGACGGGAGACAAGCCTTCTTATCGAGACCGGCAATTTTGAAGAGGAGGAGATCGAGGAGCTTGTGGAGAAGGGAGCGGTGGGGGCTATCTGTGGAACGTTCTTTAACATAGAAGGAAAAGTCATTCGGAGTGACCTTGACAGAAAGAGGATAGCTGTAGATGTGCGATGTATTCGGGATCGGGGTTCCCAAGTCATCGGGATAGCAGGGGGCATAGAAAAGAAAGAAGCCATCCTTGGTGCCCTCAGAGGTAGGTGGTTGACGGGTCTTGTCACTGACGCTCAGGTTGGAAAATGGCTCCTGGAGGTTGCCGCAGGGGATAGAGCCTGAAGATATGGACAGTTTTCGTCGTTACTCTGGCTACCTCGGCTGTCCTCTTGGTGGTTGTACGGGTTGAGAGGATAAAATCCTTTCCTAATTCTTCTTGATTTTTCACCCTCCGTATTCTATCTTTCATAAAAGTTCTGCGCCGATGGGGGCGATGTTTTTGGGAAGAGAATCCCTTTGCCGCATCAAGAATTTTGTTATTGACCTTGATGGGGTCGTTTATTTACTCGATACTCCCATAAAAGAGAACATAGAGTTTCTGCAATTCCTGCGTTCCCAGGGAGTGAGAATTGCCTTTCTTTCAAACAACACTTTTCTTCCCCGTGAGGGGTACGTTGCAAAGCTCCAAAGGATGGGAGTAGAAGCAGAGGTTTCTGAGGTTTTCACCTCTGCTTATGTTACTGCCAATTATCTGGCTAAGAAAGTCCCTCGGGGCAGAGTATATGCCATAGGTGAGGAAGGGCTCAAAGAAGAGCTCCGCCGTGTAGGGTTGAGGCTCGTCTTTCGCCTTACCCCTCAGGGGGTAGACTTTGTGGTAGTGGGACTCGATCGACACTGTACTTTTCAGAAGCTCAAGACAGCTCTTGATTTTCTCCTTGGAGGAGCAGAACTCATAGGGACGAATCCCGATCCTACCTATCCTACAGAATCGGGTGTTATTCCCGGGGCCGGAGCGATTCTTGCCGCTTTGGAGCGGGCTTCAGGAAAGCGTGCCCACGTTATCGGAAAGCCCTCGCCCGATATCCTTCTTTTTCTCCTTGAAGCTATGGGTTTTCAACGAGAAGAGACGGCGATTGTGGGGGATCGTATTGACACTGACGTCCTCTTGGGTAAGAATTGTGGTGTGTTCACCATTCTCGTTCTTACGGGTGTTGCAAAGCGTGAAGAAGCCCACTCTTCTCCGGTACAGCCGGATGTGGTTGTCAACACCCTCCAGGATTTGAAGGCTTTGGTAGGTAGGAGGTAAAAGCCGTGAAAGAAGTGACTCAGGTGGTGATATACGACACTACACTGCGCGACGGCTCTCAGATGGAAGGAGTGAACTTCTCCCTTCAGGATAAGCTCCGTATAACTGAAAGGCTCGATGATATGGGCTTTCACTATATAGAGGGTGGGTGGCCGGGAGCAAACCCCAAGGATGTCGCCTTCTTTAGGGAGGTTCGAAAACTTTCCTTGAAGAATGCCAAAATCTGTGCCTTTGGAAGCACACGACGAGCGGATAACCCCGTAGGGGAAGACCGGAACATTCGCCTCCTCCTTGAGTCGGAAGCCCCAGTTGTAACCATCTTTGGGAAATCTTGGACGCTTCATGTTACCGAGGCTTTGAAGACCACCCTTGATGAGAATCTTCGCATGGTTGAAGATTCGGTTTTCTACCTGAAGAAGGAGGGACGGGAAGTCATTTATGATGCTGAACACTTTTTCGATGGTTTCAAAGCTGATTCCGAATACGCTCTTAGGACGCTGAGAGCAGCTTGGGAGGCAGGAGCAAGCATTCTCGTTCTATGCGATACGAATGGTGGAACTCTGCCTCACGAAGTCGAGGCCATCATGGAGATAGTCCGAGAAGAGTTGGGGAAAGACGTTCCTCTTGGCATCCACGCTCACAACGACAGTGGGGTGGCGGTGGCAAACAGTCTCACGGCGGTGCGGATGGGAGCTATTCAGATTCAGGGAACCATCAACGGATATGGGGAGCGATGTGGGAATGCCAATCTTTGTACCATAATTCCCAATCTCAGGTTTAAGATGGGATTGCTATCTATTCCTGATGAAAAAATCCGGAAACTTTTTGAGTTGTCTCATTTTGTCAGTGAAATTGCCAACCTCCGGCACGATGATTATCAGCCGTATGTGGGCCGAAGTGCCTTCACTCACAAAGGTGGTATCCATGCCAGTGCTATTTTACGCCATCCGGCGACGTATGAGCATGTGCCTCCTGAAGTGGTGGGGAACAGGCGTCGGATTTTGGTTTCCGATCAAGCTGGAAAGAGCAACATCCTTTATCGAGCTAAAGAAATGGGTATTGATCTTGATCTCAGGGATCCCCGGGTTGATGCACTCGTTCAAAGAATCAAAGAAGCGGAGAATTATGGATATCAGTTTGAGGGTGCCGATGCCTCTTTTGAAATCCTCCTTCGAGAGACTCTGGGGGAAAGGGTTCAGTTTTTTGATCTCGAGGGTTTCCGGGTGATCGTGGAGAAGAGAGGCAGGGACAGCACGGTTACCGAGGCTACCATCAAAATTCGGGTTGATGATACGACGGTACACACTGCTGCTGAAGGGGATGGCCCCGTTCATGCTTTGGATAACGCTTTGCGGAAGGCTCTCGAGGCGCTTTATCCCGCTTTAAAGAAAATTCGCCTTTCTGACTATAAAGTACGAGTTCTTTCGGAAAAGGAAGGGACGGCGGCAAAAATTCGGGTTCTTGTACAATCTACCGACGGGAAAAATATCTGGGGCACAGTGGGAGTTTCAACAGATATCATTGAAGCCAGTTGGGAAGCACTCGTTGACAGTGTCCGTTACGGATTATGGAAAAGACTCAAAAAGAAAAGGTGACGGTGCATATCCTGGAGAAGAAGGGAGTATGGAGGAATGAGCAGGAACTTGGAGAATTTTCCCTGCATTTCCCCCTACCCCCTTTCGTGGCGCAAAGGGTTGATATTGACCCTCTTTTGAGTTTTTCCCGTGCTGTTTTAGGAACAGCTTGCAATGTTGTCTTTGTAGCTCAAGAAGAGATGACGCTTCTTCTCGAAGCCTTCTTTGTGGGGTACTCTCCTGAGGGAGAAAGGCGGTTTTTTTTCTGCACGGCTGGAGATATTCACTGTGTGAAGCGCTTGAGTGAGGTGCTTTCCCAAGAAGAAAGCACTTTCCTCTTTATGGCACGGCGTCCAGAGGAGTTCTGGATTCTTGCTCTCTCTTTTGCCCTCCCTCATCACAAAAGGGCTTTTGTTGGTGAACCAGATGGGGCTCTCGCGGTGTGTGCGCGAGAATGCTTTATTCCCTTTTTGCCTGCTGACATTTCCTCCTATGCTTTCTGGCAACGAAGTGCTTTTCTTTACCTTCCTTTGGTCCTCTGGGGTTTCGGAGTGGAGGCGGTGGATCGGGGTTTTGAGGAAGGTTATGCAACGCTTCGGGATTCCGCCTTACACTGTGCGCTTTTCCTGAGAAGGGAAGGGGAAAGAGGGAAAGGGAAGGTTTGGTTTGTTTCAGAATCAGCGCTTTTGCGGGGAATCATTCTTTCCTTTTTGCCGCTTCTTGAGCGAAGCTTTGGCAGAGGTGTGAATTTTGAGATTCTGGACCTGCTGGCTTTCTCCCAAAGGTGGATGGAAGGCTCAGGAAGAGATGCTGCAGTGATCCTGGTCAGTTCAAAACAGAAGCAAAACTTACGCCTTGAGCTTCCTCAGGATTTTCCCTACGGTTCTTTTTCAGGATGGGAATACCTCAGCGAGTGTTCCCTTGAGGAGATAAGACAAGTAGGTCTTGAGGCGACCAGGGCCCTTCTTCGGAAAGAAAACAAGATTTTTGTGGATGTAAATCTCTTTGACTCCTCACCTTCCTCTTGGGGTAGTTTTATGGCGTTCCTCCAGTGTCTTGCCTGTTATAGTTCTTGGTTGCAGGAGATTGATGTTTTTTCCGATCCACCTCTTGTACGATTTGAACATCAGGTTCTCTCCTTCTTGAAAAAGCAGCGGTGGGAGGGGAGACAAGGATGAGGATAGTGGCTGATCTTCATGTGCACACTATTGCCAGTGGGCACGGGTACAGCACAGTTCTTGAGAACGTATGGGTGGCGAAGCGTAAAGGGTTATTGGCGATTGGCATAGCAGATCATACTCCCAGTATGCCGGGTGGTCCTTCTGTTCTCTATTTTGAGGCTAAGGGACATTTTCCCAGAGAGGTGGAAGGAGTGCGCCTTTATTTTGGAGCCGAAGTGGACATTGTGGATGAAGAGGGGCATCTTGACCTTCCTGATCGTGTCCTTCGCCGCCTCGACTTTGTTATCGTATCCTTTCACCCCCAGGTTTTTAAGGGGGGATCGAGAGAAGTAAATACTTCTGCTCTTCTTCGGGCCATTGAGAATTCTAATGTCCACATTGTTGCCCACCCGGGGAACCCCCGCTACCCTCTTTTCTACGAGAGGGTAGTGGAAGCGGCGGTTGCCTTTGGGAAGGCCATCGAGATCAACAATAGTTCCTTTGCAATCAGCCGCAAGGGTAGCGAAGAGAACTGCCGTCTCATTGCCCGGGAAATAAAATCTCGGGGCGGATGGATTGTGATATCGAGCGACGCCCACTTTTGCGAAGAGGTCGGAGAGTTCGGTGAAGCTCTGCGCATGCTTAAGGATGTCGGTTTCCCGAAAGAGCAAATCATCAATGCTTCATGGGAGAATCTTGAAGGATTTCTCCTGAGGATAGCCCAGGGAAGGGGGGAAGGTTCTTGACTGCTCAGTTGATCGACGGGAAGGCCGTTGCAGCACAGATTTATGAGGAGTTGAAGCCCCGGGTAGAGGAACTTCGAAAAAGAGGTCTTCAGCCGGGTCTTGCAGTGATCCTTGTGGGGGATAGCCCAGCGAGTCAAGTGTATGTACGCAACAAAGAAAGGGCCTGTGAGAAGCTTGGCATCCGATCTTTTCGACATCATCTTCCTACAGAAACAAGGGAGGAAGAGGTTCTTACTCTCATTGAGACCTTGAATGCAGACCCCCAGGTGCACGGAATTCTCGTTCAACTTCCACTTCCCGCTCACATCTCGGAGCGGGAAGTTCTCTACCACATTGTCCCCCAAAAAGACGTTGATGGATTCCATCCTTATAACCTTGGTCGGTTGATGATTGGTGATCCACTCTTTTTGCCTTGTACTCCCCGAGGGATACAAGAACTCCTCTTGCGGTACCAGATTGAAATGGAGGGAAAGCATGTCGTTATTGTGGGACGGAGTAATATTGTGGGGAAACCACTGGCCATGATGCTCGTGCAGAAAGCCAGGGGAGCCAATGCCACCGTTTCCTTGTGCCATACAAAGACGGCCAACCTTGCAGAACACACGAGAAGGGCTGACATTCTTGTGGTTGCCTGTGGCTCTCCCCGAGCAGTTACTGGGGACATGGTGAGGGAAGGGGTAGTGGTCATTGATGTGGGGATAAACCGGGTGGGAGAGAAGCTGGTAGGGGACGTGGATTTTGAAAGCGTAATTGAAAAGGCTTCTTACATTACTCCGGTCCCTGGAGGCGTGGGACCCATGACGGTAGCCATGCTTATGGCCAATACTGTCTCTGCAGCGGAGAGGTTTTGGGTTCAAGGTGGTGGGAGGGATAAGGAGGGGTGATTGCAGTCATTCTCGCTGATACGCATATTCCTGCTCGGATTAAGAAAATTCCTGAAGAGCTTCTTCCTTTTCTCAGAGAAGCTTCTCTGATTCTTCACGCCGGTGATGCTACGGAGTGGTGGGTGATAGAAGAGCTCTCTCGCTTTGCTTTGGTATACACAGTGCGGGGCAACATGGATTCACCGGAGGTGTCTTCTCGTCTCCCTGAGAAGACTGTTGTTGAAATTGAGGGGGTGAGATTGGGCCTCATCCATGGTTTGGGTTCCCCCGAAGAGGCAAAAAGGATGGCCCTTTCAGCCTTTAAGACAGAAGGTGTACAGGCAATTGTCTATGGACATTCACACAAACCCCTTCTTGAATGGCACAAGGATTTTCTTCTCATGAATCCGGGGAGTCCGACGGACAAGGTTTTTGCTCCTTGTCGTACTTTTGGACGTTTAGAGATTTGCGGGGAAAGAATTTTTCGGGCGGAAATAATCCGTATCGAGTAGTACATCTCTGAGAGGTGGAAAAAAACATGGCGCCACTTTTCATACACATTCTCTGGCACATGCACCAGCCATGGTATTGGGACGAAGAAAGGAGGATCTTCGTTCTTCCCTGGGTTCGGACCCACGCCACGAAGGATTACCTTTTCATGGGGAAGCTTATCGAACGTTTTCCTGCGGTGAGAGTTACTTTTAACTTTGCTCCTTCCCTTCTTGAGGAAATACGACTCTACCTCGAGGGGAGAGAAGATCGAGTCCTGCAGCTTGCCAAAAAGAAAGCAGCATGTCTTACAGATGAGGAAAAACGGGAGATCTTTGAGTTCTTTTTCCTTGTCTCTTCTCCCCGTGTATTTGAACGCTGGCCAAGGTATGGAGAGCTCTGGGAAAAACGCACTACAGGGCCTTCAGGTTTCAGAGTCCAGGATTTCCTTGACCTGCAGATTCTCTATCAGATTATATGGTTTGACCCTCTTCTCCTCAAAGAGGAAGAAGGTTTGCGACGGCTTTGGGAGAAGGGGCGAGATTACGTTGAGGAGGACAAGGAAACTGTTTGGGAGGTGACGAGAAAGGTTTTTCAGAGCATCGTGCCCCAGTACCGAAAGCTTAGAGAGAGGGGACAAATCGAGATCGCCTTTTCTCCCTTTTATCATCCCATTCTTCCTCTTATTGCGGATACTCGCATCGCGCAGGAAACTGGAGAGAGGATATCCTTGCCGTCAGTGAGATACACCTTTCCTCAGGATGCTCGGGAACAGATCAGGAGAGGAAAGCTCTATGCCCGAGACGTTTGGGGAGGAGATCTCTTGGGTATGTGGCCCTCAGAGGGTTCCTTGAGCAAGGAAGTCGTGCAAATGGCCTGCGAGGAAGGAGTGCAATGGATGGCCACAGGGGAAGAGGTTCTTTTCCGTACAATAGGACAGAATCGGAACGAAAGGGGTGAAGCCCCTCAGGTCCTGTACTCTCCTCACTGCTTTGTGAGCAAGGGACGCAAAGTTTTTCTCCTTTTCCGGGACAGGGTGCTCTCTGATGCCATCGGCTTTGTGTATCACGCAATGGATGCACAAGAGGCGGTGAAGGACTTTATGTCGAGACTTGAGCACGTTCGTTCTTCCCTGCCTCCTTCCCAATCTTACCTTGTGAATGTTGTTCTTGATGGAGAGAACGCTTGGGAGTATTATAAAGATAATGGGTTCCCTTTTCTTGAAGGGTTGTACGAAGCTCTTTCTGAGAGCAAGGATTTTGTAACAACTACGCCCTCCCAGTATCTTCGGGAGGTTCAGGGAGTACCGATTCTTGAATGTCTTTCCCCAGGTTCTTGGATTTTCGGAAGTTTCGCAACTTGGATAGGTCATCCGGAGAAGAACTGGGCTTGGGAGAAGCTCTTTGAGGTGCGCAAAATGTTTGAAGAAAAAAAGGATAGGCTTTCTCCTTCTCTCAGGGAGAAAGCCTATGAGGCGCTCCTTCAAGCGGAGGGGAGTGACTGGTTCTGGTGGCTTGGGGAGGACCATCCTTCTCCTCAAAGGGGGATTTTCGTTAACCATTTTGTGAATTTGCTGGAGCGGGTGAGGAAGCATATAGAAGATGGCGGGGATTGAGGGGATGTATACGAGAGACGTCGTGGCCATGATTCTGGCTGGGGGAGAGGGACGGAGGCTTGACATTCTTTCGGCCAAGCGAGCAAAGCCAGCAGTACCTTTTGGGGGAAAGTACCGGATTATAGATTTCTGCCTCAGCAATTGCGTCCACTCGGGCATTTACTGTGTGGGTGTTTTAACCCAGTACAATCCTCGGTCTTTGCATGACCATATAAGAATCGGCAAGCCCTGGGATCTCGACCGAATGGAAGGAGGAATCTTTCTTCTTCAACCCTATATAAGCGATGCTACCACCAACTGGTATCGGGGAACAGCTGATGCCATCTATCAGAATCTCGATTTCCTCCATAACATGAGGCCAAGAACTGTCCTTGTCCTTTCTGGAGACCATATCTACAAGATGGACTATCGCCTTCTTCTTCATTTCCATTTGGAGAAAAAGGCAGACCTCACAGTTTCGGTTATTTCTGTCCCTTGGGAAGAGGCCCACCGTTTTGGGGTCCTCCTCAAGGATGGAGAAGGAAGGATTGTGGATTTTGAGGAAAAACCCAAAAATCCACGAAGTAACCTTGCCAACATGGGCATTTATGTCTTCACCCGGGAGATTCTCGAGGAAGAGGTAGAATATGAAGCAAAGAGGGAGGGTACCTCTTTCGATTTTGGTAAAGATGTGATTCCCCGTATGATCAGCAGTCGACGTGTTTTTGCCTTTCCCTTTGAGAGCTACTGGAAGGATGTGGGAACACTTGATGCCTACTGGGAGGCAAACATGGAGCTTTTGGAAAGCCCCCCTCCCCTTGACCTTTATGATAAGCGCTGGCCGATATACACACCCGTTGAGGATCGCCCTCCAGTCAAGCTGAGTCACGATGCCTTTGTGGAACGAAGCATCCTTGGAAGTGGAACTATCGTGGAGGGGAAGGTTCTCAACTCGGTGCTCTTCAGCGGGGTTCGGGTTAAGAAAAACGCAGTGGTGTGCGATTCGGTGGTCATGAACGACACGATTATTGGGGAAGGGGCCTTAGTGCATCGGGCGGTCCTCGATAAGTCCATTGTTGTGGGAGAGGAAGCAGTGGTCGGATGCGGGGAGGACTGGTCGCCGAACCGGAAATTCCCTGATATGTTGAGGAGTGGTTTGACGGTGGTGGGAAAGAATACGAGGATTCCTCCTCGAGCCCGTATTGGGAGAAATTGCCGCATCGGTCCGGATCTTGACTTTTCCGATTTTCCTGATCTTTTCATTCCAAGTGGAGAGAGCTTGGAGAAAGAACCTCTGGGGGGCTAAGAAGCATGCGGTGGTGGGTAGTGGGGTTTTTGTTTTTTGTCGTCTTTGTGGGATGGAGTGGAGAGGGAGCACAAAGCCTTGCCTTTGATGTCGCTCTTTCCGAACTCGGAGAGATACCCCGTCTTGAGGTCTCTCCTTTTGTGAGGATTGATCCTGACAGAGGGCATTTCGGTACGTATCGACCCGGGGAGAACGTCGTTCTCTCTCTTTTCAGCGAAAGGGATGGATACGTAAGTGTCTTTGACTACACTCCCGATGGTAAGGCTCGTGTTGTGAAGGATAATGATTTCCTTGCAGCCGGATCACGGCGGGAGGTTTACGTGCCAGTGACCGGCCCCGAGGGTATAGAACGCTTTGTGATGGTACTTGTGCCTTGGGTTGTCCCTGACAGCTTGCTTATTGAGGCCATGCAGCATCCGAGTCAGATTCAACGTATCTTGGGAGAAAAGGTACTCTTGCAGCATTGCGCCATCCAAGTCGTTCGAGAGAGGACTTTGGCATCATCTTTTATTTATTTTGACCGGGTGCCCCAAGAAGTGGCACCCCAGAGCAAGGTGAGAGTAGCCGTCAGCCTCTCAGACGAGGTGGGCAATGCCCTTGTTAACCGTCGCATTCAGTGGGAAGTAAGCGATGGAAAGCTCGACGAGCGCCAGACGTTCACCAATGCTTTTGGACGCTCCGAAGTCTGGTATACCGCTCCGGTACCCCGGGAAGATAAAGAAGTGGTGATACGTGCTCGCTTTGAAGGAGACGTGGTTTATGGACCATCTGAAGCAGAAGTTTGTTTCGTGGTTCGGGCAGACCGCCTGATGACCGTGCTTGAGCTTTCACCCAAAGTATTTCGAGTAAGCGCAGGGAAAGCCATTGACTTTGAGGCCACCCTTCTTGATGTCCGAGGAAGGCCCGTGGAAGGAGGGACAATCTGCTGGTTAGCAAGTGGGGGAAGCTTTGAGAGGAACGAAACCCTAACGGATGAAAGAGGGAAAACCGCAAACCGCTTTTTTGCACCTAGGGTAGAGGCTCAAGAGAGTATTGAAGTTCGTGCTATTTTTGAGGGAACAAAGCGTTTTCTGCCCTCAGAAGGATACGTTGCTGGAACGGTGAGCGGAATGGAGATTTTTATGGGGGAAAGTTTCTACTTTCTCGATCTCAGCAGTGGTCAGGTGAAGATGAACTTTGAAGACCTTGACTACCGGGGGACCATGGAGAAGGGTTTTTTTGAAAACCCGGTTTTTGCACTTCTTCTCGGCAGGGGAGATTTCGTGGAAGTTGTGTTCTCTCTTTCTCAGCCTCTTCAGCAGGGAGCACTCTACTTTTGGGGAAGGGCGAAGGGGGAGTGTCTGCTCCGAGTATATGTAAATGGCCAGCTCAGTTTTTCTGAAAAGGTCCAGGACGAAAGGGGGGGACCGCTTGATGCCCGGGCAATCTCCCTGGAACCCTTCATGGAGCTTGGGGAGAATACGTTGCGAATCGAGGTAGAACCCATGAGAAGAGGGGCACATTATGTCCTGCAGCGAGTTCTCGTGGTGTTTTAGGAGGAGAGCCAGTGGAGCAATTTGATTCGCTGTGGGAAGAATTTTTCTCCATGCAAAAAGAGATGCAGAGGTTTGTGGAGCATCTCTCGGGGAAAAGACCGAGTTTTACTCCTTTTTCCGAGGAACCGTGGGTACCTTCCTGTGACGTCTTTGAGACTGACTCTTCGTTCTTTGTGGTAGTGGAGCTTGCCGGAGTGGATCCCAGAGCGATCGATGTTTTTGTACAGGGAAGGAAGCTCATAATCCGGGGAGAGAGGAAAGAGATTCCCTCTCCTCCCAAGAGGAACTACTATCTTATGGAGATTCACTTCGGTCCTTTCTATCGTGAAATTGAATTTGACGAAAGGATTGAGGAAGACGCGATGAGAGCGAAGTATCACAATGGTTTCCTTTTGATTGAGTGTCCTAAAAGGAATACTTGGGAAAGAAAAATCCCGGTAGATGAGGGGACATGATCATGCGGGGGGAAGAATGGCCTATTCTCTTAGGGGATTTGGGAGAGGAAACAAAGTCAAGCGACCTTCTTGAGCAGGTTATCCCCTCGGGGGAGAGGAAAGAGAAGGACCTTCCAGAAGAGATTCCTATCCTGCCTCTCGAGGACAATGTTCTTTTTCCCGAAATCGCCCTGCCGTGGGTTGTACATGGAGAAAATTGGGTAAGGCTTGTGCATGAGGCGGTATTGCGGGACAAGATAGTGGGTGTTTTGACCCTGCGGAAGAAAGTAACTGGGAGGTCTGTCGAGCCCGAGAGTCTTTATGAGATTGGTGTGGTAGGAAAAATATCTCGCATGCTTAGGCTTCCAGAGGAAGCGGTGCAAATTCTCGTATTTGGTTTAGCGCCCTTTATAGTGAAAGAGTGGGTAAGGTGGGAACCCTACCCTGTTGCCCGAGTAGAAGTCGTTCGTGTGGAAGAAGTCCATACCGATGAGGTGGAAGCACTCAAACGCAATATTTTGAGCCTTTTCCA